>OIZL01001473.1_pt1 | contig 12581 bp, 9 predicted proteins | sample 1588541 | NCBI WGS metagenome assembly OIZL01 (sample SAMN03283285) | human gut metagenome | biome: human-associated habitat; material: feces | host: Homo sapiens | place: Peru | collected 2012 | reverse complement strand
AAGGGTGGATATTGAAGAAGATTTATTATTTCCATTAATAAAAAGCAGTTCTTTAAAAAATAGAATTATTAATGAATATTCAAAATATATATATGTTTATGATAATGATTATTTAGACAAAATTCTAGAATATTCAAGCGTAAGTGCTGAAGAAATGCACAATGTTGTTAATAACAATAGTAGTATAACACCAAGATATAAAGAGATAATTAATGATTTTATAGATGATTTTTATGAGAAACAACCAGATGCAGAAAAAAGAATTCTATATGAAAATTTAAAAACACTAGAAGTCGTAGAATGTACAAAAAATGAACTAGCTCTAGAAAGTTTATCAATGGACTCGTATGGTTGTTACATAAGAACTAAGAATAAAATATATGTCTTAAAAGATAATGAATATAAAGAAGGAACATGGGAATATCAAGTAATATACCACGAACTATGCCACGCAGCTAGAACAGGATTTTGGGATTCAGATAAAAAACAAATAAGAGTTCAATGTGAAGGACTAAACTTTTATACTACAACTGCTGCAGAAGCACTAAACTCAATTTTCGCTGTAAGTTTATTTGATTATGATGAAAAAGATATAGCTTATCAATTACAAAGTAATTATTTTAGTGTAATTCTAGACTGTATGAATAATTATAAAATTTCAGATTACATGAATCATAGTTTAGGATACTTTGTAAAAAAACTAGACGAATTTAATGGTGATAATAATTATGCAGCATCAATACTTCAGCTAATGGAAGTACAATTTAATGATTATCATAGTGATAGAATTGAAATTGAAGAAAGCGAATATTACCCTATATATGATTATATTTCATCTATGTATTTGCAAAAATATATAACACCAGATATGAGCTATGATGAATGTAAAGAAGCAATAGATAGATTAGTAAAAACAATAACATTTGATGTCCCAGAAGAATATCATATAGATAAAAATAGATTTTATGAAAATGCAGATGAATATTGTAAACAAATAGGTATTGAAATACCAAACCCTACAATTTCAAGTGTAACTTTAAGAGAAGTCCTTGAAAGTCCACAAAATTTAAAAAGTGATGCAAAAATATGTGCAGCATTAGGAAAAGATATTATGGGTAAAGTAAAATGGATGGAAATAAATACCACTCCTCACTTATTGGTTGCTGGTGCTACTGGTAGTGGTAAATCAGTATGTATAAATAATATAATTCTAGCAATACTTATGAGAGCGACACCAGAAGAAGTAAAAATGGTGCTTGTTGATCCTAAAAAAGTAGAATTTAATGTTTATGAAGGAATACCACACTTACTTACACCAGTTGTTACAGACCCTAAAAAAGCATCCGCAGCACTACAAAAGATAGTTGTTGAAATGGATGATAGATATGAAACATTTAAAAATAGTGGAACTAAAAATATTCAAACATATAATGATTATGTAGAAAAAGAACTTAAAAAGAATCCAAATTGTGGACTTACTAAAATGCCATTTATATTAGTAGTTATAGATGAACTTGCTGATTTAATGTTAGTTGCTGCTAAAGAAGTTGAAGAATCAATAATGAGAATCACACAACTTGCAAGAGCTGCTGGAATACATTTAATTGTCGCAACACAAAGACCATCTACTGATATAATTACAGGCGTTGTCAAATCAAATATACCAACTCGTATATCATTCGCTGTTTCTTCAAGTATAGATTCAAGAACAATACTTGATATGGTTGGAGCAGAGAAATTGCTTGGTAAAGGTGATATGCTTTATAAACCAATGGATGATAATACTCCTACTAGAATTCAAGGTAGTTTTGTAAGTGATGATGAAATAGAAAGAGTTGTAAACTTCGTAAAAGAAAATTGTAATCCACCAAAATATAATGAAAAATTCACAAATTTAGATTCATCGTCTAGTAGTGAAGGAAATTATAGTGGAGATGCTTCCGGTAATGGTGGTGGAGTTAAAGATGTTCTTTATGATGAAATATTAAATTATGCGATTCGTATGGGTCAAATAAGTGCATCATTAATTCAAAGAAAGTATTCAATTGGTTATAATAGAGCCGCTAGAATAATGGATCAATTTGAAGAACAAGGAATAGTTGGTCCAGCAAAAGGTTCTAAACCAAGAGACGTACTTGTAAAATTAGAATCACAAAATGAAGGAGAATAGTTATGGGAACAGTACATATAGAAGCCGAAAAAGGTGAGATCGCTAAAAGAGTATTAATGCCAGGAGATCCAAATAGAGCAAAGTATATTGCTGAAAAATATTTAGAAAATCCTGTATTAGTAAATCAATTAAGAGGTGAACTTGCATTTACTGGTAAATATAAAGGTGTAGATGTAACAGTATTCTCAAGTGGTATGGGAATAGGTAGTATGGGAATCTATAGTTATGAATTATTTAACTATTATGATGTAGATTCAATTATTAGAATAGGTACAGCAGGTAGTTATACAACTGACTTCAAGATATTTGATATACTTGTTGCTGATTCAGCATATTCTAAAACTGATTTTGATGAAGAAGCAGGTAGAGAAGATATTGAAATTATAAATTCATCATTTGAACTTAATAGTGCGATTATGGATACAGCAGCACTTAAAAGAATAAATGCACGTTTAGGACGCGTTCATACTACTGAAGCATTCTATACGGACAATAAAGATTATTCCAAATTTACAAATCTTGGATGTAAAGCAGTAGAAATGGAAACATATGCATTACTTTATAACGCTAAAAAGTTTCTTAAAAAAGCAACAGCTATACTTACAATAAGTGATAGCTTAATTACACATGAAGAAATAGATCCAAAAGCACGTGAACAAAAACTAGATGAAATGATATTATTAGCATTAGAATCTATAATAAAAAAATAAAAATATAACATAATAATAAAGAAGATTCACATCTTCTTTTTATGATTAAACGGAGGAACAAATGGAATACAAAAAAATACAAAATAAAGAATATACACTACACTTAATAAATTCAAATAGATTTAAAACAATAAATGTAGTAGTATTTCTAACAAAAGAATTTAATAAAGATGACATTACATATGGTGGAATGCTAAGTAGTAATCTAGTTTATACATCAAAAAAATATAATACTAAAAATAAAATAGCAATAATAGGTGAAGAACTATATGGAGCAAATATAACTGCTTCTTTTGGTATATCAGGCAATACTGAATCATTTATTTTTTCACTAGAATTTCTAAATCCAAAATATACAGAAGATAAATATATGAATGATACATTAGATTTCTTATGTGAAGTATTATTTAATCCAAATGTGAAAGATAATAAATTTGATGAAACATACTTTAATCTTATAAAGAAAGATGTTATAACAAAATGTAAATCAGTAAAAGATAATCCAGGTCTTTATGCTAGTATAGAATATGCTAAAATAATGTATAATAAAACACCTTCTTCTTACAGTACTATTCCAAATGTAGAAGAAGTAGAAAAAGTTACACCTGAAAAACTATATAAAAAGTATACTGAATTATTTAATGGAAACTATAAAATTGATATAGCTATTAATGGTGAAATAGATGATAGAATTATTGAAATAATAGAAAATAAATTCAAGAATGTTAAAGGATGTAATAAAAAATTATCATTTAAAATAGAACATACATATGATAAAAAAGTTATAGAGAAAGTAGACACTCTTCCATTTAATCAATCTAAATTATATGTAGGATATAGATTAAATGATCTTACTTATCATGAACTTAATCATGTTTTAAGAGTATATAACACAATCCTTGGAACAATGAATGATTCATTATTATTTAATATAGTTAGAGAAGAGAATTCTCTTTGTTATACAGTTAATTCATATTATTCAGTGTATTTTAAGGCTCTTATTATATATGCTGGGATTAATAAAGATAATTATGATAAAAGTTTAGATTTAATAAATAAGTGTATTGATAAGATGGGAGATATAAATATAGTTAATAGTATGATAGATAGTGCTATAATGACTATAGATACTTTCTTAAATAATTATTATGATGATAGTTATTCTCAGATAGAAAATAAATATATTAATGAGTTTGATAAAGTGGATGATATAGAAGTGTTACGTGAGAAACTACATAATATTAGTAGTGAAGAAGTAGTTAAATTAAAAGATAAATTAAGACTTAATACTATTTATATGCTTAAGGGGGATGAGTGATGGAAGAATTAATATTTGAAAAAGTAAATGAAAAACTATATAAAGAAACTTTAGATAATGGGATAGATGTATATTTATATAATAAAAAAAGTTTTAAGAACTTTTATGTAACTATTAGTGTTAATTTTGGGGCTAAGTATACTAAATATAAGAAAGATAATAAGATTATAGATATTATTCCTGGTAGTGCTCATTTTTTAGAACATAGAGTTATGATTGTTGGTGAAGATAAAAATGTAAGTAATAAGATTAATTCTCTTGGTAGTCTTGCGAATGCTTGGACTAGTAAATACGCTACTAACTATAATATATTTGGTAGTGTTAATATAGAGGAGAATATAAAAATTTTATTAGATATATTTTATAAAGCTAAGTTTAGAAAGAATGATGTTGAAGAAGAAAAGGGGATTATTGGTGAAGAAATAGATATGAATAAAGATAAACTAGAAGTATTTATGCATGATAGAATATTTAATAATATGTATAATAAAAGTTCTAGTAAATATAATATAATTGGTGAAAAGAGTGATATAGAAAAAATAGATTATAAGTATTTAGATATGCTTTATCATGATTTTTATGTTCCTAGTAATACGTTTATAGTAGTATGTGGTAATTTTAATAATGATAGTGTTATGAATACTATTAAAGAGTATTATAGTAAGATTAAACTTGTTGATAGTAAAGTTCCTAAGAAAATAGAAGAGAAAGAAGAAGAAAAAGTATATTGTGAATATGAAGAAATATCAAAAGATAATTATGAACCTAGATGTAATATAGGTTATAAGATGAAAAAGAGTGTATTTGGGAGGATAAGTGATCAAGAACTTATTATATATTTAAATATTATATTAAAGATTAATTTTACTTATATATCTAAATTGTATGAAGAATATAAAAAAGAGAATATTATACATAGTATGGGAGCTTACGCTAATGTTAGTGACGAGTATGTTAGTATTGTTGTAGAGGGCGTTTGTGATGATAATGATTTATTTATAGATAAAATAGATAAAGATATTAGAAAGTTAGATGTATCAAAAGAGAAGTTTGAAATATTTAAAAGAAGACTTATTAAAAATTATATTGTTACTTTTGATAATATAGAAGATGTTGAATATAAGATAACAGATGAACTTACTAGGTTTGGAAAGATAGATTTTAATGATTATTCTATTATAAAAAATTTATCTTATGAAAAGTGCATGGATGTTTTAAATAAAATTAATTATGATAATAAGTGTATTCTTAAAACTGTTAAATAAAAAGGGTGATTCATTATTTTGAATCATCCTTTGTTATTTCTCCTAGGTGTTCATACATTGTTTTTGCATCTTCTCTTGTTAGATCTTTGAATGCAAGTTTGTTAAATAATACTTTTATTAAATTATCATTTAGTATTATTTTATCTACATTATCAACTTCTTTATAATCTTGTTTTATTTTTTCTAAGCCTTCAAGCGCTTCATCATCATTTGCAAATTTGAACATATGCTCAAGACCTGTTACTTTATCACCATCTGTATGTACGATTAATTTAAATTCATCATCGCAGTTGTAAACAAGTTTTTCTTCATCTGATGCGAGTGTATCATAGTCTGGCCAATAATCATCAAACTCAGATGTTGTGATGTCACTTAAATCTTCATTGTTTTCATTGTCCTTATTTTCATCATCTTTGTTTTCGTCGTCTTTGTTTTCATCATCTTTATTTTCGTCATCTTTGTTATTATCTTCATCATCAGTTGAAGGTGCTGGGGTAGTTCCACCACCACCATAGCCACCACCGCCGTAGCCTCCGCCTCCATAATATCCAGAACTTCCGCCAGAATTACTTGCAGCTTCTTGTGCGGCTTTTAATGCATCATTTATTTCTTGAGCATATTTTGCAAATTCATCATCTTCCATTTTATATATTTGACACATAAATGCTATTTCTTCTGTATCATGTGCTAGTTTTTGATATACTTTAGCGATAGAATCTGTTACCGTTTTCATATCTTCTGCTTCTAGTGATGGTATTTGTGATGTACTTGTTCCTTCATACGTGAAGGTATCTGTTAAAAAACTTGTCTTTTTTATTGCTTTTCTTATTTCTACTAATTTACTTTTTATTTCTTCATCATTACAAACTACTTTTTCATCAAGGTTTGCTAGAGAAGAGTAGATGTTTGCTCTTGAGAACTCTAATACTTCATCTGTAGATGTTATTTGTTTCCAATTGCCATCTGTTCCTAGAGATTCATCCCATACATATATTCCTTGACATTGATTAAGTAATGCTTGTGCTTTATCTTCATCTCCGCTTAGAAGACCGGTTATATTTACTATACTTTCAGTGAAAATTTCGTTATGGTCGTAAGTGTCTCTTATACAAAGCATAACTGGTATTCCTTGTTTAGCAAGTTTAGCATAATTATTTCTCATAACTTGGTTATTTGCTTCGCCTAATTTTTCAAGTCCGATAATAGCAGTTCCATTCTCTTTTACTTTTTGAAGATATCCAGCGTTTTCTGGCTTTAATAGCCAAGCAGCATCTGCAAATCCGCCATCATCGTGATTGTTTAATGGGTCTGAATCGATTGGATCAAATAGTATTATAGTTCTTGGAGGAGTGTTTTCATCTATAGATGTAGTTCCATACATTAACGCTCCTTGACATCCTTGAGAGAAACCAGCGTATGCATCTATTTCGGGAACGTAAGATAGTCCTTCCATTTGTGCGAGTTGCTGCATTATTCCATCTATCTTTGCTTGATCTTTTGGATCAAAGCCATTAACGCAAGTATTATAAATAACTACTACATTATCATCATAACTTTGGATTGGACGTTCGTAGCAATAAACTGTAAAAAGAAACTTGGTATCTTCGTTAATACCACCTTCAGGGATATAAGCCCAACCATCTTTGCCATTAAATTCTATTTTTCTTGTCATAAGTACCTCACTTTTTTATCTTCGTATTATTACCATTTTAGTATATCATTTTTATAAGTTTAAATCAATTATCTTTTACACTAGATATAAAATATGTTAAAATTGATATAGTAGAGGTGTGTATGAAAAAATATTTTAATAAAATAATTTTAATATTTGTATTTATATTATCTTCTTTTGTACTTAGTGGGTACTTTACAAGAGAGGAAGTTAATGGAGATTTAATAATTGCTACTGAAGCTGGATTTGCCCCATATGAATATTATTCTAATGGTGAGATAACTGGTGTTGATATTGATATTGCTAGAGAGATAGCTAAATATTTGAACCGTAATTTAGTTGTTAAAGATGTTGCGTTTGATAGTATTATTAATGAAGTTAAGAGTGGAAAGAGTGATTTGGGTATTGCTGGTATATCATATACACCTGAAAGAAGTCTTGAGGTTGATTTTTCTGTTAACTATGCTACTTCTGAACAAGTTATTATAGTTAAAAATGATAGTAAGATTAAGAAACCTAGCGATTTATTTGGAAGGGTTGCTGTACAACTTGGAAGTATATCAGATACTTATTTAACTGAGAATTATAGTGATATAGAAATAGTACGTGAGAAAAAGAATCTAGCAGCTATTCAAGATTTAAGAGATGGAAAAGTTAATGCTGTTGTTATGGATAAGATACCTGCTAAGAAACTACTTGATAGAGATATGATTATACTAAATGATAGTCTTACTAGTGATAGCTATGGAATAGTAGTTAAGAAAGGTAATGAAGAGTTACTTAATGCGGTTAACACTGTAATAAATAGAATGGTTAAGAATGGTGATATAGATAAACTTATTATTAAACATATGGCAGTAGAAGAAAAGAGTGAACGCTCTAATATATTTGATAAGTTTTATTATAGTGTTATATATGATGGAAGATATAAATATATTTTAGAAGGACTTTATAATACTATTATAATGGCTGTTCTTGCGATAATTGTTGGTGTTGTTTTAGGCGTTATACTTAGTGTTATACGTAATTATCATGATAATACTGGTAAGATTAAAATACTTAATAGTATTGCTAAATTATATATTACTGTTATTAGGGGAACACCTAGTATTTTGCAGCTTATGATTATATATTATGTTATATTTTCTAGTGTATCAATAAACATATTATTTGTAGGTGTACTTGCTTTTGGACTTAATAGTGCTGCGTATGTTGCGGAGATTATAAGAAGTGGATTTAATTCTATAGATAAAGGACAGATAGAAGCGGGATATGCTTTAGGACTTAGCTATAAAACAGTTATTAAAAATATAGTATTTCCACAAGCAATTAAGAATGTACTTCCAGCGTTACTTAATGAGTTTATTACATTAGTTAAAGAAACAGCTGTTGGAGCATATATAGGAATTATGGAACTTACTAAGGCAAGTGATATTATAGCTTCTCGTACTTATGATTATTTCTTCCCATTAATATTAATAGCACTTATATATTTATTAATTACTTATTTACTTAGTAAGCTTGTAAATAAAGTGGAGGTGAAGATTAATGCTACTAGAAGTTAAAAAACTTAAGAAGAAGTTTCAAAATAAAGAAGTTCTTAAGGAAGTTAGTTTTGAAGTTAACGAAGGGGATGTTACTGGAATAATAGGTCCTAGTGGATGCGGGAAAAGTACTTTACTTAAATGTATTAATTATCTTTTAGAACCTAGCAGTGGAGAAATTATATTTGAAGGTAAAAAGATTAATAAAAATTATAATTTAAATGAATATAGATGTAAGATAGGTATGGTGTTTCAACAATATAATTTATTTGAGAACTTGACTGTTCTTGATAATATTATTTTAGCTCCTGTTAAACATAAAATTATGAGTAAAGAAGAAGCTAAAAAAGAAGCATATAGACTTCTTAAGAAAATAGGGCTTTATGAAAAAAGAAATAGTTATCCAAGAGAACTTAGTGGAGGACAGAAACAACGTACTTCTATAGTAAGAGCACTTATTATGAAACCAAAACTTATGCTTTTTGATGAACCTACTTCTGCTTTAGATCCTGAAGTTAAGGGAGATGTTACTAGTTTAATGAGAGAGATAGCAGGAGAAGGGATGAGTATGATTATTGTTTCTCATGAGATAGAGTTTATTAAAGATTTTGCTAGTAAAGTTATATTTATGGATGATGGGAAAATAGTAGAATATGGTGAATGTAAAAAAGTACTTAATAATCCTAAAGATGATAGAATAAAAGAGTTTTTATCTAAAGTTAAAGATTTATAATATGACATAAAAACTACCAGATTGGGTAGTTTTTTTTATGTTAAGGAGATACTGGTCTTGTCAAAATGTTAAAAGTAAGATAAATACTTGCTTCTAAATGATTTGAATTAAAAGAAATTATTCATTTAATAATAGTTTTACTATGCTTCCTTCTTTTACTCTTGAGTTTATTTTAGGAGATGTATCTATTACTTTTCCATTACCTGTATATTCTACATTTAATCCTAGTGCTTTTAGAGTTCTTGATGCTTCTTTTAATTCTTTTCCTGTTATATCTGGTATAGTTATATATTTTATATCATCCCATCTATATGACATTGGCAAGCCTTCATAATCTTCTTTTAAATCATATATTGATATTATTTGTTTAAATACATTTTTTGCGATTGGGGCAGCGACTACACCTCCGTATTGAGTTACTCCTTGTGGGTGGTCAAGTGCTATATATGTTACGTATTTAGGATCGTTTGCTGGCATAAATCCCATGAATGATAGAATATAGTTTCCATCCATATATGCACCATTAGTTCCTACTTTTTGTGCCGTTCCAGTTTTACCTCCAACTCTATAACCTTCAATATAAGCATTTCTACCACTACCATTTGCTACTACACTTTCAAGAGCATACCTTACTAGATTAGTTGTTTCTTTGGTTACAATATTTTCATTCTTTATAGTTTCTTTGTTTTCTTTGTCACCAACTTTTTTCACTATATATGGTTTATAATAAGTTCCACCATTTATGATAGCACTTACACTTGCTACTTGCTGAAGGGCAGTTACACTTACACCTTGGCCGAATGATGTTGTTGCTAGTTCTACTGGACCAACTTTATCAAGATTAAATAATATTCCTGTTGCTTCACCATTTAAATCTATTCCTGTTTTTTTACCAAAACCTAAAGCAGTAATATATTTAAAGAGTGTTTCTTTTCCGAGCCTTTGGCCTAATACAACGAACCCAGGGTTCAAAATAGTCAGTACAGGAACACTGAAATTAATTGTGGAAGTCTTGAAAATAAAGGGAAAAATGCTATTTTCTGTTCCAAAAGCAACACCAAACAATCTTGGTGTTACTACAAGAACATTTTTAGGTTCTTTAATTACCCCTTAAATGGAAGTCTATACTACCAATGATTTTGCTTATAATGGTAATATATACCACCCAGAACTTGATTTTAAAAAGCCAAAAGGATGTTTGAACTATACTTCAAATTACGTAAAGAATAGTAGAAAAATAAACAATCGTTCTTATGATATTAACACTAGTAATTATAAAAAATTAATTACCAACAAAGATGCCAAGGTAATAGAGTTATATGATGATTTAGAAGATTATGTTCTTAAAAAAGATAGAAAGATAATTAGGAATTATTTAGTTAAAGGTATTTCTTTTAAGTATAGATGTAGAATTTTGGAAGTAACATTAAATGAAACAGAAATGATTCTATGTTTTCTAAAAAATGTTAAGATATTTGATAAGAAAAATAAGTTAAGTATTAGAAAGGGATATGAAAAGTGTTCTTTAAAATACAAAATGAGGGTTGGGGATGCGAATTCCTTAAATTATGCCAAGTATCTTATTGATAAAGAGTATGAGCAGATAACAAATCCATTTATGATAAATCATCTTAATAATTTAACAAAAAATTTAACGGATAATGTTAAGTCATTTTTCACAACAAATGGTATTGATTGGGTAGATGAAAATGCATATTATGATGATTCATGCACTGTAAGTGGTAATAATATAAATTACAAATCAAGTTTTAAATATCCTGGGGCAAGAAGATATTTTGTAGTAAAAGTAAAAAATACAGGAAGTATTACTGCAATCCCATCATATGATTATCATAATGATAGCGGAGAATTTTGTGTTGATAACAACGATAATGATGCATTTGAATCTAATGAATGTTTTACAGATTCTTCATCACTTAGTATTGGAACTCAATCTTTTGACTTATTAGGAGCATGGGATCTTCCTTTTGCAATAGAAGATACAGATGGTACAGTTTACAGTACAACTAATATGACTGAAGAACAAACAGCTAAATTTTTCACTGAAGATGGGGACCCTAAACTTGATGCAGGTGTTAGTGCATATTATATAACTGGTATGGGATTTAGTTCTAAATTAGGTGAAAATATGAATAAATTTATGGCAAAAATAAATTATCAATCAAAAATAACATTTTCTCAGCCTTCTGCATAATAATTAAAAAGATATTTTATATATCTTTTTTTTATGTGATAAAAATGTTAAAATAAATTAAGAGGTGATAGCTTTGAGAATAGCTGATAAATGGAATGATTATGAAATTCTTGATATGGCAAATGGTGAAAAATTAGAAAAATGGGGAAATTATATTCTCGAAAGGCCAGATCCACAAATAGTATGGCAAGATAAAAGTTTTGAAGATAAATGGAAAAAAGTAGATGCTATATATCATAGAAGTAATAAAGGTGGTGGCTACTGGGAAAATATAAATAATGTTAAGCCATCTTGGCAAGTTAAGTATAAAGATTTAACATTTAATATAAAGCAAATGGGATTTAAACATACTGGTCTTTTTCCTGAGCAAGCTGTTAACTGGGATTATATGATAGATAAAATAAAAAATAGTAATAGAAAAATAAAGGTGCTTAATTTATTTGCGTATACAGGTGGTGCTACAGTTGCGTGTGCTTATGCTGGTGCAGACGTAGTTCACGTTGACTCATCACGTGGTATGGTTTTGTGGGCAAAAGAAAATATAGAATCCTCTAATCTTACAGATAGATACGTTAGATTTATAGTAGATGATGTTATTAAATTTGTTAAAAGAGAAATAAGACGTGGTAATAAGTATGATGCTATTATAATGGATCCACCATCATATGGAAGGGGTGCAAATGGTGAGGTTTGGAATATAGAAGAAAGTTTATATCCTTTAATTAAGTTATGTATGGAAGTATTAAGTGATAATCCGTTGTTCTTTTTAATAAATTCATATACAACTGGTATGTCACCTAAGGTACTTGAAAATATTTTATATATGACATTAGATAAAAAATATAAGGGAAAAATATCATCTGGTGAGGTAGGACTTCCTATGAAAGATAGTAATCTTATATTACCATGCGGGATATATGGTCTTTTTGAAGATGAATAATTTAAATGTATTAT
>OIZL01001472.1_pt1 | contig 12595 bp, 24 predicted proteins | sample 1588541 | NCBI WGS metagenome assembly OIZL01 (sample SAMN03283285) | human gut metagenome | biome: human-associated habitat; material: feces | host: Homo sapiens | place: Peru | collected 2012 | reverse complement strand
GTCATCTTTTCAGTGTTCTTCATAGTATCAATTCCTTTCTTTAGCGTTGGTCGCTACCCTAATTTTTTGTGTTCCCCTTGGAACAATTATATTGTAGCACATTGGGCGCCATTTGTCAAGAGGGATTTTAATTTTTTTACGAGATTTTTTAGGACTGACAGGTTAATCTCGAAACTATCAAGCCCCACCCCCTCTTGACAATTATTATTATAGCAGATTTTTAGAAAAATGCAAGATAGTATTTTGCACAAAAAGATGAGCGGAAATTAATGTTTTATTGTGCAAAATGCCGGGACGCCCGGGGCCATTGCGATTTTTTTAACAAGGAATGGGAAAAGAGAATGGGCATTATCTACCCATTCTTTCCTTAGTTTCAGATATAAGATTTTTGACATCACTAATATGCATACGGTCGGTATAACAAGGTCCAGCACCCCAGTTATAGGGACAATCATCACAATGTATCCCGCCACAATCATAGCTCCACAGTTCGGGCTCTTCGTCATCGCGTCGCCACACGCCTCCAAGTCCATCTTCAAATGAGTCATCAATTGTAGCGAGCTTATTGGCTTCGGTTATCTTCTCCTTAGCAAGCTCTATCCGATAATTTCTATCTTCTTCACAAAGTGGGTCAAACATTTCACAGTTTCCACCCTTGTCATAATAAACACAGTCAGAACATTCTTGGCCAGTGCAATCATAATCCCATTTACCATCATCAGTAAGATGCCAAATACCGCCATTTTTATCTTTGAATGTTTCTTCGATAATGGAGATGGTTTTTTCCTCCGCTTTTTCTACCGTTGGTATAATAGTTTCATCAGCCGAAAATTCTGCAAGCACTTCACCAGTTAGTGCAGAAACAATAGATACATTACCATCAACAACATCAAGGCATTTAGTTAGCTCCTTTGCCGCCATCAAAGCATTAGAATAAACGAGATAGAAATCTTCGTGCAATGTGCTTTTTCCATCTCTGGAAAAGTCGGCGGTGTAATAACAAACATAGTAATATTCTTTAAGTATCATTTTTTTTGTTCTCCTTTTGTTTTTTGTAATTATAGTATAACAGGTTAAGCAAGATTTGTCAAGCATTTTTTTCAGTTTTTATTGTTAAGTTTTTAACAATCCACCCGGGCGCTTTGTGAAATTTTTAACGAGTTTGTTGGTAGAAGTTGGGTAAGGAATAAATTCCTTACCCAATAAGCGGCTCAGACCTAATTTGAAATTCAGGCTTAAATAGAGTATTGAATGTGTGAAAATCCATGTTTTCAATTGCTTCTGTCCAACCAAGCAATCCGAATTTTTCTTCAAGGGAACAGGCTATTTCATCGATCCAAATTTCAGTATCTTTAGTTATCCAATCAGTTTTAATCAAGTAGCTGATAGCATTTGATAATGTTCGTGCATAACATAAATCGCCATGCAAATCTTCACTTGCAACATAAATGGTTTCCATGTTTTCCTCCTTATCCTAAGAGGCTCATAAGAGCCTCTATTATGTCAACCTTAGTGGGGTCAATGGTCGCGCCAAGCGTCCAACCCTTTCTTACTTTTTCGTTATCATCAATGAGTATACCATAGTCTGTTCTTTTGCGCACACTGTCAGCTTTAGTCGCGCCATACTGGACACCATGAAAATGGTCGTAGACAAATCCCCACTTATTGAGCCACGCAAGTTTGGCTTTGCGGACAGCGTCTTTATATTCTTCTGAGCTATTCATTGATAGCCATGTGATAATATTGATTTCCCAGCCTGCGGACTTGAGCAAGTTAAGCACTTCGGCAAGCTTCTTCATATCACACATGGGGTCAGCATCAAGATAGGGCGCGACATCTTCGGAGCGGATTTTGGCAAGCCAGTTGGGGACAGAGTAAAGATTCGCAAGAGTGCCGTCCAAATCGAAGTTGATTGATTTTCTAATTTCCATTTTTTATTCTCCTTTTAATTATTCATCTTCCTTATTTCTGTATTTATTATAACAAAAATAATTTAATTTGTCAAGTATTTTTTCCAAAATAGATTGACAAAGTTTTAGCAATCCGCCCGGGCCAATTGTTAAATAATTTACGATGAGCGAGTTAGAAAGATAGGGATTACCCCCATCTTTCTATTTTGTCAACGTGCTTATTGCGCTCGATGAACAGATTAAATATTTCGCGAGTAACCGCATTAATATCCTCTGCATCGGGTTCATTACCAGTGGTCATGTAAGATGCCATTGTTAGTGTATAAGCGATTGCTTCAAAAATGTCTTTTGCGTAGGGTTCAGGGTAAGTCATGGTATCAATTCCTTTCCTTTATTGTGTCTTTATTATAGCATGCATAGCGCGACTTGTCAAGTATTTTTTTACATTTCAATTTTCAATTTATAGTTTTTAGGTCGTTTAACATGTTCATAACTATAATAATAATACATTCCTCCCTCATCTAACCTTACACAATTATAAATATCGTTGTTGTATTCGCTCCTGACTTGGGGTATTTTGATAAACGGAATATCCCCATAAATAAATAATTCGCCGATGTCTATTTCACCAAATTCCTTTAGAGTATCGTTCTGTATTGTATACTTCATTTTTTTCCTTCTTATTTCTTCCAGAAATTGCGATACACAATTTCAATCATTTGATGGCTTGTGCTAAATTCATTAAACCATCCAACAGTTGTTTCTCGTGCGCCTTCCCTTTTAAGCAACTCATTATACTCTTGCATCTGTCCATCGTATGCACCAATAGCACACAGTAGGGAATACTTACGAGCTTCGGCATCTTCGATTGCACGAACTTTGTCTGCTCCTTCGGGATACAGGTCAATGACACCATTAGCAATAATAACTTTTTCTGCGGCGGCCATCAAACGACACTTGGCGTCTCTAACCTCATAATATTTCTCGGCTATTAACTTATCGAGCGGAGTGCAAGCGGGCTTATTTTTTCCAAACATTGTATCTAATCTCCTTTGAATTTTTATTCTTTCCTTGGAACAATTATAGTATAACAGGTTCAGCCCTAAATGTCAATAGAAAAATTAAATTTTCTTTGTTAACTTTTTCACAAGCGCCCGGGCATTTGTGAATTTTTTAACGAGCAAGAGTATGAAAATAGTCTGGAAAATCATTCCAGGCTATTTACTATTTCCCAAAGTTCAGGGTGAGCTGCAAGGAGTTTCTCAAGCACGATAACAGATGCTTCCTCATAGTCTCGTATAATGTAATTTATAGTATCAGCGATGTCCCAGCGTTTGTTGAGTAATTCTGCCGCCTCTAAATCGGCTTTAAGCTGCTTGTAATGTTCTCCAAGTTTCATTTTTGTTCCTCCTCATTATTGCGATATTGTATCATGTATTCAAGTTTTGATACTTCGGTATAACCATGGTTAATGAACCAGTCTGCGGTATTGGGATCTGCTGCGGCTGCAGTTGTTCGGCAGGGATTGGAATAATCAATAAAATATCTTAGTTTCATTTTTACCACTTCCGATTTATCATTTTATCCCAAATATCCAAAATGCGGGCATACTCTCGTGCGTATTCTTCTTCTGTTAGTTCTGCCCAGCCATTTGCAAGATACGATGCTATTTGTTCAGGGTCTGTTTCAGTTATGAGTGCATCGGTTTTGTAATTAATAAAATATCTTAGTTTCATTTTAAATTCTCCTTTATCTCTTTTGTGATTATAGTATAGCATAAATAATGCAACTTGTCAATAGTTCAATTGAAATTTTTTTATTAAGTTTCTAACGAGCGGCCTGGGTGCTTTGTGAAATAATTAACAGGGCGGTGCGGCCTCGGTTTGGGAATGTTACAGCCAACTATAGAGCGCGTTAGGGCATGGCTTGCGCCACGCCCTTTACCATATTCTATCTCTTGGGGAAACATTTATTTCGTTCCTTGCAATCCCACATGTGGACATTTTTGGTATATCGCTTTTTCATTGCCGCACATCTGGTAAATATAGCCATCTCTATCAATGCATCATTGAGTGCGGTATGCTCTTCCACATACTGGGCATTTTGATTAATGAAACCAAAAACGCTTTCTGCTGTCGTGCTACAAGTTTTGCCACTTGCTGACCATTTCTCATGGTCTATACAAAATTGTCTATAGCTTTTGAGATGCGTTATGGTCTGTAGTGCCATGAGATAAATGTCAATAAATTCAAATTCATCAAGTAGCTCTTTACACTTGGTCTTGCAAAAATCAAAGCCTGTATTATATGCCATGACATAATTGACGTGATAGAAACGGCATAGATTTCTAATAATCTGCACTGCGTCATCTTCACTTGCTACGGCAGTTATATCTCCCCTGTCAAGGCGTTCCCTATATATGGGGAAATTGCGTTTGGCGTAATCGTCCTTGGCTATTTCATCATAATGCTCCATGACAAGAATTGAGAATGTTGCATATATATGCCCTATCTTGTCATGAATTACACCGCCATAGTTATATGCACCTGTTGGTGTAGTTGCACCGCCGACTGTCTCGGTATCAATTGTCATATAAATATTCTTTTTCACTTTGGTTTATTTCCTTCCTTATTTTGTTTTATTCTTCCCACCATATATTGGGGTCTTTTTCTCTTTGGCGCTTGCGGTATTCCTTATATGCTTTTGGATTGTCATGGAAATACAAGCCCGTAAACAGCTTTACTATTCCATATATTCCAAAAATCAAGGCAAAAAACCAACTGATAATTTCCATTTATTATATCCTCCTGACATTATTCATTATAGCATATGAGCGGATACTTGTCAATACTTTTTTGAGCGGGGCAGGCTCAAGGCTCATATGTGAGCCTCAAACCATGTCAACATTTTCTTGTTTTCGGTCTTGCAACGGACTTTATAGCCGCCGCCATTTTTCTCACTTTCTTTCTGCATCGTGCAGAACAGGGTGCAGAATGTTACAAATTCCGGCAGGGTCATGATATATGCGACATCAGATTTGGTAACATATGCTATTTCGCGAGAGTGAACACGCTCGATATATTCAGCAAGCTGACCCTCGAATGTCGTTGCAGTTAATGCGCTTGCGCTCACAAGCGTAAAGCGGGCGGATTTAACAGATATACCATATTCCGGTATATCGCTGTCTATGTCAAATGGTACATGGTCAGGCTTGCGAATTTTTCCAGTCAGGGCAAAATCCAGATTTTGCTGAGCCGCTTGCCCCGCATTTGACAAAGTAGATACATGAGTGAATTTTTGAATACGCATTAGGGTCAACTCCTTAACCTTGATTACATCTACTATTATACTCGCTTTGACGTAGAAATCAAGTCTTAAAATGTACAAAATTAAACTTTTTTGAGCGGGTGTTATTGTGCATTATTCACAAGGGCGTTGTGCAAGTTGCATAAATCGGGCACTGATTTTTTGTATTAATTTATTTTTTAACAATGTGTTTATTACTTTAAATCGCTAAAGTAGTTTGTTAATTAACTAACAATCTCGGTTAATTATTAAATATAAGCAGTTTAGGGATTTAACGTGTTAACACTTTAGCGTGTGAAAGTGTTTACAAAAACTGGATAGTTAAATTTTTAACAAATTCCGGGCCGCGCGATTGTGGGCGGCCCGGCTGATTATATCATGCCGCGTCACTTTTGTCAATAGTTAAAATGCACAAAAAATAAAAAAAATTTTATGAAAAATGCTGATATATCTCAATCGGCATTTTTAGTTTTTCTATTAAGTCATAATAAGAGTAACGATAAAGAAAACCAGCGGTGAACAGAATAAAATATCTTCAATAATATCAAGAACATTCGTCTTTTTTTCGTAATTGAAGCTAATAATGGCGACAATGCCAACCACACATAAAATAATTAGAAAAATTTTGAGTATAATAGGAACTGTCATTTTTTATCCCTCCATATGGTAGTCAAGTATCATATTATTGTTTGCATTGCATATAGCCGCTGAACAGTGGAACAAATCAGCAAGTGAGCACATATCGGCATATATTGTGCCTGCGGCATCGTCGCCGTATACACGACGCACAGGCTCATTGTTGAGATAGATTAAATATTCCATGATAAATACCTCCATATAATGAGCTGGATTAAGCATCCAGCTCATATATCAGCTTGCCATTTTCATAGCGGGCATAGTGGGCATCGAGAAAATCGAGATAGAACTCGAATTCATCCGCATCTGCGGAGTCGGTGAAAGGCTTGCGTAGGATTTCGCCTGAGCGGTCATTATATACTCTAATTTCTATCATGTGGATTACCTCCATTCTTTGATGATACAATATTACCATACTATAATGTATTTGTCCAGTAGTAAATGCTACAGTTTGCGACTTTTTTATTTGTTAAATTGCACAAATAATTAGATTAAAATTTGTATAAATTTATTTTTTAACAATTCCCGGGTTTTGGGATACCAATCTGTGAAAAAATTGACAATCCATGTTTCGCAAAAATCTGCTTTGTTAAAAAATTAACAATCGGCGGCTGGTTACAAATAGTTACGGTTTTAGGATGTTTGTTAGTTAATTAATTAACAATGTGGCGCCGCCAAAAATTGCTATTGTTAAATATTTCACAAACACCGGAAATTGACAGTTATTTACAATTTAGAACGGTGGCGCGCCATATAAAAATTGAGCGGCTTTATTATCGCCGCTCAATATTGGCATATTATGTTATCATCGTCATCAAGTATATATAAACTACCTGCATCAATGATGCATTCGCGGTCTATCCATTCGGCAAACTCTTTGGCCGCGTCAAGATTGAAAAAATCCTGTTCATGGAATACTCCCAATTCTGTCCATGTTACACCATATATTTTACTTTCCTCCTTTTGCTATTTTGAGCATTTCAAGCACTTTAGCAACATATTCAGTTTCGCCATAATCTGCTACTAACTCCGGCGCTTCATCGCTTCCGGCGCACATATCATTGATATAATAGACGACACGTTCAACTTCAAGCCCTGCATCTTCTTGCCTGTCAGAGATTGTATCCTCAACATCATCATATGCAACATCCTCATCCTCCCAATACTCATCATATTTGTCATAATATTCAATGTCAGCCGTGATGTAAAAATCTTCAGGACGCTCAATCCAATTGGTATTAATTTCAATAGTGTTTTTCATTTTTTGTTCCTCCATTTTCTTTAATTCGCTAAGGCTTGATATTCAAGCCTTAGCAATATGCTAACGTCATGTCGGCCCATTTGAGCACCGATATTTGCTTATGTGCCCTGCCTATTTCCATTGCTTCCCTCTTAGTAGATACTCGGAAACTCTCGTCTACATAATAAATACCATTTTCAAGCCATATACCACATTTGCCTTTATAATATCTTACTGCCTTTATGGCCTCTTCCGCTGTAGCACACTCCATGCCACATGTGGCTACTTGCCAACCGCTTTTATATCTAATGGGTTTGCCTGCCTTGAGTGTTAAACCGTCGTTGTTGGTGAGCTTACGAATTGAGCGAATGTTAATCATTGTCTGTTCCTCCATACCTTGGATATTGCCTGTATTAGGCAATATCCATAATTTTAATGGTGTTGGTGTCGTAGTCTATATATACTCCCATGTCATAGCATCCATGATAAGTAAATCCTGCAAACTGTATTGCCTGCATTTGCTCTGCCCAATGCCTATGTTTAGGCTCTATCTCATAGAGTATATATAATAGCTCTTCAAGATCCCTTACATCTCCTGCCCAATAGGTCTGCGCAAACTCAAACTGCTTGCCGCGTTCATCGTATGATTTAATTGTCCACAATTCCATTTTTGAAACCTCCATTGTGTTTTTGATTTCCATGGTTAGAGTATAGCACCGCCCGGGCATTCTGTCAACACTTTTTTGCAAATTTTCTAAAGTTTTTTAGTGGCTGTATTATAGCTATTTTAGCAATTGTTTGTTAATTAACTAACAATGTGCGTCCCTTATGATTTTAGGATGTTTGTTAATAGTTTAACAAACTCTTGCGTCTTGCATAAAAATCTACAATAGTATGTTTTGCGCTAATTAGCATCTTAGCGGCTTAGCACGCTCTTAGCGGCTCAGCGCCCCTACAAGTGCTCGTATTGTCTCATGGTATACTTGTTCTTGTTACGCCTTAAAACCGCTTAGAACGCATTACAAGGCGTTTAAAAAGGCTTGCCATGATTAGCAAGCCTTAATTACCTAATTCAATTAATGAAATGCGCCTATTGCCATTGAGATAATGAAATTGATTGATGAAACTAAGCCAAAAAATCGAGCGATTTTAAAATTGTTTCTGAAAAGCACGCCTAATGCAAGAGTGGAAAAGGCTACAATAAATGTAATGAACAAAATAACAAAAGCTACCATTTTTAATTCTCCTTGTAATAATGATTTACAATAATCATTTTATCACTTGAAATTGAAATGTCAAGAAAAACTTTAGCGATTATTTTGTCAAGTTTTTAACAAACTATTTTGGCAATTATTGGGGGCTTTGTGGCGCGGTGCACTGTCAAGCTGGTAGAAGCTGGAAGCCTCCACTGGCAATAGTTGACAAGATTATTTGGTAAAAAATGTAAAGGGGGGTGTATTATGGGAAATAAAAAAATGGAAAATACTAAAAGGTTTTTGTCTGGTCACAAAAAACACCAAACGATTTTTTTATTTTAAAATACGGATAAAAAGCAAAAAGAACTAAATAAATTTATCATGTAGTATAGCTAATTATAAGCACAATAACAAATATAACACAAAATATATTCCAAATCATCTTTTTTCTCCTTTTAATTATTTTCTAGGTATTTGTATAGCAGAAAATTAAATCTCTAGGTATATGATTTAATTTGTAGCGTAGCGGAAAATTAAATCATATACCAATGTCCATCTTGAAACCATAGGTCAATTCTATTTTCCATATCTATTCCATAGCTACCATTATCATATTCATATACATTAGCAATCATAATTTTTGGTTTCTTTAATGTATCAAGATATAGCTGATACGCCTCTTCAGGCTCTTCGTATTCAGTAGGGTCAAAATTATTTTCCATTGGTTCCCAATGATCTATCATTGTCCATCCAATGACGCCTTTATCTTTCCACAATGAAAAATCCCAAATATCGCCCCAATCACCTTCTATCATATCTTGCATTATAATTGCATCTTTATAAGTATTAACAACCTTTGGTGGCGAAATTAATTTAAGGAATTGTTCTAACATTTCCTCTTGACTAGGGGCTTTTTTAAACAGCCTGCGCCACAAATTTTTAATTTTATTAATCCATTTCATCCTATTTCCTCTTTTCTTTTTCTATAATTATTATATAAAATTTTTTATTTTTTGTCAATATTTCTTTCCATAAGGCTTGACATAGTAAAAATTTTTTGTTAATATAGCGTTATGAGAAAAAAAATAAGGAGGTGAGAAAAATAAAACTAGATTATTCATTGGCAAATCCTGAAGACAGAAATGAATTAGTTAAGTAGATTTTAGCGGAGACGCCTGAACCTACCGAAAAATATTTAGAAATTTTAGCCGATTATCTTATCTTGTGCATGGAAAAACAAGAGCGTAAGGAAAAACGTATTCTCACTGAAAATCGTATGAGCACTGTAAATAAACGAGAAACATCATTTGAAGGACTTGTAGGTCAATTTGAAAATGGCGAAGATGGTATTTACAATTTAATTACTCAAGATAAAAATGTAATATTCCAACCAAAAGTTTCAATAACATAGAAAGACCTCGAAGAAATACCTTCGCTAGCCCAGTTGCGTCAAGCTATTAATATGTGGGAAGCTCGTGCAAAAACCGCTGAAGGTCGAGACGCCTATATTATTAAGCAAACACTTATTGATTTACGTAAAGACCAATATATCATTAAAAATGCTTATCGTCGCCCCATAGTGATGCAAAAATTAACACGTAGTAAAAATCGCATAGCTCTCGATGATCTAACCAAAGATTTTGATGAAGATGGTTATCCAATACCACAAGGTATCACTCTAATAGATCCTAAAGTAGTATCTGCTATCCTTTGTAATTATTCGAAATTAAAACAAGATGGCTATGAAGATTTTGAAGGCGATGTTTGGTATCTCATCTATGATTTTGAAAAAATGTGCGATAAAGCCTTGGCGCCACACCCTCTACTAATACGACTCGTAGAAGAAAAAATTGGTGGCAAATCCAATAATGAGATATAGTTAACTCTTCAAAAAGAATTTGGTATTAAACATTCTCTCGAATACATCTCGGCATTATGGCGCAAAAAAATTCCAAATCTAATCGCCTCATGCGCTGAAGATGATTATTTAAATTGGTATTATACAATGTAGGCACCTGGCACTTATAAAAAATGTTCTCGATGTGGCGAAATAAAATTGGCTCATCCTAAATATTTTAGTTTAAATAAAACTAGTAAAGATGGTTATTATTCTATCTGTAAGACTTGCCGAAATAAAAAGTATGGCGAAGCCCGGTCTAGAGCCCGCAAAGCGCAGGTTTAACATTCAGAAAGCGGTCGGCGCCATTTTCTTGGACAAAAAAATAGAATTGGCGCTGTTTTATTTTTACTACCATATGAAAGGATGTGAAAAAATAAATGGCTGAAAAAATCACTAAGTCAATTTATTGTGAGAAATGTAGCAAGGTATTGAGTGCTGAAAATTTTTATAAGAGTAAAAATTTTGAGAAGCATCCAAATGGCTATCAAAGTTTATGTAAGAAATGCGCCACAATGCATGTAGATAACTGGAATCCGGATACTTACTTATGGATTCTTGAAGATTGTGATGTTCCATGGGTTCCAAAAGAATGGAATGACTTAATGGCGAAATACACAAAAGATCGCTCTAAAGTCACTGGAACCACTATCGTGGGGCGCTACCTGTCTAAAATGAAATTAAAACAATATGCTGATTATAGATGGGCAGATACCAATTATTTTAAAGAAAAAGCAGAAACTGAATTACGCACCCAGATGAAAGCTCAGGGATATGGCGCTTCCGATATTGATAATGCCATACAAAAAACGATTTATGATGCCCCTACTGGCGGCGTTGACGTTCCTCCTCCGCCACCTGCGCCAACTGAAATGAATTCGCCATACGATAGTGTGACAGGCGCTCCGACTATGAGTGCCGCAGAATTGGGTTTAACTGATGATGATATTCTTTATCTATCCGTTAAATGGGGTAAATTATATAAACCTGAAGAATGGGTTTATTTAGAAAAATTATATAATGATATGATGGAATCTTATGATATTTAGACTGCTGGACATATTGATACTTTGAAAATGATCTGTAAAACATCATTAAAGTGCAATTAGTTAGTCGATTTAGGGGATTAACCTTTCAAGGTCCCCGTTAAACTCTCTTAATTGCTGGAACACCCTTAGAGCTTTTATACCACAAAGGATCGTCTATTTAGGGGAAAACTTGATGGGTAAAAAACATAAAAGATTGGGCAATCAGCAGCTAAATTAAATATTATAAAAAGGATGATTTAAAAATGAAATCATACTATAAAAATACTAAATATATTATTTATGACGATGGACGTTGTTATAGCGAATTATCACATAAATTTTTAACACCGCAAATGTCGGTAAAATATCCAACTTATAATTTAACTATCAATGGGAAAAAACAAAAAACTAAAATCCATCGTATGGTGGCGGAAACATTTTTGCCTCAAATTGAGGGAAAAATGTTAGTAAATCATATTGATGGGGATACACATAATTTTAAATTGGATAATTTAGAATGGGTCAATGTTAAAGAAAATAGTCTGCATGCTGTTAAAAATGGACTACTACCTGCATCAATACAAGCACCGATTTATTTGACACCAGAAAATGAAATAAATGGTGAATGTTGGGTAAATATTATAGATTGGCCCTTATATTTAGTATCTAATTATGGTCGTATTATTAATAAACGCACAAAACGATTATTAAAAATTCATATTAATAATAACGGATACCCATACGTTAATTTATGGAAACAAGGAAAAGGAACTACATTACAAGTTCATCAAATAGTTTTTTATAATTTTTATCCTGAATTTGATAAAAAAGATAAAGTGTACGTAATTAATCATATTGATGGTAATAAACGAAATAATTGCTTATAGAATTTAGAGCGAATTACTCGACAAGAAAATAATTTACATGCGGTATACACAATTAAAACTAATAATTGCGCAAAGCCAATATATCAATTAGATGAAAATAAAAATATTGTTCCACTATGTAAAGAAATTTATAATGCTAAGTTTTTATCAGATATTATTTTTTCAGAAAATGATTATGCATTAAATACACTTTTAACATTATTACCGCAAAGAATAGAAATTCATTTATTAGATTCAGAAGACGAATTTATAAAAACTGTAAAGCTGATTTTTGAAGATAGAGTATATATATGCAGAGAATGTAATATATGTAGAACTTATAAAATGATAAAAATGACAAAACAGCAATAGCAACATCAATGGTAATTTATTACAAAATAGCTAAAGAAAGAATGGTACACTTTTTGATAAGAGTGTACCATTTTTTATTGCTTTAAAGTAAATCTTCCATAGTGTAAATTCGTCCCGGTCTTTGACTTACAATGAATTCAGCAG
>OIZL01001471.1_pt1 | contig 12595 bp, 11 predicted proteins | sample 1588541 | NCBI WGS metagenome assembly OIZL01 (sample SAMN03283285) | human gut metagenome | biome: human-associated habitat; material: feces | host: Homo sapiens | place: Peru | collected 2012 | reverse complement strand
ATGATCGACTTAAAAGAAACACTTTTAAGTTTATTGTTCCATTATTTTTAGTGATAATGTTGTTCTTTGGACTTATCATGTTAGAACCTGATTTTGGTACTGGCATGGTAATTGTTTGTTCTTTAATTGGACTTATTTTTATAAGTGGTGCTGACTTTTCTATATTTATTAAACTTGGCGTTTTAGGAATAATAGGCATAGTTGTTTTAATATTAATCGCACCTTATAGAATGGATAGAATTACTTCATTTTTAGATCCATGGAGTGACCCACTTGGTAGTGGATTTCAAATGATACAAAGTTTATATGCGATAGGGCCAGGAGGACTTTTAGGGTTTGGATTTCTTGGTTCAAGACAAAAACATTTTTATCTTCCTGAACCTCAAACGGATTTTATTTTTTCAATAATAACTGAAGAGTTTGGATTTATAGGAGCACTGACAATAATAATTTTATTTATAATTTTATTTTATAATATAATTAAGAAAGCAATAGATTGTAATGATCTTTATGGTAAGTATTTAATATTTGGATTATCATTTTTACTTATGTTTCAGACATTATTAAATCTATCTGTAGTTGTAGGACTAGTTCCGATCACTGGAGTTACTTTACCTTTTATAAGTTATGGTGGTAGTTCTTTAATAGTAAGTATGATTTCAATTGGAATAATTCTTAATGTTAATAATAAATAATATCTAAAGCCATATATTTAAAAAATAAGAATAAAATTGTTTTTACTTTGATAGTAAATAAAAAAAGTATGCTATAATTAAAATTAAAGGAGAAAAAATAATGAACGAAACGGTAAATAATCAAGTAGAAAGAAAAATTAGAAAATATAAAGCAAAACAAATCAAAGATGGAGACTTAAAAGAAATAGTATCTGAAATAAAACAAATTTTTGATGATATTTGTATTAGACCAGAAAGTCCAGACTCATTTAAAGTTATTGTACTTCAAAACAAAAAAATGATTGAAAAATTATCAAAGATTAATGCAATCGTTACAGGAAAAGATACAGATTCATTTTATGGAGCTCCAACAGTAATAGTAATTTTAGAAGACAAAACGAAAGTAAAGCCATATAGTATGATTGGAGAAACAGCAATTAAATTAATAAACAATAAGACTAAAATATATGGAGTTGATTCAGAAAAAATTATTGGAATAAAAGAAGATTTTGAAACAGAAGAAGGAAAAGAACTATTAGAAGAATGGAATGTTTCAAATAATTATGTTGGAGTAGGGTATTGTATATTAGGTTATTTTAATGAAGAATATTTTAAACCAAAGCCTAAAAAAGAAGCAGATATAACAATAATAAAGTAGAAAAAAACTCCATAAAAGAATATTTAAAATATATAAATATTATATTGATATTGGAATATTAGTGGTGATTATTTTTCAATTATTTCATAAGTTTAACTATACAAAAAACAATTATTATGAAGACTTATGATAAATTACTTTATTTTTCATAAATTATGAAGTAAGTTCTTTAATAGTAAGCATGAATTCAATAGGTATAATTTTGAATATAAATAATAGGAAATAATGTATCTATTGTACAAAATAGATAAAAAAGATATTTTTGTACAGTGTACTGTACAAAATTGACAATTAAATTTGTTTGAGTTATAATTTAGTAGGAGATGAAAAATATGGTGAAGAGGGAAAAATATTTAAAAAACATTAGACCATTTTATGAACAAGATTTAATTAAAGTTATAACTGGAATTAGAAGATGCGGTAAGTCTGTTATATTAACACAAATAATGGATGAATTAAAACAAGCAGGTATAAAAGATGAGCAAATAATATATATTAACTTCGAATTTGCAGATTATATTGATATAACGAATGCTAAAGAATTAAATGATTTTATTGAAAAAAAACTAATTAGTAAAAATAAATATTATGTATTTTTTGATGAAGTTCAAAATGTAGATAAATGGGAAAAAGTAGTAAATTCACTTAAGTCTAAGTATAAAGAAAATATTTCAATTTTTATTACTGGTTCTAATAGCGACTTACTTTCAGGTGAGTTAGCGACTCATATTGCTGGTAGATATGTTAGTTTTAAAATTTATCCATTTACATTTGATGAGGTATGTGAATTTAAAGATATTAAAAACAAAGATAAGTATGAATTGGAAAAAGCATTTAATGATTATATTATTTGGGGAGGAATGCCTCAAAGATTTTCTATGAGTGATGAACTTCAAGTTAAGACATATTTATCAGATGTATATAATTCAATTGTTATTAAAGACATAGTTGAAAGATTCAAAATTAAAGATTTTGATTTATTTAATAAAATATTAACTTTTATTGTTACAACTCCATCACAAACTTTTTCAGCTGAAAGTTTATCAAATTATTTATCTAGGGATAATATTGAAGTTTCTAAAATGACCATATATAATTATTTAGAATATATGTGTAGGTCAATGCTTATAAATAAAGCAGATAGGTATGATGTACGTGGCAAAAGAATATTAAATGGAAAATATAAATATTATTTAACTGATTTAGGGCTAGGTCAAGTAATAAATAACGAAAGAAAAAAACAACTGGGAGCATATTTAGAAAATATAGTTTATAATGAATTGATATCTAGGGGTTACGATGTTAATGTTGGGGCATTAGAAACTGGTGAGATTGATTTTATAGCAACAAAGTTTGAAGAAAAAGAATATTATCAAGTAACTTATCATTTAAATGATGAAATTATTGATAGAGAATTTGGTACATATAATAATATTCAAGATAATTATCCAAAATATGTTATTTCTTGTGATACATTTGATTTTTCACAAAATGGTATTATTCATAAAAATATTATTGATTTTTTGTTAAATAAATAGTAAAAAATTATAAATAAAATATATAGTCGTAAATGATGAAAAAATAAATTATGACGATTAAAGGAGAATTGTATGAAAAAGGAAATGCTTGAGAATTTTAAAAAAAATAAAAAACTCGTGTCATTATATTCGAATGTTGAAAATAAGGATGCTTTTAATGTTGGATTTATTGTTGATTATGATTCAAAATTTTTATTACTAAACTCTATTTCAGAATATGGTAAGTATGATGGAATACTGTTAATTTATATTGATGATATATTTCGAATTGATATTGATTCTAATTACGAAAATAAATTACTAAGATTACTAAATAACAAAGAAATAACAAATTATAAATTCAAAAAAATTGGTAGTTGTATAGAAAAATTATTTAATTATGCTAAAGAAAATAATTCGATCATTTCTATATCTTTTTTTGATAGTGATTATAAAAGTGATGTTATAGGAAAGGTTAAGTCATATAATACTAACCTAGTGGAAATTTGTTGTTATGACGAATATGGAAAAGTTGATGGTATTAGTTACATTAATATTAGTGAAATTAACTATGCCTCTTTAGATAGTTTAGATGAAAAAATGATAACTAATTTAATAAAATAATTTTATAAAAGAAGTAACAATAAAATATTGGATAGAAGTTGTAATAATATTTATAATTTCTTTTTAAATTTCTATGATTAATGTAAAAGATGATTATTAACAAAAATATATAATGAAATATAAATTGAAAAAGATACTTCTATATAGTACAATATTCTTATAATAGGTGATTAGTAAAATGAATGATGAAAACAATAATGTACAAAATGTTAATAATAATGAAAAAGAAACTATTCAAAATATAGAAAATAATAATACTGAGAATAATATAGTGCAAAATAAAACAAATCAAGATATACAAGAGCAAATTACTACAAATAATAATTCTAATGATGAAGATAATGATACTGTTAATCTTAAAAGAGTAAAAGATTTAATAATAGCAATAATATTATCAATATTAGTTATCTATTTTGGAAGAACAATGATTTTAGATGGACTTAATGAAGATGGCAATAATTCGATTTATGAAATTGAAAACATGTTTCATTCTATTCTTAATTCTTTTACAGCAATAATTGGATTTTTAGGTACTATTATGTTACTTGTAATCATATGGGTAATGTATTTTACTAAGCCGTCAAGAGAAAGAATTAAAGCTAGAATGAATTCTAAAACAAGAAGAACAGTGAGAATTGTTTATGTTATAAGTTATATTCTTATTCCTACCTTTATTATGTTATTTATTTGGTGGAAAATCTATGACTTTCTTGGCAATGATGTTGCACATTATAGTGCTTGGATGAATTTAAAAGAAGTTTTAGATATGACTGATGAAAGAGCCGGTAGGGACTATGAAGCTTATTTTATTTATAAAGATAAAATTTACTTTTATGATTCTGGGCATATAACGAAATTTAATGGAGAAGTTGTGTATTATCATAAATTATATCAAATGGATTTAAATGGTAAACATAGAAAAGTTATTTCAAATAGTGATAAATTGAAAACTGGTAATTTTAGTTTTATTTATAATGATGAAGTTTATTTTTATAGTATAAAAGATAACGATTATGTGGTGTTTAATTTAAAAACTAAAGATATTCGTAATTTAGATGTTGGTGGTAGTTATGTAGCTAATTCACTTAAAAATAATCATATATATGTGTATAATTATACTAATACGTCTAATGAAAATAATGAACGATATACTAATATTTTATTAAGAAATGTTAACTTGGATACTAATAAAACTATTTCTGAAATTAAATTAAATAATATTGATGGTTCTATACAAATAGAGGATGTATTTGTTGATTATAAATATGGAAATATCTATTATAAATTGGAAAATAAACTTGATTCTTTATATTTTTATAAAAATGATGAAATAGTTTATCAAATAAAAAATGATAAAATTGATAAAGATAGTTTTACTGTTTTAGCAGTAACTGATAGATATATATATTTTGCTGATAAAAAGATTATTTATAAAGTAGATATTGTTAATAAAATTTTAGAAAAAGAGATTACAAACAATTTTAGTAATATCGAAAGAATTGATGATGGAGAAGGACTTAATTATTTCTATGATAATAAAAATATATATTATTTAGATACAGATAGTGATGAATTTATTCAAGTGTTAAGTGATATTTCAGGATCACCGGAAAAAGTAGAAAGTGTCAATAATTTAATAATTTTTAAAGGATATGAAGAAAAAAATTATAAAAATAATAAGTTAAGAAGTATTATTGTTTATGATACGCAAACAAAAAATAAAAAACAATATGATGATGTCTATAAATATTATATTGAAGAAAATTATATATATTTATTGAAATATAATGATAATAATTATGTTATTGATAAAGTAAAATTATATTAATAATTAGAAGTGTAATAAAAATACACTTTTAAAATAAAATTTATTAGCACTCTCTATTGACAAGTGCTAACTTTTAATGTATAATATGCACGTATGAATAAGGAGGTATGAATTATGTTTAATATGAATAATGAAGAAAATGAAAATGTCCTTGAAAAATATGGACGTAATATAAATGAGGATGTTAAGAATCGTAAGATTGATCCTATAATTGGTCGTGATGAAGAGATTCGTAGTATAACTAGAATCTTATCAAGAAAGACTAAAAATAATCCAGTTCTTATTGGTGAACCAGGAGTAGGTAAAACTGCTATTGTAGAAGGACTTGCTCAAAGAATTGTTAAAGGAGACGTACCAGAGAGTTTAAAAAATAAAACTATTTGGGAACTTAATATGGCATCTTTAATTGCTGGTGCTAAATATCGTGGTGAATTTGAAGAAAGACTTAAAAAAGTACTTGATGAAGTTAAAAAGAGTGAAGGAAATCTTATAATGTTTATAGATGAAATCCATTTAATAGTAGGAACAGGTGCTGTAGATGGAGCAATGGATACAGGAAATATCTTAAAGCCAATGCTAGCTCGTGGTGAAATACACGTTATAGGAGCAACAACTTTAAATGAATATAGAATGTATATTGAAAAAGATGGAGCTCTTGAACGTAGATTTCAAAAAGTAACTATTGCAGAGCCAACTGTTGAAGATACTATAACAATACTTCGTGGACTTAAAGAAAGATTTGAAATATATCATGGAGTTACTATTCAAGATAAAGCATTAGTGAGTGCTGCTACTTTATCAAATAGATATATAACAGATAGATTCTTACCTGATAAAGCAATTGATTTAATTGATGAAGCATGTGCAACTATAAGAGTACAAATGGATAGTGTTCCAACATCACTTGATAAAATACAACGAAAAATACTTACACTTCAAGTTGAAAAAGAAGCGCTTAAGAAAGAAAAAGATGAATTATCACTTAAAAGATTAGAAAAGATTGATAATGAACTTTATGAATTAAAAGGTGAAGAACAAGAGTTAAGTACTAAATGGAAAGAAGAAAAAGAAATAAATGAATCAATAAAGAAAGTAAAATCAGATATTTCAGCATGTACTTTTGAACTTGAACAAGCTGAAAATAATTATGATTTAGAAACCATTGCTAGAATTAAGAATGGTAAATTACCTGAACTTAAAAAGAAACTTTCTGAACTTTCAAATAAAAATGGTAGTAGTATTTTATCAGATACTGTTACAAGTGATGATATTGCAAGTGTTATAAGTAAATGGACTAACATTCCTGTATCAAAATTAATGAGTAGCGAAAAAGATAAAATATTAAATCTATATGATAATTTAAGAAAACGTGTTAAAGGTCAAGATAAAGCATTAAAACTTGTAAGTGATGCGATAATTCGTTCAAGAAGTGGAATTAAAGATCCAAATAGACCAATAGGTTCATTTATGTTTTTAGGTCCAACTGGAGTAGGTAAAACAGAAGTAGCAAGAAGTCTAGCGTATGAATTATTTGATGATGAACATCATATGGTAAGAATAGATATGAGTGAATATATGGAAAAATATTCAGTATCAAGATTAATAGGTGCAGCTCCTGGATATGTTGGATATGAAGAAGGAGGACAACTTACAGAAAAGGTTAGAAGAAATCCATATTCAATAGTATTATTTGATGAAATAGAAAAGGCTCATCCTGATGTACTTAATCTATTACTTCAAATACTTGATGAAGGAAGATTAACTGACTCTAATGGTAGAACAGTTGACTTTAAAAATACAATTATCATAATGACATCTAATGTAGGTAGTGAATACATTATTAATAATGAAGAAGATAAAGTATCAAGTGAACTTACTAAATACTTTAAACCAGAATTCTTAAATAGACTTGATGAAATAATTACATTTAATAAATTATCTAAAGAAGACTTAAAACAAATATTATCTAAGATAATAGAAGAAATAGAACATAGATTAGTAGATATAAATGTTAAGATTAATTTAAGTGATAGTGCGATCAATTACTTTATAGATAATGGTTATGATGAATTCTATGGAGCAAGACCACTTAAGAGACTTGTTAATAATAAACTTGAAACAATAATAGCTCGTAAACTTATTAATAATGAAATAAAATCTAATACAACAATTAATGTAGATTATGTTAATGATGAACTTAAAATAAATTAACTCAAGGTGTAGAAGTACTTTCTACATCTTTTTAAATGTGATAAAATATTTAAGAAAGGAAATAGATAATATGGAAACATTAAAAGCAGGTTGTTTTTTGATAAATAGAGAAACAAAAGAAATTGCATTAATTTATAGAAAGAAACAAAATGATTATTCTTTTCCAAAAGGTCATGTTGAAAATGGAGAGTCATTAAAAGAAGCTGCTATAAGAGAAACAGCTGAAGAAACGAAAAGAATAGCTGAAATCATAGAAGAGTACGCGCCTTATGTTGAAAAATATACTACACCAAAAGGTGAAAATTGTATTTGCTATATGTTTTTTGCAGTAGATAAAGGTAAAAGTGATAATGATTCATTAGATACACATGATGTTATATGGACGCCATTAAATAAAGTAGAAGAAACTTTAAGTTATGATAGTTTGAAAAACACATGGAATTCTGTGAAAGATACAATAATTAAAATAATAGAAAATAATTAATAAAGAGGTGATAACGTGGCACTTTTAATAGGAAATTATATAAATGATGATTTAGGATTTGCTTATAAAGTATGTTTTTCTATTGATAATAAAAAAGAAATATTTAAGTATAATAATTTAAATATAATTAAATTATCTAATGAAAAACATAGTATTAAAATATTAAAAGGAAGGCTTAAAGATAATAAAAAAACATTTGATTTTAGTAATGATGAAGCATATGAAATGAAATATTATAGTGGCATTTTTAAGTCAAAAGTAGAATATAAAAAAATAGATTTACTTAAAAATTTTAATATTGATGAAAATTTATATAATATATTTATAATAGATAATCATAATAAAAAAATATGGATACCAATTATTAGTACTCATACTGTTATTACTTATGATGAAATAGATTATTTTGAGGTTGAACGCGAAGAAAAAGACAATTTTAATGCTAGAAAGGCTTTAATTGGATATGCTTTAATGGGCTCTGCTGGTACAATACTTGGTATAGATGACACTGAACCAACTTATAAAATAGAAATTGGTCTTAATAACGGAAATAAATTATTAATTAATAATCTATCAAAAGAAGCAAGTAAAGATATACATAGAGCATTTATTAGATTTGAAAAGAATATATTATCAAAATGAAGGAGCAATAAGAATGAAAGAATTTGAAACGGAACTATATAATAATGGAATAAATTTTATCGCAGGAATAGATGAAGTAGGTAGAGGTCCACTTGTAGGTCCAGTAGTAACAGCAGCAGTAATACTTCCTAAAGACTTTTATGATGAAAGAATAAATGATTCAAAGAAACTTACTGAAAAGAAAAGAGAACTACTATATGATGTTATCATGGAAAATGCTATATCAGTAGGTATTGGAATATCAAGTGAAGACGTTATTGATGAAATAAATATATTGAATGCTACTAAAAGAGCTATGTTAGAAGCAGTAAATAACTTAAGCGTTAAACCTGAACATTTACTTATAGATGCAGTTAAATTAAATACTGATATACCACAAACATCAATAATAAAAGGAGATGCTAAAAGTGAAAGCATAGCAGCAGCTTCAATAATTGCAAAGGTAACAAGAGATAGAATGATGGTAGAATTAGATAAAATACATCCAGAATATGACTTTAAACATAATAAAGGATATGGAACTAAAAAACATATAGAAGCAATAAGAAAATATGGAATAATAAAAGAACATAGAAAAACTTTTGCTCCATGTGATGAATATGTAAAATAAAAAATTAATTATAAAACTATGAGGAGGCGATTAAATGGATTATAAAATACGTAAAGCAAATATAAAAGATGCAAAAAGTGTAAACGAATTATTAACCTTGTTAATAAGAGATGAAAAAAAATATGATATTAACATTAATGAAGAATGCACTATAGAAAAATTATATGAAGATATCATACCTAATGAGAATAGTATTGTTTTAGTTGCTGAAAAAGATAAAAAAATATTAGGATATTTGTTCGGATATATAATTGAAAATGGAAATGCATACTTAGAAAAATCAGCAAAACTTGAGGCACTTTATATAGATGAAAAATATAGAAAAAATAAAATTGCAACTTCTTTAATAGAAAAATTCAAAATATGGTCAAAAGAAAAGAAAGTAAAATATATTGAGGTTCAAGTTTTAAACGAGAATGCGAGCGCTTATAATTTATACAAAAAAGAAGAATTTAAGGAGTTTAAATCTACATTGTTAATGGAATTAAAAGAACAAAAATGAAACTTTTATTTTTCTTAGTTTAAAAGCGCTTTCTTACTTATATATTACCTTTAAAAAATATAGCGTTATATTAAAATAGTTATTGAATTAGAAATGTATTTGTGATAAACTTACTTTGTTAAGCGATGAAGGTGTGATGGCAAAGCACTGAGGCTATAAATTAAGAGTGATTCTTCTAGAATAAGTAGGGTGGAACCGTCCATATGGACCCCTATAATTGTTTTAGAAGTTTTTATTTTAAAGAAGGAGTAGGAATGGAATCAAGCAGTAAAGATAGTTTAAAACAAAATACTTATCAAACAATTAAAATAAGTGATATAGGCATTGAATCACATGGTGAAACAATTGAAGGAATAAATGTTTCAACATCATTTGGTGAAGAATATGAAAAAATGAGTATTGAAGACAAAAGAAAAGTAGTAATAGGCTACTTTATGGATTTTAATCATATAACATTTATATCAAAAGATAGTGATAAACGTAGAATATATATAGGTGGAGGTACTGATAGATTATTAATAGTAGATAATGCAACTTTTGAAGAAGAAAGACTACTATATGATAAATATAAAAATGATAGACTTAATTTCTTAGCAAGTGATAATAATAATGAATTCAATATGGACTTTTGCTTTGAAGAGACAAGTTCTTATTCAACAAGTGGTATCCATACAGGAAATCCTACAACCAAATATTACTTTTCGTGTGATGATGATAAATTACCTACTTATGAAAAAGAATTTATAAGAGAATTTTTAAATCATACATTTAAAGGTGAAAAAGCTACTTTAATAGAAAAACAACATCAATGTTATATTGTAGGTAATGGAGTAGTAGTAGTGCTCATTAAGAAAAATAAAGATTTTATAAGTGAACTAAATAAATATAATAAAATTGCTGGTGAAATAGAAAAGAAAAATAAAGAACAAATGAAATTGCAAATGAAAATGGAGGGATTTTAATGGAAAATAAAATAACAATGGAAGAACTTACTAATTATTGTAAGAATTATGGATATATCTTTCAAGGAAGTGAAATATATGGAGGACTTGCGAATACTTGGGATTTTGGTCCATTAGGTGTTGAACTTAAAAATAATATTAAGAAAGCATGGACAAAAAAGTTTATTCAAGAAGATATTAATAATGTAGGACTTGATAGTGCTATACTTATGAATCCTAAAACATGGGAAGCAAGTGGTCATTTAAAAACATTTAGTGACCCATTAATTGATTGTAAACATTGTAAGACACGTCATAGAGCTGATAAATTACTTGAAGATTTAGGAATTGAAGATGCTGGTAAATATAGTAATGATGAATTAATAGATTATATAAGAAAGAATCATGTTAAATGTCCTAATTGTGGTAGTGAAGACTTTACTGACATTAGAAACTTTAATCTTATGTTTAAAACATTTCAAGGAGTTACAGAGGATTCTAAAAGTACAGTATATTTAAGACCTGAAACTGCTCAAGGTATATTCGTTAACTTTAAGAATGTAGAACGTAGTATGAGACTTAAATTACCATTTGGTATAGGTCAAATAGGTAAATCATTTAGAAATGAAATTACACCTGGTAACTTTATATTTAGAGTACGTGAATTTGATCAAATGGAACTTGAATTCTTCTGTAAACCTGGTACTGAACTTGACTGGTTCAAACATTATAAAGAATATTGTAAGAATTTCTTATTAAGTTTAGGTATCAAAGAAGAAAACTTAAGACTTAGAGATCATGAAAAAGAAGAATTAAGTTTTTATAGTAATGCTACTACTGATATAGAATTTAAATATCCATTTGGATTTGGAGAATTATGGGGAATCGCATCACGTACTAACTATGATTTAAACGCACATATGAAACATTCAGGTGAAAGTTTAGAATATTTAGATCCAGAAACTAATGAAAAATATATTCCTTATGTAATAGAACCATCTTTAGGTGTAGAAAGATTATTCCTAGCAATATTAACTAATGCATATACATTAGAAAAACTAGAAAATGAAGAAAGACTAGTTCTTAAATTAAACCCATCACTAGCGCCTATTAAAGCATGCATTTTACCACTAGTAAAAAAATATCATAACGAAAAAGCAACTGAAATATATAAAGAATTATCTAAATATTTCTCATGTAGTTATGATGAAAGTGGAAGTATTGGAAAAAGATATAGAAGAAACGACGCTATCGGAACACCATTTTCTATAACAATAGATGATGAAACAATAAATAATAATACTGTTACTATAAGAGACAGAGATACTATGGAGCAAATAACTCTAAATATAGATGAAATAAAAGATTATATTACTAAAAGAATACAGTTTTAATTAACTAGTGTTCTTTTTTTATATATAAAATAGTATTATTTAATATGAGAAAGAAAATATTTATATATCCAGTTATTTTAACTATAATAGGAATTATATCTATATATTCTAGTAGTTATATATGGAGTTCTTATAAATATAATACACCTTATAAGTATCTAATAAATCAAGTTATATTTTTTATAATAAGTTTATTTGCATGTTTTATTACTTCCAAAATAGATTATAAAAAATACTATAAATATTCTAATAAGTTTTTAGTAATATGTTTTATATTACTTATTTTAGTACTTATTCCTGGGATAGGTAATGTTCGTAATGGTAGTAGGAGTTGGTTTTCTATAATGGGCTTTGGTTTTCAGCCAAGTGAACTTACTAAAATAGCTCTTATCATTTTTACATCTAAATATTTATCTAATAATGATAGTATTAAAAAACATACTAAGTCTTTTATGTTGCCTATATTACTTATAATAATTATATTTTTTGCTGTTATATTACTTGAACCTG
>OIZL01001468.1_pt1 | contig 12622 bp, 10 predicted proteins | sample 1588541 | NCBI WGS metagenome assembly OIZL01 (sample SAMN03283285) | human gut metagenome | biome: human-associated habitat; material: feces | host: Homo sapiens | place: Peru | collected 2012 | reverse complement strand
CAATTTCATACAATTAAATGTGATAATATGAAAAAGATAATATTAATTATAATTATAATTAGTTTAATTCTCTTTACACCAAGTTTTATATGATATGGATAATTGTAAATAGAAACAAAAATTTGATATAAAAATATAAGTTTATTATTATTTTTAGCAATAATAGGAATTCATAAAAACATTAATATTCTAAAATTTATTGAAAATTACTGACAAAAGTGTCATAAAAATTCAGCAAGGAAAATATTATTGAAATAACATAATCATAAAATATTACCTAAAAGAGTCAATATAAAAAAATAAGACTCTTTTTAAGTAATATTTACATATTCTATGTGAAAAATTCTAATATAATGTTATAATTATAACTAAGAGTAGGTGTGATATGAAATTTGATGTACCATCGGTAGTTATAGATAAATTATTTAACAGTGGATATGAAGAGCAGATCGTTGATTTTGTTATGGCATGTGAGAATAAAGAAAATACGGAAGTAAGCGATATCCCTTTATCTCCAACACTTATGGCAGATAGTGGGAATAGAGTTATTATAAGTCCAAAAGTATATAGCACATATATGCAATTTGTTAGTAGAATTAGTAATCCACAAACTGCACAAGAAATTCCTTTCTTATTAGTTGGAAATAAGAAAAATATTGATGGCGAGGATTTTATTGTCATTGAAGATATTATTTATGATATGAAAAACGCTTTGTCAGAAACACATGTTTCTGACGATGAGGCAATCTTTAGAAAACTTATGGCAAGTGAACAATATTCAATTGTTTCAATAGGACATACACATGGAAATGTAAGTGAAGAAATGAAAACAACAACTTTGGCGAGAACATTACCAGAAGAATTAAGAACTAAATATGATATAAGAGATACAGGATTAAATGTTTCTATTGCTGATATATGGCAACATGAAGCATTTAAGCAAATAGCAGGGGAATTAGCACCTACAAAAGAAATATTTCAAACAATTATTATGTATAATGGCGATATGATTATGATTAATCCAAACGGAATAAGTAAATCAAATGGGATACAAACTATATTGCAAGATGGTAGCTATCAAATAATACCATCAGGGATGACTGAACAATATACTAATAAGCAAATAAGATAGAAAGTATTGACTTGGCAGTCAACTGCTCTGTTAGTATTAAGTTGAGAGGAGGAAAATTTTGAGTAAAGGAGTAGAACAGAGATGTATAAAATTGGAGATTTTTCAAAAATAGTTGATATTCCTGTTAGAACTTTAAGATACTATGCTGAATATGGTGTATTAATACCAAGTGAGATAGATAAATTTACTGGATATAAGTATTATAGTGAAGCTAATGTTATTGAATGTGAACTTATTAAATTATTGAAATCATTAGATTTTACATTAGATGAAATTATTGAATATAAAGATAACATAGATGAAGAAATATTAGAAAAAAAGAAAAAAGAAATAGAAGAAAGAATGTATTTACTAAAATTAAAGTATGATCGACTAACATATATGCAAGAAGAAATAAAAAGCAAAAGGAGTTATACAAGGATTAGTGAAACAGAAGAAGAAAAAGTATTAAGGAGGAAATATGAAAAAAGAAATGTTGGAAAAAGTGCTTAATGCACATAAAAATTTAATTGTTGAGGGAGATATTGCATCTGGAAAGAGTGCTAATGTATTATTCCCTATTGTTGATAATGCTATTGAAAAAAAGGAAAGTCTATTTATATTAGATTCAAAAGAAGAATATATAAATAGATATTATGATAAGTTAAAATCAAATAACTATAACACTATAATAATTAATTTAAGAGATATGGATAAAAGTGAAGGATGGAATCCATTAGAATATCCTTATAATCTATACAAAAAGGGTGATAAAGATAAAGCACAGGAATATCTTGAAAAAATAGGGGAAATTATGTTTTATGAAAATTCTAGTCAAGATCCATTCTGGGCATTAACTGCTTCTGATTTCTTTACAGGTGTAACACTTGCTTTATTTGAAGATGGAGAAGAAGATGAAGTTAATTTAAATAGTATAAATAATATGTTCAATGGAATTGATAAAAAATTCGGTGCATCTGATTATATTACTGAATATTTTAAATCCAAAGATGTTGCTTCTAAACCATATATCTTTGCCTCTACAACTTTTTTAGCACCAAGAGATACAAAAGGTAGTATTTTATCAGTTGCTAGACAAAAATTAAGATTATATGTATCAAGAGAAAAATTATCACAATTAATGAATAAAACTACATTTAATTTTGAGGATGTAGTTAGTAAACCAACAGCAATAATTTTAATTGCAAGAGATGAAAATAAGTCATTAAATGCTATGGCTGCAATGTTTATTGAACAATTATATGCAATATTAGTTGATTTAAAATCAAAAAATAAATTTAATTTAATTTTAGATAACTTTGATATTATTGAAAAATGTAATGATTTAGTAGATATTTTAGGATCATGTATTTCAAGAAATATAAAAACATATATTGCTACTCGTTCAGTATCTGAATTAGCAAATATATATGGTAGTTATATGCCAAAATTATGTGATTTACTATCTATTGGTAATACAAATATAAAATTGGTAATTAGTAATGTTGAAGAAACATTTGATAAAGATTTTGAAACTGTTTCTGTAGCTGAAAGTAATGTTGAATATCCAAAATTAAATACTACAACAATCAAAATGTTTGATTTAGAAAAAATGGTTAAAGAAATTAAATCACAACAATTAGGAAATATGAGTTTTACTAATACAGATTTAGGTGAGCCATTTAAAGTTGATGATTTAATTAAATGTATAGATGATAAAATTGAACAATTAGAAATAAAAGAAAAAATGGATAAGTTAAAGAAAGACAATAAAGAAAAAGCAGAATTTGACCAATTTAAAATTGAAGATAAATAATGAATAGTAGGTGTTGTTAATGAACAATGAAATAAAACAAATAAAAAAAAAGAATCTTGATAAGTTATATGAGTATAGACAAAAATTATATGAAAAACCTATATTAAAGGATTTATTTTTAGAAGTTACTTCAAGGTGTAATGCAAGGTGTGAGCATTGTGGAAGTAGTTGTGGAGATTTTATTCCAAAAGATGAGATAAGTGCAGAAGATTTAAAGAAAACATTATTAGATATTTCACAACACTATAATGCTAATGATATTTTGTTAAATGTAACAGGTGGCGAGCCATTAGTTAGAAAAGATTTATTTGAAATAATGGATTATGCAAATAAGTTAGGCTTTAGATGGGGCATGACATCAAATGGAATGTTAATAACTGATGATATTTTAAAGAAAATGAATGATACAAATATGGAAACTATTTCAATAAGTCTTGATGGTTTGAAAGAAACGCATGAGAGTTTTAGAAAAGTACCAGGATCTTTTGATAGGATTATAGAAAACCTTAAAAAATTACAAAAAGTACCTTCAATAAAAATCGTTCAAGTAACAACAGTTGCTAACAAAAAAAATCTTAATGAATTAGAGGATTTATATAAACTTATGAAAGAATTGAATATTATTTCTTGGCGAGTTATAAATGTAGATCCAATAGGTAGAGCAAAAGGTAATAAAGATATTTTATTAGATAAAGAAGAATATAAATGGTTATTTAATTTCATTAAAGAAAAAAGAGAAGAAAATATAATGAATGTTGAATATGGATGTAGTCATTACCTAGATATTCCTATGGAAAAAGAAATAAGAGATACATATTTCTTCTGTATTACAGGTTTATATGTTGCAAGTATATTGAGTAATGGAGATATATTTATATGCCCTAATGTAGAAAGAAGACCAGAGTTTGTACAGGGAAATATAAAAACAGATAGTTTTGTTGATGTTTGGGAAAATAAATTTAAACTATTTAGAAGTGATGATAGATTAAAATGCGATAAATGTAGCAAATGTCCAAAATGGAAATATTGTTTAGGTGATTCATTTCATACATTTAATTTTGATGATAGAAAACCAAATTTCTGTATCAACGATATTTATGGAAGGTAGAAGATGAGTGATATTAGTAGAGAAAAAGTTAAATGTGCTAAATGTGGTAAAGAAAGCCAACAATTAGTTGTTTATAGTGTTAATTATTCATTAGGAGATAAGGAGACTAATGATAAACTTGTAAGTCATAAACAAAAATGCCCTTATTGTGGATATGAAGCTATTAGCATAGATTCTTTAAGTGATAAATTAAAAAGGGAAGAAATAGTCAAAATTACAGAAGAATTTATTAATAATTTTAATAAATATGAAATATTCAAGATACCAAATGAACTATATTTAGATTATTTCAGAAAAATTGAGGATAAATTCAATGCATATGATTTTGAAGAAGATAGTAGATTTGTTACTTATGGAAGATTATCATTTTTAAAAGAGGAATTAACTCAAAGACTAGATGATGATAAACTACGATATGAGGAACCTAATTCAGTTTGTGGAAAAGGCAAATGGGATAATAGAATGGGTGCATTTATTGATTTGTGGGATTATATTAGAGGGGATAGACATTTTACCCCAACACATATTCCACAAGGATTGAATTTTAGAGAAATATTACAGGATAATGATCAGTATTACAAGGATGGGTTAATTTGTAAACAAGAAAGAGATATATTGTTAGAAATGATAAAAGAAATTAAATCATTTATAAAAAATAATCAGTCAAGTAGTGAAATAAAAAAAGATAATAAATCAAAAAAATTAATTTTAAAAATTGTAGATAATGATTGGGGATTAAAAACTATCTATACTTGGAGTACAAAAACATGGTGTATATATAGCGATTTATCAGTTGATTATGAGGTTAGAAATGGCGAAGATAAAACAAAATCATATTCTCACAATATAAATGAAGAAGAATTAAAACAAATAATTAAAAATATAGATTTAGCAAAGTCAGATAATCGTGAAGTTCAAGCATGTGATGGAGAGGCTTGGGAATTTGTGCAGTATGAAAATGATAACATTGTATGGGAAAGAAAGTTAGGATACATATATGGAATTGAGTCATTAGAAACAATATGTGATATGCTACGAAATTTAGTTAAAGATGATTCGGATATTTTTATTGCAGATGAAATGGAGGAAAATGATATGGGATTATTTAGTAAAAAAGATAAATACGATATTGATGCAAAAGATAATACACCACAATTTGTTTATGGGATACCAGATTCTATGAGAAAAAAATGGGCAAAAGAAGATGAGAAAAAGAATAAGAAATATGATATTGATGTAGAAAAAAATATGCCAAGAGAAGTATATGGAATACCAGATTCTATGAGAAATAAAAATAAATATGATATTAAACCTGAAGATAATATGCCACAAAGAGTTTATGGTGTTCCAAATCATCAAACAAAGTATGATGTTAAACCTGAAGACAATATTCCTCAAAAAGTTTATGGAGTTCCTTTCTTTGATAATAAGAATACTAAAAAGTGTCCTTATTGTAATTCAACTGAATTATGGAAATACTTATATGGAGAGCCAACACATGATTATGACAAAGACAAATATGTTTTAGGTGGTTGTGAAATAACAGAAAATCAACCAACATATAAATGCAAAAAATGTGGTAAAGATATATATCCTGACAATAATTTTGTAATGCCAAAGATTACAACTAAAAAAAGTATAAGAATAGGAATTAAAAATGATAAATCAAATTATGTAATGTTATTAAATCATGTAAGTGAACCAGAAATGTATGATTTATTATTTGCTGACTTAAATAACCTAGATGGAAAATCTATTTCTGATTTATCAACTAATGTGCCAGAGAGATATTATAGTCAATTTGTTAGTAAATTATATAGTATTATAAGTAATTGGGAAGATGATTATCAAGGCGAAAGCAATGTTGAATGGAACATTAAACTTAATACTGAAAATAATACAAGGTTAATTTCTGGAAATGGTGGTTTTCCTAGTAATTGGAATGAATTTATTGATTTAATATCTGAATACGAAAAGATATTTAAAAATAAGAAGAAAATAGATATAGAAAAAATACATGAATTAAATCCCCAATTTAATCCAAGTGGTGTATATACATTTATGGAGTTATTAAGGTCTGATCCTACGAAGGCAGAAGAAATAATTAAGAGTGGATTCAAAAATAAAGATGTTATCCCTCCAACTAATACTTACAATGGAAACAATAAATCAGAAGAAGAAATGTTAAAAGAAATTGAAAATGAAGTCGATAATGAAATGATTGAAAGAGGTTTATTGACCGTAAAAGATGGAAGAAAAATACCTGCTTTTGGCAGTATTCATGTTCGTTGGGAAATAGAGAAAAAACTTTTAAAAGAAAGATATAATTATGACTGGAAAACACCTGCTGAAAAGAATCCAGGAATTATGTATGATTAATAATGTTATTCTTTAAACCTAATAATAGAAATAATAATGCTTCTTTAACCATTGATAATAGAATAAAGGCAGGTATTATTGGTTTTATCATTGGTGATGCACTGGGAGTGCCTGTTGAATTTGTTGGTAGAGAAAGTTTAAAAGATAATAAAATATTTGATATGGAAGAATATGGAACACATAATCAACCAAAAGGAACTTGGTCAGATGATAGTTCAATGATGCTAGCAACTATTGATGGGTTAATCAATAGTTCTTTACCTAATATTGATTATGTTGGTATTATGAAAAATTTTCTTAAATGGAAAAGAAATGGAGAATTTACCGCATTTAATCATGTTTTTGACATAGGTAATGCTACAAGTTATGCACTTATGCAATATCAAAGAAATATTAATAATGACAAAGAAAATGATATAATTTGTGGTACAGGAGATATATCATCAAATGGCAATGGATCTTTGATGAGAATATTACCAATATCAATTTATTTACATACAAGTAATATAGCCTATAAAGACAATAAATATTTTGAAATCATAAGCAAAATTTCTGGAATGACACATTCTCACATTTATAGTATTTTAGGTTGTTATATATATTCAATTTATGTATCGGAACTATTAAAAGGCAATGACAAATATGTCGCTTATCATAATCTACAAAATATATGTTCTGATATAAATATAGATGGTATTGATATATATAATAGGATTATAAAAAATGATATATCTAAATTAAAAGAACATGAAATTAAATCAACAGGATATGTTCTTGATACATTAGAAGCGGCAATTTGGTGTTTGCTTACTACTAATAGTTATAAAGAGGCAGTGTTAAAAGCAGTTAATTTAGGAGATGATACAGACACTGTGGCTGCAATAACAGGTGGTATTGCAGGTATATTATATGGTTATGAAGAATTACCCAATAAGTGGATAAATAATATTCAAAAAAATGAATATGTTAAGGAAATAACTGATAAATTTGTTTATAAAATACTAAGGCAATAATCTTATTAATTTGATTACTGCTTTTTTGTTTACATTTTTTTCATTTTTAATTGTAAAATTAACAATAATATAAGGCAATTCGTTGTAAAGTATGGTATAATATTATATGAAATATATTTGTATAATATGAAGGAGGATATAGTATGGATGATAGTTTTACATCAAAAATAGTAGTCAATAATGAATATGACTATTCTAATATATTGCCAACAGTAGAGGCTATTTCATATTTGGTTCAATATTGTGATGAAATGAATAAACAATTAGCAAAATTAGTTGAGGCAGATGAGGAAAAAAACAAGCAATTTAAACCTGAATATAAGGAATATATGTATAAAAAATCTTACGGTCAGCAATTTAAAGTGTTCATAAGAGAAAAATCATACAACAATATTACTTGTAAAGATTATTCACAATTCATGTCTGCCGTTCAAGGTGGAAATCTAAATGGAATTAGTAGTATGGATATTAAATTATGTATGGATTTTTATAGAGGAAAGGGAGATAGTCCAGAAGAACACGAAAATTCATTTATAATAACATTTAAACCTTATGAGATAAAATTTACTAGAAAATCAAATCATAATGATCCAAATATGAATCAGATAGAGCAACAAATTAAAGATATTTTAAAAAAATTTCCTGTTGCTAATTGTATTTTCTGTAATAAAAAAAATAGTTAATAGTGTAATGATTGGAGGTAATTGTGAATGTATAACGATACTATAAAAGTTGCTAATAAAATAATATCTGATACAGATTTAGCAGATATATTCCAAAGAATGGATGAGGAATTAAGAGAAAACATTCAAATATGTAAACAAGAAACAGCTCAAAATGAAAGATATAAAAGAGAGTATCAAAATTGGACTGTGAAAAGTTTTGATGGTACTTTTAAATGTACATTTAATTTTTATGATGATACAAATATAACTGTTGATAATTATAATGCTTTTATTACAATTTTTAATAATAGATTACATGAAGTTAAAGATATGTGGGTAAGGTATCATTATAATTATTGGATACAACATGGTAGTGACCAAAAGATGGTAAGCCAAAGTATTAATATGAATATTTATGAACACAAAATGGATATTGAAGTCAATTTAAGTAGCAATGATAAAAAAATGAATGATATTTATCAGCTAATAAAAGAAAAAATATTAAAAGCACCTGAAAGATATGATAGGATTATTAAGAAAAAAAGTTCTATTACAAATAAAATAGGTTTTGCATTGGGAGTAATTCCTAGCCTAATTATTTGTACCTTGTTAGTATTTGTACCAACAATAAGACAAATATATGGAATGACTTATGTATTATATCCAATAGCAGTAGTTATTTTAGCATTTTTAATAGGCAATACTGTATTTAGTGGGACACTAGATCGTTTATATTCGACTATAACTCCAAAACAAAAATATGCAGGTTATGATTTCACAAATCATAAAAGTATTTATAAAGATGATATAGATGATTTTGTTTCAACAAGCGAAATAATTATTGGTAAAAATATAGATAATATCAAACATAGAAAAGAAATTGTTGAATTAGAAGAAAAGTATAGTAGGTATATTCCTACTGAATTAATTGTACTTTTAGTTTTATCAGTAATTATGATTTTAGTTGGTAAATTAATATAGGAGGTTTGAGAATGAATAATAAATTTGATTTACAAATATTAAATGATACTATTGATGATTTAAGAAATAATCCTAATGCCTGTACCACAATAGGTGGAGCAACATCACAAGATGGTACATTTACAATACCAGAATCCAGTCCAGGAGAGCAATTAAAAAAATTTAGCCAATATCTTTTTGAAAATGGATTTGCTGATATGCAATATATAGAAAATTATAAAAAGATACAAGATAAATCAATAGATGAGTATACTTATGAGGAAACATTAACTGCCTTAACAAAAATAATAAGAGGCGATAGATTTGTTTCAGGGCAAATATATAGTTGCTTTAAAGATGGTACCCTATTAAAGGTCGTTGAAAAATTAAGAAGTTTTATTATTCCTAATGATGAACAAATTAAAGTTTCAATGGATATGGCAAGAATGATGAATTATAGAATGCATGCTGAACAATTATTTGTTCCTATATTAAATGATTTTCAAGTAGAAAATGATAATAATCCTCAAACAATATTTTTAGCATCTGGGCATGGATTTATGGAACAATTAACATCAGACGGTTACATTGATGAAGGACAATTTGAACAAAGAATTGATTTAGTAATTAGAAATACCAAAGAATTTATGAAAAGTAATAATTGCGAAAATGTAGATAATAGTTTTATCTATTATAAAGATTATAATAATGGAGTATTTGATTTTAAACTATATATTCAAGATATGATTATACCAGTTCAAAATGAGAAAAAGGTAATTAGAAATTTTATAGCATATTTTGTTGAACCAAAAATGCACGATTTTTATCAGTTTAGTTTAGGTGCAGGACCTTTCACTATGCCTACTGAACAATTAAAAATAGGTATAATAGATTTACAAAATGACCAAGTAACAATTTCGTTAGATAATTTAATGAAAACACTATTAGATAATTTAAAATATAAGAATTAAGTGAGGTGAAGTCATGACTGAACAAGAACTATCAAATAAGTTAAATACAGTAGTTAGAATGGCACAAGAAAGAGTTATAACTTTATTAACTGATTTTTCTAATGAACAAGCTATATCAAAATCAAGAACAGTTTTTGCTACTTATCCTATTGTTTTAGAAAATATTGATACTCAAAATAATGAATTTAACAAAACAACACAAGTTGGTGGATATACAACTGATGAAAAGATAGTTATTAGTCAGCATGATATTCAATATTGTGATTTAAATACAGAACAAGAATTAGATAAAATGCTTGGTACAATAATACATGAATATGCTCATAAATTTAGACAAGTGGATTTTCAATATGGAAATATGTTTGAAGAAGCATCTGCTTCCATATTTGCTGAAATGTGTGTTAATTATTCAAAAGTAAAAAATAATGATCCTAAAAATACATTATTTAATATGCTAACATCAGTTGATTATCAAAGAGCAGAATCACAAGTTAGGGGTATTTTATATACCTTAAAACAAAGAAATATGGATATTAGTATGATGACAGAATATATACTTGGTGATGAAAATAGATTTAAGCAAGTATGTACTGAAATATTTGGAAGTTCTTTTGAAAATTACTTTAATCAAGTAACTAATATACCTCAATCTCAACAACATACGAGTACGTCAGAAGAATTATTAACTCAAATGTTAACAGAATATATGAAGACAAATCAAGTAAGTTTAAAAGATTATTGGGCAAGCAATAAAGGTATTGTATCCCCAACTAATTTGTATTTTCATGGTAGTCCTACACTATGTAAAAGTGTAGTAAATGCAGGAAAAGAAATTGTCAGGGATGATGAAAAAGAATTATTTAGTTATTTTGAATATTCTGTTAAAGTAAATCAGGAGCAAACACAATTTGTAGAAGATGAAAAAAGAACAAGAATACAAAATAAAATAAATCAAAAATTTAATTTATCTGGGAAATCAAAAGATGATATTTACGATACATTGGTTGATTTATGTTCTAGTTATATTCAATATAAATTAAGAGATGATGAAGAAGCAGTAATATTTTTAGAAGAATTAAAGAGAGTTGTTCCTAATATTGAAGAATTTGCTGATACTTTTAGACAATTAAGGGTTGCAAGATTAGATAGTACAGTTTTAGATAATATAGATTTATCAAATATTTCATATAATCAAATATTTTCACAAATGAGTTCTTTATTACCTAAACCACAAAAAGAAACAACAGAGCAAAAAGATTTTATTGCTACAAAAGATGTAAATGAGGTTGCAAGAATTCATAGTGATCCACAATATATGAATTGGAGATATGAATTTGTTGATGGAGAATACAGATTTTATTCTCCAAATTATAAAAGGCAGGAAACAATTACTACACCAACTGAAAAAGAAGATGAAACTTATGTTACATTAGAACAATTAGAACCATTATTATCTGAATCAGGTTATATGTGCTATGGACATGGTACAGGAAGAATGGGTAATTCTGATGAAATTGTTGATTCTATATTTAGTGAAGGATTAAGAACAAAGGATAATTCTTTATACTTCACTACAATAGGTTTAAGTACGCCAACTCCTGAATTAAAAGAACAGTATAAGGAATTGGGTTTACCAGAACCTAGTATAGAAGATCTGAAAAAACAATTTAATAATTGGCAACATCAAGATTCAAAAAAAATAATTATTGCTAGAATTCCAATAGAATATATAAATAGCATGGGGGATCGCTCTGATAGAGATGGAGAAATGTTCGGGGCATTTTATATTGAAGAATTACAACCAGATGGCAAAACAACAAATTATTTAGATTCAAGGTTTATAGTAGGTTGTTTTGATGTAGAAAAGCAAGCAGTAAGACTAAATAAAAATTTTGAAAGAACATTAAGTCCTGAAACTATTGAAAAATTAAGGAAAGGATATAAGAAAGCACTTGAAAAAACAAAAGCAAGATTAGATAGTGCAGAATTAAGTATAACACAGCAGAAAGAACTACAAGAACAGGTACAACAACAAGAAACTACTCAAGATTATAGTTCTTATGATAGTTTCTATTTTCCAGAAATTGAATGGGATATGCCTTCTGATGAACAACATATTGGTAAGTCAAGATAAATAAGTATATTTATGATATTTGTTTTATATATGGTATTGTTATTTTTAAAAAAATTATCTCAGATAAAAACACCCCCGAAATCGTTCAAATTTTATGATCATCAGGTCCTATTAGGGTATAAAAACAGCCGTACCATGTGTTTTTACATGATACGGCTGTCAATAATTCTCATACCCTCAGGATAGATTAATTGAATCGCCAACTAAGACTCTCCATTTTTATTTATGTAATAAAGTTTGATCCAGCATGTTTTTAATTTCATCCGGAAGACTGTCTATCATTGCATTTTCATCCATAAACAGTAAAGTTGTATATTTTTTCGCATCATTCGGTGCTGAGAAAATATGAGTTACTGTATATGCTGTTGTACTTTTAGAAAAACAATCTTCATCTCGCAGTGATTCTACTACAAAGCAATCGCCTTTTTGCTGTCCCTGATCATCATACTCTTTATTTAAGCATAG
>OIZL01001461.1_pt1 | contig 12689 bp, 14 predicted proteins | sample 1588541 | NCBI WGS metagenome assembly OIZL01 (sample SAMN03283285) | human gut metagenome | biome: human-associated habitat; material: feces | host: Homo sapiens | place: Peru | collected 2012 | reverse complement strand
TTTTTAATTATAACATTTTTTTACTAAAATTTCAACTTTTTGTAAATTTTGCGTGACAAAATATGTAATTCAATTGACTATCTGAATATTTTAATGTATTATATATAATATTAAATTTATAAGGAGTAAAAATATTATGTTATGTTCAGTTTGTAACAAAAATGCAGCAGTAATTTTTATAAATAAAGTTGAAAATGGTAAAACAACTACAGAAGGATTATGTTATGATTGTGCTAAAGCAAAAGGTATTAATCCATTAGAAGCTCTAGCTAAACAAACAAATCTATCAAGTGAAGATCTAGAAAATATGACTAAACAATTTGAAAACATTTTCAATGACCTTTCTGAAAATGTAGAAGGACTTAATTTATCTGATGAAGATATTAATAAGTTTAGTATTTTGAATAAGAACTTAGAGAAAATTAATCAGGATTATAAGATATTAGTAGACCAAGGTAAAATGAAGAACTTTGCTTATTCTAAGTTAGTAGATGAATTAAATGGGTTATCTTTGAAATTATCTAGATTACAAGATGATTTAGATTTTCAATTAAGGTCAATTACTAGTATGAAAGATGATGAGACTAGGGCAAGGGAACAATTATCAACAATTGAGAACTTACTTAAGAAATCTAAATATAGATTAAAAGATTATAAGATTCCAGTAATTCCGAGTAGTTATTATATTGAACTTACTGAGGCACAAGACGCTATTAGAGAAATAGTTAAAGAATTAAGTAAGAAACCTATAGTAATTAAAATATTAAATATAAGAGTGGATACTGCTAGAGACTTAGTATTTAAGATATATAATAAGACTAATGATATGATAAAGATTGCTAGTAGTTGTGAAAAAGTAATTGTCTATGGTAATAGATATAGAAGTACTTATGAAGAGATTGATATTGCTCTTACTAAGGCAGAGGAATTATTTAAAAGAGGTAAATATAAAGAATCTTTAGATTTGTCATTAAAGAGTTTAAGTTTTATTGATAAAAATATTAGTGAAAAAATATAAAGTTATTGATTTTTGTGATAAATTATGTTATTCTAAATATAGAGTAAATAGGGAGGAAATATAATGCAAGCAGTTGTTGATTTTTTATTAGAATATTATGTGTGGATTTTGGTTGTCTTAGTAATACTATTAATTACGGTAGTAGGTTTTCTAGCGGATACTAAGAAAAAGAAAAGAATGAGAGAAAAGGTTAATAGTGAGGGAGATAATACGAATAATTATGGAGTAGATAATAATTTACCTCCAGTTAATGATTTTGGGGCTATGAATAATACTTATAATAATCCTCAAATAGATAATAGTTTTGGTAATAATTCATATAATCAAAATATGATGAATGATGGAGTATATAATAATAGTATTAATACTATGAATAATAATATGAACTCATTTGATAATAATATGAATATGGGTATGAATAATAATTTCTTTAATAATACTCCAGAGGTTAATAATTTTGAGCCTAGACCAGTAGAGGCTACTTCGATTATGAATAATTCTAATGTAGGTGTTTCACCTTATGGTGTTAATAATGTGGAGACTCCCGTTAACGCACCAGTAAATAATATGCAAAATGTAATGCCAGGAGTTAATGCAAATCCAGTGGGACCTATGCCTAATGTTAATCCTGCTCCAGTAATGGATACTCCAGTGCAGGCACCAGTTAATAATATGATGCCTAATCAGGTAAATAATGTAGTTCCAAATACTAATGTAGTTAATACTCCAGAGGTTAATAATACTATGAATGCTATGCCTCAAAGTGTAGCATCAGGAGTAGTTCAAACACCTAGTCCTATGCCAAATGTAAATAATATGCAGCCAGCAGCGGCTCCTCAAGGGGCTTCAACGGGACCTGCACCAGCACCTATGCCAAATCAAATGCCTATGAATAATCAAATGAATATGGGTACTGTAAATAATGTTCCTAATGTAAATACAAATATGAATGTTAATGGAGTAAATAATATGGCTCCTAATCAGATGAATGTTAATCCAAATCAGAATATACCAACTGGTCAAAATGCTAATGTACCTAATGGTTTTGAAAATTGGAAATTGTAAGATTTAGGATAATCCTAAATCTTTTTTGTAAGAAATGAGGTATTTAAATGAATAATAATCAAAATGATAATAAAGAGAATGAAGTTCAAACATATAGGGCTTCTAGTGTTAATTTAAATACAGGAATAAGTAATCCAAGTATTAATATTAATGATACAATGAATATGAATATTCAGAATATGAATAATAAAGGTAGTGCTGGTAATATAATGCCAAGTAATAAGGTACCAGAAGTGCCTATTGGTGATAATAAGATAGGTAATATAGATAGTAATAAAAGTAATAATATAGAAGAAAATAAAATACAAGAAAAAAAGACTAAGTCTAAGACTAGTCAAATAATTAAGATATCTGTGTTAGTAGTAGTTATTATATTAATTATTATACTATTAATTCCAATAATTCTTAATAGTTTAAATTATTAACATTTGATAGTTTAATAATTAAGTCAAAGTTATCATCACTAGCCATAATGTTTTTATGGTTTTGGTGACATTTACTACAGTTATAAATGATTTTATAACTGTTTTTATATTTTTCAATACCAATAGGTTTCATTAATCCTTTACAATCACATAATCTATCACCTGGCATAATATCTAGATGTTTAGAATATAAACAGTAGGGACAATGGTCTCTAGCGGTATATCCAAGTTTTTTAACTTTATTACCACAATTTTCACAAATAAAATCTTCATCAATCATATTAAACTTTTTCATAAGATAATTGTATCAAACTTTTAATAAAAAATCTATTATTTATAGACAATTTCTTTAATTGGCTATAAATAACCCTCTAAGACCTTAGGCTTAGAGGGATAATAAAAATAGTTAATAATAAGGATAAGGTCCATATGGTTGCATAGGTCTAGGTGGGCCATAATATACAGGATATGGTCTAGGATAGAAAGCAGGAGCAAGAAGTCCACCAGTTATTCCTCCTAAAATAAATGGAGCAGCAAAACCTCCAGCAAATCTATCATTTTGATATGGATAGTAAACTCTTCTATTATACATAACTTTTCTCCTCTCTACTAATAGTATATAGAAAAATAGACTATATGTGAAAAATATACTTTATTTATTTAAAAAAATCTTGTATAATATAATATGTATTAAGGAGGCATATATGGAGGAAGTAATATTTAAAAGTGATGATTTAGTAATAATGAGTTTAATAAATTATTTTATTACAGAGAAAAACTATAATCCAATGATAATACATGGTGTTAGAGATGAGATATGGTTAGAGAATCTAACAGAAGAATATAAAATAGTAAGAATAGTATCACATCATATACATAATAAAGAACAATTAGATTTTGATAAGTTTAAATTAAATAGAATAGTAAAACAAGTAAAGAAGAAAACTTTATCACTTAGAATAAAAGTACTTAATATTTATACTGATATAGAAGATGAAAAGATATTATCTAATGATGATGTTTTAATAAATAAAGAAGAAGATATTAATAGTCCAAAATTAATAGATGCTTTTCCTAATATTGTAGAGAAGACTAAAAGAGATGAAAATGGACTAGAGTATTTTATAAAGGTTACAGATAATATTAATAAAAGGAATGAAGCAAAGAGTAATGAGGCTGAAAAGATATTTAAGCGTAAGAAGCCTACTGTTACATATGGTATAATATTTATATGTATATTAATGTTTATTTTGATGTATATATTTGGAAATGGCTCAGAAGATAATTATACTTTACTTTTATTTGGGGCTAACTTAGATGTTTTAACTAAGGGAGGAGACTACTATAGATTAGTTACTTCGATGTTTTTACATATAGGTATTTGGCATTTATTTGTTAATATGTATTCTTTATATGTATTAGGAAAAGAAGTAGAAAATACATTAGGAAGAAGAAAATATTTAATTATATATTTACTTAGTGGAATAGCGGGTAGTATATTATCTCTTGCATTTAATCATAATATAATATGTGCTGGAGCCTCAGGAGCAATATTTGGTATTATGGGGGCTATATTATATTTTGGTTATTATTATAGGGCTTATTTGGGAAGTACTATTATAAACTCTATATTACCTGTAATAATATTAAACTTAATAATTGGATTTTTAGATACTGGTATAGATAATGCTGCTCATATAGGTGGTTTAGTAGGAGGCATATTACTTACTATGACTCTTGGTATACCTGATAAGTCTAATAAGATAAGTAAAATTAATGGATTAATATTAACTATAATATATTTTGTGTTTATAATATATTTAGCGTTTATTAGATAAAGATATAAGGATATAAAAATACTTATATCTTTTTTTAGGAAAATATATACAAATAATGTATCATGTGATACAATATAGTTAAGAGAGGAGGATAAATGGCTAAGAAGATAGTAATTACTAAAGATAAAATATTAGAGGCTGCTTTTAAGATAGTTAGAGAAAAGGGGATAGAAGAAGTAAGTAATAGAACTATTGCTAAGGAATTAGATTCTTCTATTAGACCGATATATTATCAGTTTAAGAGTGCAGAAGAGTTAAAGGAAGAGTTATATAAAAGGGTAGAGAAGTATTTCTATCAATATATAACTAAGAATATGAGTGATGATATTCCATATTATAAACAAGTGGGACTTAATTATATAAATTTTGCTAGAGAAGAGAGTAATTTCTTTAAGTTATTGTTTATGACTAGTATGAAGTATTTACCTAAGGAGTTTATTAGTAGAGATGAAGAGGATTATAGAGAGATTGCTAAACTAATTAAATTAAGTACTAAACTTGATGATAATGATATTAAATCGTTTCATATGAGGATGTGGTTTTTTACCCATGGTATTGCTACATTACTTGCTACTGATACTATAGTATTAACTGATAATGCAGTAGCAGACCTTTTATCTAGTGAGTTTCAAGCGTTAATGCTTCTAGAAGAAAATAAAGATAATAAGGATAATACAAATAATGATAATAAAGGTGATACTGATGATGATGGTGTAGAAGTTGTAGATTATGGAAATAAACATTTTATTAGAATTAATTTTTCAAATAAAGATATAGTTATAAAGAATTTTAATTTTGATAATAAAAATAATGAATTGCGTTTAAAATTTGGTGATTATAACGATAATTCTAAAGAACAAATTCCAATGTCTATATATTTAAATAATAAATTAGTGACAAGTGTTAAAATTTTTAGGCAAACAGTATTTGAAATTTTAGATTATAACAATTATTATGTTATATCTGCATCTGGAGATTTATTTTCTCGTAATTTGTTTGTTTTGTCTTCGAATAATAAGGTTTAATATGAATTTGAGATAACTTCTCAATATGACGATGCTATAGATTTTAATGCTGAGAATTTTAATGGTATTATTTCTAAGAAAACTTATAAAAAGAAAGATAATTATATGATTGAAGAAAATATAGAAAAAATTGATTTAAATGAAAAAAATATTTCTTCAAAATCTTCAAATGAAGAAATTAGTTGCAAGGTTAATATTGATGAAGAAAATATTTGCCGTTGCTGGGCATATTTTGATATTGATAAGGGTAATCATCAATGTTCATAGTATGCTAACTGTAGATGTGTAAAATTCTACAGTTTTTTTTGTGTTTTTTAAAAAATATATAAATTTGGGTTTTGGAGTGTTTTTTTTATTTAAATTTTAATTTTTCTTTAGATAAATTATATCTATTTTGTAAAATTTGTGTGTATAAAAGTGTTTTTTGTGTTTTTGATGTTTCTTTTTATTTATGTTAATCTTTTTTTGGGAGGTGAGGAAATGCTTAATCAAATTATTTTAGTAGGAAGATTGGTTAAAGATCCTGAAGTAAGGGAATATGAAAAAAAGAAAGTAAGTAAAGTTATTTTGGCAGTTCCTAGAGCGTATAAGAATATAAATGGTGAATATGAGACTGATTTTCTAGAATGTACATTATGGCAAGGTATGGCAGAGAATACTTTTATATATTGTAAAAAGGGTGATTTGGTTGGAATAAGGGGTAGATTACAATCAAATAAGTTTGAAAAAGATGGTACTATAGTATATAAAACAGAGATTTTAGCTGAGAAGGTTACATTTTTATCTACTAAAAAGAATAATGAAGGTTTAGAAGTGTGTGAAGAGGAAAAGTAAATTTCTTCTTCCTTTAAATTATTGCTATTATTATTTTTTCTTTTGTGTTATAATTGTTATGAAAGTAGGTAATATATATGGCTAAGAAGAAAAAGAGAAAGAAAAGTGATAATAAACCAGATTATTTAATAGAATTATATGGAGTATTGTTAGTACTTATTGCTATTCTTGCGATAGGAAAATATGGTCCTGTTGGAAGAATACTTGCTTCATTTGCGTTGTTTTTAACTGGTAATTTGTATTTTTTTACACTATTTATATGTTTAGCACTTGGTGTTTATATGATAGTTTCTCGTAAGAAATTTAACTTTTTTACATCTAAACTTTTAGGTATATATTTAATAATAATTGGTATTTTGGTTTTTTTACATCAAAAGTTTGCTTTAAGTAATATGGATGGTACTAAAATAATATCAGAAACAGTTGATTATTTGATGACAGGTATAGATAAGATACTTTCTAAAGAAGTTCAAGCTGGTATATTTAATCCGGCATTATCTAATACAGGTGGTGGAATACTTGGTGCGTTATTTTCTGCATTATTTTATAGAATGTTTGAAAGTGAAGGTACTAATGTAGTTGTTTGGGTTTTATGGATAGCAGGATTTACTATATTTACTGGTTTATCTGTTTTGGATGTTATCAAGGGTGCTTATAGTAAAAGTAAAGATATGTTTAACTTTAAGGACCGTAAGGTAAAACAAAATGTACCAGAGGAAAAGGAAAAAGAAAGAGAAAAAGAATTATATGAAAAACAGGAACTTAAGATAGTTGACCATAATGAAAGTGATAAGTTGATTGTACATGATTTAAATGAAATAACTAAGATGGGACATGATACTGTAAAAGAGGAAGTACAGGAAGAACCAAGGGAGAAGGTTGAAATTAATAAGAGTTATAAATTGCCTCCGGTAACACTTCTTGACCCTCCGAAAAAACCTAAAAAGAATAATGACCATGTTGTTATTGAAAAGAATATTGAAATATTGGAAAATGTTTTGAAGGATTTTGGAATTGAGGGAAAGGTAGTTGAAGTAAATATTGGTCCTTCAGTAACACAATATGAATTAAAGTTGCAATCTGGAGTTAAGGTTAGTAAACTTCTTGGAATAAATAGGGAAATATCTTTGGCACTTGCTAAAAAGGATGTTAGAATTCAAGCTCCTATTCCTGGTAAATCAACTGTAGGAATAGAAATGCCTAATGAGCAGAGTCAAACTGTTTCACTTCGTGAAATTATAGAATTAATGCCTAAACAGACAGAGAAGAGTTTACTTGCTGTTGCTTTGGGTAAGGATATTATGGGTAAAGTAAAATGGTGTGAGATAGATAAGACACCGCATCTTTTGGTAGCTGGTGCGACTGGTTCTGGTAAGTCTGTTTGTATTAATGGTATTATTGTTTCGCTTTTAATGAAGGCTAAACCGGATGAGGTTAAGTTGATATTGGTTGACCCTAAAAAGGTTGAACTTTCTATGTATAATGGAGTACCACATTTGTTAATACCCGTTGTAACTGACCCAAAAAAGGCTTCTTTAGCTCTTCAAAAGGCTGTTAGGGAAATGGAAAGACGTTATGATTTATTTGAGGAAAATGGTGTTAAGAATATAGCTGGCTATAATAAATTAATTGAAGAAAAGAATTCTAAATTAGGTGAAGATGAACAACTTTCTAAGTTGCCATATATGGTTGTTATTGTTGATGAACTAGCTGACCTTATGTTGGTAGCGGGTAAGGAAGTAGAGGATTCTATTATGAGAATTACTCAGATGGCGCGTGCTGCAGGTATTCATTTAATTATTGCTACACAAAGACCAAGTACTGATGTAATAACTGGTTTAATTAAGGCAAATATACCATCAAGGATTTCTTTTGCAGTTTCTTCAAGTATTGATTCTCGTACTATTTTGGATATGGTTGGGGCAGAAAAATTACTTGGTAAAGGTGATATGTTATTTTTACCAATGGGTGAAAATGCACCAGAGAGAATACAAGGTGCTTATGTTTCTGAGGAAGAAATTAAGCGAATTGTTGACCATACAATTGAACAACAAAAGGCTTCATATGATGAGAATTTCTTAAGTATTGAAGCTAAAGACCAAGAAATAAAGGAGAATACAATAAGTCATGATGAAGAGGAGTATGAAGACCCTTTATATAATGATGTAGTAGAATTTGTAGTAACTACTGGAAAAGCTTCAGCTAGTTTATTGCAAAGAAAGTTTAAATTAGGTTATAATAGAGCAGCACGTATAATTGATTTACTTGAGGAAAGAGGAATAATAGGACCTCAAAATGGTTCTAAACCTAGAGAAGTATTAGTAAAATTAGAAAATAAAGATAATGATTATGAGGAATAAAAGGAGTTGATTATATGACACCACATATGAATGCAGAAAAAGAAAATATTAGTGATATTGTAATAATGCCAGGAGATCCACTTCGTACAAAGTATATTGCAGAAAATTTTTTGACAGATATAAAACTTGTTAATAATGTAAGACTTGCTCTTGCTTATACTGGTTATTATAATGGAAGAAGAATTACAGTTATGACATCAGGTATGGGTATGCCTAGTATGGGAATTTATGCTTACGAATTGTTTAATGAGTATGGGGTAAAAAAAATTATTAGATTAGGTTCTTGTGGTTCTTATAGCAGTGAAATAAAGTTAAGAGATATTTTATTGGTAGAGAAGGCATATACTTTATCTAATTTTGCTTTTCAGTATAATGGCGAGGATGTTCATTTATGCAAAAGTTCAGTATTACTTGGGCAATCTATTGTAAATTCTGCTAATAAGAATAATATATCTATAAAAATTGGTAATATTAATACTAGTGATATATTTTATAATAAATATGAGGATGAGCATATTAAGGAAAATTATTGTTTGGGAGTTGAAATGGAATGTTTTGCACTGTTTTATGTAGCTAAAATGCTTGGTAAGGATGCTAGTGCAGTTCTTACGGTTTCTGATAATTTGGAAACTCATGAAAGATTAACAAGTGAAGAAAGAGAGACTACATTTAATGATGCGATTAAATTGGTACTTGAGGCAGTAAAAAAATAACTGGAGGATAATATGAACTATAAATTACTTGGAGAGTTTGATGAACTTCATTTGATTAAAACAAATAAGTTTAAGACATTATTTTTTAAAATAGTTTTTACTAGTAAAGTAAAAAAAGAGGAAATTACTATACGTAATTTATTAGTGGATAATTTGAATTTTTCATGTAAGAGTTATCCTTCAAAAAGACAAATGAATATTAAAAAACAGGATTTATATGGTGCTGATGTATATGCTCTTAATAAGAGAATAGGTAATTATTTTGTTACGGAATTTAGTTTATCTATGTTAAATCCTAAATATACCGAAGATGGTATGTTAGATGCTTCATTTGATTTTTTTCATGATATAATTTTTAATCCAAATGTGGAAGATAATCATTTTAATAATGAGGTGTTTAATTTATCTAAAGAGAATATGAAGGAAAGTATAAAGAGTATTAGGGAAAACCCTAATCTTTATATTAATAGAAAATTAAAAGAGTCTTTGGGTGATTATCCATTTTCATATCAAATGGATGGTTATTTAGAAGATTTAGATAGTATTAATTCATTTTCTTTATATTCATATTATAAAGAGTTTTTGTCTAATAATAATATTGATATTTTTGTTATTGGTGATTTTGATGAGAAAAAAATTCTTGATATAATTAATAGTAAGTTTAATTTTAATATTAATAATAAAGTTATTGATGATTTTTCTATAGATTATCGTAATACAAAAAGAAAGATAAAAGAAATAGAGGAAAATAGTTTATTTAATCAAACTAAACTTGCTATTTCGTGTAGTTTGGGTAGGTTAACTAATAAGGAAAAAAAGTATGTAGCGGTATTATATAATATTATTTTGGGTAATAGTCCGGATTCTAAGTTTTTTAAGAATATTAGGGAAAAGAAGTCTTATGCTTATACTATTTCTTCTGGTTTTAGAAGGGCTGATGATATTTTAATTATAAATGCTGGTATTTCTATAGAAAATACTTCAAATGTAATAACTTCAATAAAAAAGGAAATGGAAGATATGCAAAATGGTATATTTAGTGACTTGGATTTAGAAAAGGCTAGAAGTTTATATATAAGTGTCATTAACGAAGTATATGAGTATCAATCTTCAATTAGTGAGTATTATTATAATTTAAAATATTTAAGTTTAGATAAGTATGAAAAAGAAATAAAAGAGGTAAATAGTATAAGAAAAGAGGATGTTATAAAACTTGCTAAGAAGATAAAGATTGATACAATTTATTTGTTAAAAGAGGAAGAACATGGAAAAGATTAATATTAATAATTTTGAAGAAAACTTGTTTTATGAGAAATTAGATACAGGTTTAGAAGTATATATGATACCTCTTCCTTATAAGAAAAGTCATTTTGCTTTTTTTGGTACTAAGTTTGGAGGTATTGACTTAGAGTTTAAATTAAATGGAAAATTAGTAAAAGTTCCTAGTGGTGTTGCACATTTTTTAGAGCATAAATTATTTGAACAAGATGAATCACCATTTGAATTTTATGGTAAAACTGGTACTGATGTAAATGCTTCGACTAGTTTTAATTATACTGGTTATTATTTTACTGGAAATAATTCTTTTTATCCTAATTTAAGATATTTACTTAATTGGATTACTAATTTTCATATAACTGATGAACAAGTTCAAAAAGAAAAGGGGATTATATTAGAGGAAGCTAGGATGTATTTGGATAATCCTGATAGAGTTTTGTATGAAAAAATAAAAGAGAATACATTATTTAATAGTAATTATGGTAAAAAAGTAATTGGTTCTTTGGATGAGATTAAGAGTATAACTAAGGAAGATTTGTATTTGTGTTATAAGAGTTTTTATACTCCAAATAATATGTTTATTTTAATAACTGGTGATTTTAATCCTGATAAGACAATAAATATTATTAAAGAGGAATTGAAGGATTTTAAAAATACTGGTGATACTGTAACTAAAATTCAAAATGATGAACCTGATGGGGTTAAAAAAGCAAGTGATGTTTTAAAGTTTCCGGTAGAAAATACTAAAATTGCTATTTCGTATAAAATGAATAAGTCATTATTTGATATTGATAAGTATTATTTAGATTATTATTTACAAATGATTTTGTCTCTTCATTTTGGTTCTTCGTCAAGTTTTAGGGAGTATTTGTTAAATAAGGAATTATTTATTTCATTTGGTTATAATATTACTGATATTGGAACTCATTATTTGATAGAGTTTTATATTTCTACTAAAAAGGAAAAAGAGTTAATTGATGAATTAACTAGTTATATTTCTAATATTAAGAATGTAAAATTAAATGAGGATGATTTTGTGAGACTTAAGAAGACATGGATTGCTAGTGAAGTTAGAATGATAGATAATACTAATGCAACTTTATATAATATGTTAGATGATATTTTAGAATATAATACTTATAAATATAATTCTATTAGTGATAAAAGAAGTCTTGATTTTAATACTATGATAAGAGTGTTAAATGAACTTGATTTTTCTAACAGAGCAATTTTAATTATTAAAAATGATTAAAGTCCTTGTAAAAGTTTTAATTTTTTGTTATTATATTATTTAGAATAGAGGTGGTAGTTTTCATGAGCATTAAGATGTTTTTTGAATTTCCTGGTATATTAATTTTGGTAGGTATTGTATTATTGATTTTATCGATAGTAGTGGGTCTTATTGCATATAAAAAAGTAGATAAAGAGGAACTTGTTTTTTCTTTAAGTGAAGAAGATGATAAAGAAATGGATAAAAATTTAATGCCTGAGGTGACTATTATAGATGAACCTAATATAGTAGAAAATAATAGTCCAATGATTGATGATATAAAGATAGAGGCTAAACCAGTATTTTTAGAAGAAGAAAAACCGGTTAGAGAAAAAGAAGTTAAAATATATGGTGGTAATAGTCCTAAAACTAATATTAATGTAGGTGGTTATAATAAAGTTGTTAATGAAGATAAAAAGGAAGTTTCTAAGGAAGAGATAGAAGTTTTATAGAATTTTCTTTCTTTTTTATTTTATTTGTAAAAAATATGTGTCAAGTTTTTGAAAAAAAACTTTTTTTAGTTTATAATGTATTATAGGTGATGTTATGAAAAACATAATAGAAAAGATATATGACTATTCTCTTGAGGAGATAATGGGAGAAAGATTTGGTAGATATTCTAAATATATTATTCAGGACCGTGCGATTCCTGATGTTAGGGATGGTTTAAAACCGGTACAAAGAAGAATTTTATATGCGATGTATATTGGTAGAAATACTTATGATAAGCCATATAGAAAAAGTGCTAAAACGGTTGGAGATGTTATTGGTTCTTTTCATCCACATGGTGATACTAGTATATATGATGCAATGGTTCGTTTAAGTCAAGATTGGAAGATTAAGAATCCTCTTATTGAAATGCA
>OIZL01001458.1_pt1 | contig 12697 bp, 14 predicted proteins | sample 1588541 | NCBI WGS metagenome assembly OIZL01 (sample SAMN03283285) | human gut metagenome | biome: human-associated habitat; material: feces | host: Homo sapiens | place: Peru | collected 2012 | reverse complement strand
TTCTTAAAAAAGTATTATGGTTGATATTATAGTGTTTTTCTAACTTTTCAAGTGCTCCAATATGATCAAAATGATGATGTGTAACAATTATTTCTTCGACTTCATATTTTGAGCAAAATAAAATTATTTTTTCTGCATCAAAGGCGGGATCTATAATAATACATTTACCATCTTTACTTAAAATATATGTATTTGTATCAAGAGGACCCAATACTAAAACTTCAACTTTCATAATACCTCATTTCTATCTAAATATAATAGATATTTATTAGTTTGTAAATGATTTTAATAAATTTCTTGTTTTATATTTCATTTTTATCTATAATAATAATAGGAGTTGATTACAAGATGAAGAAAAATGGATTTATGGAAGGAGCCATTATTGCCACTATAGCAATTATTGTTACAAAAGTTTTAGGCGTTATATATGTTATACCATTTTATAAAATTATTGGTGAACAAGGTGGAGCGTTATATGGATATGCTTATAATATTTATAACATTTTCTTAATTATTTCCTCTGCGGGAATTCCACTTGCAATAAGTAAACTTACAAGTGAATATGAAACTTTAAAAGAATATGATAAAAAAAATGAAATGTATAATATTAGCAAAAAATTTATATACTTTTTTTCATTGTTTTCATTTTTACTTTGTTTTTTATTTGCTAAACCACTTGCAAAATTAATAATTGGTAATTTAACTGGAGGAAATACTATCGAAGATGTTTGTTTTGTAATTAGATGTATTTCTTTTGCACTTTTAGTAGTACCACTTTTATCAATATATCGTGGTTATTTACAAGGGCATAAATATATCGAAGCTTCATCAAAATCACAAGTTATAGAACAAGTTGTTAGAATATTTTTTATTCTTGTAGGAAGTTATTTATGTATTAAAGTATTTCATTTAAAAATTACATATGCAGTAGGAATATCTGTATTTTCTTGTGCAATTGGTGCGCTTATTTCTTATATATATTTAATTATTAAAACTAAAAAAACTGGCATAGTAAAAAAATATAATAATGTTACAAAGAAAGATAAAAAAGAAATTTTAATTAAAATTATTGGTTATTGTATACCATTTATTATAATAAATATTTCAAATTCAATTTATAATACTACAGATATGATTCTCATTATTAAAGGTTTATCAAAATTAGGTTTCACCGCAAATGATGTTGAAACAATATCATCGATATTTACAACATGGGGAAGCAAGTTTGTAACTGTTGTTAAATCATTTGCCACAGGGCTGACAATAAGTCTTATTCCATCACTTGTAAATGCCTACGTTTCAAAAGATATGAAAAGAGCTAATCATTATTTTAATAGTTCTTTAAAAGTATTACTTTATATAATAACCCCACTTACAATATTTTTAAGTATATTTTCAAATGAAATATGGAATTTATTTTATGGAAAAAGTTTCTATGGACCAATTATTTTTAAATATATTATTTTGGTAGCAATACTTGATAGCGCATATATAATATTCTTTTCTGCTTTGCAAGGTCTTTATAAAAAGAAATTAATCTATATATCTTCAATAACTGGTATTACAGTTAATGCTTTACTTGATTTGCCACTAATGTATTTATTTAATAACTTGGGAATATATCCTTTTTATGGAGCAATAACTGCAACTGTAATTGGTTATATAATTTCACTTGGAATACCAATAATAGTTTTACATAATAAAGACGGTTTTAGATATAATGAAACTATAAAATCAATACCTAAATGTTTTATTTCAATATTTATAGCAATAGTAATTTGTTTAATATATAAAAGGGTTATGCCTTCACCAAATGGTTTTATAACAACTTTTGTATATTTAACATTTATAGGTTTAATTAGCTTATCAATATACTTTATAATTAATAAAAAAACACTTTTAAAACTTTTAAGGGATAAAAAAGATTAAATTTTATAAAATTATATAGTATAATAATTTAAGAGGTAAAAAAATGAAAATAGAAATAATATTATTAATAATAATTTGCATAGTGTTTTTAATAACTTTAATATTCTTTATAGGTTATAATAAAATATCAATTATTAAAGCAAAAATGGATTGTGCAGATGAAATTATAGTTAAAACTTTAAAAGAAAAATATAACTATATGAAGTCAATTTATGATAGTTATAAAAAAATTAGTAAAAAGAAAGATTATTTAAAAGATTTTAATAATTTAAAAATTAATAAATTATCAAACTATGAACTAGATATTGAACTAACCAATTATCTTAAAACAATGTTTGATTTAAAAGAAGATAATAAAGAACTGAATACTGAGGAAATAAATGAATTATTTAATAAAATTGAATTATTAAATGAAGTTTTAATAGCTAATAAAAAATATTATAATAAAAATAATATTTTATTAAATAAAACTATTAAAGGATATATAAAAATAATTGCTAATATAAAAAATATTAAATTACAAACTTCTTATGAAACAAAATAAACTGGAATTATCCAGTTTTTATTTTGACCAGTCTATTGGCTTAATATTATTTTTTATTAAAAAGTTATTTGTTTTAGAAAATGGTTTAGAACCAAAGAACCCATTATATGCTGAAAATGGGCTTGGGTGAGTTGACTCAATGATTAAGTGTTTAGGATTTGTTATTAAATTTTTTTTACTACGAGCAAAATTTCCCCATAATATAAACACCACTGGTTCATTTTTTTGATTTAAAACCTTTATAACATAATCTGTAAATATTTGCCATCCTAATCCTTGATGAGAATTAGCTTTATCTTTTTCAACAGTTAATGTACTATTTAAAAGTAAAATACCCTCTTTAGCCCAGCCAGTTAAATTACCAGTTTTTTTTGGCATGATACCTAAATCATCATAAAGTTCTTTATATATATTTTGAAGTGATGGGGGAATTTTAACATTATCTTGTACTGAAAAAGACAAACCATGGGCTTCACCTTCCCCGTGATATGGATCTTGACCAACAATTACAACTTTTACATTTTCATAAGGTGTAAGTTTAAATGCATTAAATATATTTTCTTTAAGAGGATAAATTGTTTTTTCTTCATATAATTTCATTATTTTGTTATAAAAAACATGAAACCCAGAACTATTCCATATAACTTTTAACTTATCATCCCAACTATTGCCTATCATATTACCACCTATATACATTTTAACTTATTTTTGTAATAAAAAAAAGGTAAAGAAAAAAACTTTACCTATTTATGATAACTTTCATTATTTAAAATTTTAAATGAACGATAAATTTGCTCTAATAAAATAACTCTAAAAAGGCCATGTGGTAGTGTTATTTTTCCAAAACTTATTTTATCATTTACTAAACTTTTTATTTTTTCACTTACGCCATTACTACTGCCTATTATAAATGTTATATTAGAGTAATAAGTAAGTTTATCATTTATAAATTGTGAAAAATTAATGCTACTTAACTCGTTACCATTTATATCTAATAAAACTTTATATGATTTATCTTTTTGTAATTCAGACAAAATTTCATTTTCCTCAACTAGAATATTATCATTATCCTTAAGCTGGCAAATACATATTTTATGATATTTTCTTAACCTTTTATAATAGTCACTTATAGCATCAATTAAATAAGGCTCCTTTAATTTACCTAAACAAATTATTTTTATCATATTTCAATTAAATTTCCTATGTCATCTTTAGCAGCACATTCGATATGAATATTTTTATCGTCAATATAACTTTTTACAGTTTTTAATGCTACATTTTCATCATTATTTTTTTCACTTAAATGAAGTAATATAATATCTTTAGTATTTTCACTTACTAGTTTCGATAAATAAATTCCAGTAAATTTATTTGATAAATGGCCTACGTCTGATAATACTCGTTCCTGAAGCCATCTAGGATAAGGACCGTGTCTTAGCATTTCAATATCATGATTACTTTCAATGTAATAAGCAGATTTTCCCTTTAAATATTTAAAATATTTTGAATTAATATAACCTGTATCTGTAATATAAACTAGTGAAGATAATCCATCATTAATTAAAAAACTACGTATATCTGCTACATCATGGCTCATTACAAAAGTTTTTATATCAAGATTTTCAATCATAGGGTTATCTTCATAAACTATAATATTTTTTATATCTGAAATATCATTTAATTCCATTAACATTTTTTGTGTAATAACAAGCGTTGACTTAATCCCTTTAAAAAAAGTATGTAGTGATTTAGTATGGTCATCATGAATATGAGTTAAAAATACATAATCAATTTCTTTATAATCAACACCAATACTATTCAATTTTTCTACTATATACTTTTTTGTTCTTCCTATATCAATAAGTATTTTATAATTACTAGTTTCAATATATGTTGAATTACCAGCAGAAGAACTGGCAAGAGTGCATACTTTTATCATCTATAAACTCCTAAAGGATTAATTGAATATCCACCAGAATAAGGAGCACCATAAAATATACCTAAATGACAATGGCAACCGTAAGATACGCCTGTATTACCCATTTTGCCTATTATCTGTCCGCGAACTATTTTATCACCAACTTTTACAGTCATACTATTTTCTATCATATGAGCATATACAGAATAATACCCATTACTATGTTTTAGTATAACATTATAACCTGCAGATGTTCCAGCCATTCCACCAAATTGAGATGAAACTACTTCGCCATCTAGTACAGCATAAATTGGTGAACCACAACCTGTACCAGAAATATCTATACCATCGTGGAATGCACCCCAACGCCACTCGTAACCACTTGTTATAACAGATGGTTGGTTTGTAGGCCATCCCCAAGTAGAACCAGTATCAATATATTCACCCGAAGTCCAATTACCAGAATATTTATAACCACCTTTTGTAGTAATTTGGTCAACTTTTTCTTTAATTTTAACACTACTTACAATGTCAACACCACCCTGTGTTTGACCATTTTTAACTGTATAATATTCATCAATCCTTGTTATACCTGTAACACCTGCAGTTGTAATTTCGCTAAAATCAGAAGATTTACTTGAATCATATTCTACCTTTTTTTCATAAGGTATTTCTGTATCCAAAACTTCATTAACATCATATACAAATGTAAGCATTGGATTAATCAAAGTAATGTTTACATTATCTCCAATTGTAAGTAAACTATCTCTAGAGGTATATTTAGGGTTTGCCACTAAAAACTCTTTATAGTTTAATTTATTTGCCTCGGAAATAGAATCTATAGTATCTCCAGATACAACGGTATATTTTTCAATTTTACTATTTGGTCCAAAAAGTAAATATTGTGTAAGTGCAGTTGCATCTTCATATATTGTATCATTTACAGAAATATATCCTTTTTTATAATTTATTATTTCCTCAAAATACATATTTTCAATTATTTTACCAGTCGTTTCAATTTCTTTTTGTGTATCGTTTATATAATTTATATATTCATCTTCAGGAATGAATGCTAAAATAAAATTATTAATTGCATCATCAAATACTGTTTTATCAAGAACATTTATAGCATATGACTTGTCATCTTTCTTATAACTTATAATGTATCCCTCAATCGTAAATGAACCAATATCAGCCATTTTATTATAAATTTGTTCAGGTGATGATATAACAACATCATAAGAAGAAGTTTTTATAATTTTAAAGTTTTCTGGTGGATAAACTTTACTAACATTATATTTTTTCTTTATCTCTTGTTGTTTTGAGTTAATAATATCATATAATTTTTCATTATCTAGTAAATAACCAACACTTTTGCCATCAATAAAAACTTCATATATATCGGTAGCATCTTCCGTGTTATTTTGATATACAAAACATAATATACATAGTAAGCTGGTAAATATAGTTATAAAAATAATTTTAATTTTATTTTTTGTATTCATCTATTAGTCACCCTCTTTTAAAACACTTTTAAATAAACCAATATTAAGTTCAAATTGTAAATCTATTGTACCAAGACTACCTTTACGATGTTTGGCAATAATTAATTCCGCTGGTACAATTGTATTATTTTGATCTTTAGTTTTATCATAGTAATCTTTTCTATTAATAAATAAAACCATATCGGCATCTTGTTCAAGTGAACCTGATTCACGCAAATCCGCAAGCATTGGAACATTGCTTTCTCTTTTTTCAGCAGTTCTTGATAATTGTGATAAAGCTATTACTGGCACATTTAATTCAAGTGCCATGGTTTTTAAAGATCTAGAAATATCAGAAACTTCAACTTGTCTTGACTCTACTTTTTTTGAACCACTATTAATTAATTGAAGATAGTCTATTATAACTAAACCAAGACCATTTTCACTACTTGCAAGTCTTCGGCATTTTGCTCTAATTTCAGATATAGTTGTCCCCGCATCAGCCTCAATAAATATATTAGTTTCCGCAAGTTGGCTCATTGCTTCATTATATCTTTGCCAATCCTTTTCATGCATATTTCCTGTTTGAAGTTTATATGAATCAATTCTACCAACAGAGGAAATCATTCTGTTAACAAGCATTTCTGCAGGCATTTCTAGGTTAAATACCGCAACAGACTTTTTAGTGGTTTTCCCAGCAAATGTAGCCATATTAAGTGCAAGGGCAGTTTTACCCATACCTGGTCTTGCCGCTAAAATAATCATTTCACCGCCTTGAAATCCGGTTGTTAATTTATCAAAATCATAAAAACCAGTTTCTATACCAGTAATAAGTTTTTTATTTTTAGAAAGTTCTTCGAGTTTATCATGTGCACTACGAAGTACTTGAGTAATTGGAATTAATTCAGAAACACTCCTATTTCTTACTGCAAGCAAAATTGTTTTTTCGGCATTATCTTGTAGTTTAGATATATCTTCTTCATTATAGGCATTTTCAACAATATTTGAGGCACTATTAATAAGTTCTCTTCGTATATAATAATCTTGCAAAATTTGAATATAATAATCCAAATTTGCACTAAATGCAACAGAATCAATAACATCTGTGATATGATTTAATGTAACAAAAGCAAGTTTTTTTGTTTTCTCAAGTTCATTTTTAATTGTTGTAATATCAATAGGAATTTTTTGTTCATGTAATGATTTTATGGCATTAAAAAGATATTTGTTTTTTTCATCAAAAAACATATCTTCATTTACACTTTCACATATTTTATCTACTTCGTCGTTAGAAATAAAAGCTATTCCTAAAACAGACATTTCTGCTTCATTATTAAAAGGTAATGCCCTTGCCATAAATCTCCTTTACTTTGTTAGTTTTATAGTTATATAAAACTCAACTTTTTTATGTAATTTAATTAAAACTTTATGATTTCCTAAACTAGATATTAAGTTATCAATTATAATATTTTTTTTATCAATTTTATAACCAATTTCATTTAGTCTATCACTAATTTGTTTTGATGAAACAGTTCCAAAAACTTTATCATCTTTACCAGTTTTAACTTTAAATTCAATTATTTTATCCTTTAAAGAATCTTTTATTTGATTTAATGAACATACTAATTCATCTTCTTCATCTTGTCTTATTTTTATTTCCTTATCAAGTATTTTTTTACTAGTTTCAGAATATGCTACTGCTAAATTGTTTTTTATTAAATAATTATTTGCATAACCATCTGATACATTTATTATATCATCTTTTTTCCCTTGATTTTTTACATCTTTAATTAGAATTACTTTCATGTATTCCTCCTTAAATCTTTTCTATTATAACATATATTCATTAAAAAAACCATTTGTTATTTAACAAATGGAATTAAAGCCATTAAACGTGCATATTTAATTTGTTGAGCAATATGTCTTTGATGTTTTGCACATGCACCAGTCATTCTACGAGGTAATATTTTACCTTTTTCATTGATATATTTATTAATAATCATTACATCTTTATAATCAACTGACTTACCAGCACACATTTGGCATATTCTTTTTTTCTTATGATAAAATTCTGCCATACCTTATTCCTCCTTCTTAAAATGGAAATTCATCACTACTTATATTAGTTTCTTCACTAAATTCTTTATAAGGATCTTCGTTTATATCGGTAGTTTGAATACTAGAATTTGTAGAATAATTATTTGCATAAGAATTATTTTGTTGAAAATTTGTTTGTTCTTCATTATTTCTTGCATTATTTCCACCAGAAATAAATTCAAAATTTTCAACTACAACATCAGTAGTATATCTTTTTGTGCCATCTTGAGCATCATAACTACTATTTCTTATTCTTCCTTGTGCTAAAATCATTCGGCCTTTTGTACAAAATTTATTTATTGTTTGAGCAATTCTTCCAAAAGCAACACAATTTATAAATTCAGTTTCTCTTTGACCATCTTTACTTACAAAATCACTAGAACATGCAAGTGAAAATCTAGATACCTCTAAAGAAGCTTGAGTCATCCTAGATTCAGGATCCCTTGTTAATCTACCGCATAATATAACTTTATTCATGTTATTCTCCTTTATTAATAATTAAATGTCTTAAAACATTTTCATTGATACGTACTTTACGTTCGAATTCTTTTATAGTATCATGTTTAGCCTCAACTGTCATAACATAATATGTTCCAGTAAGTTCTTTTTTAATCGGATAGGCAAGTTTTCTTTTACCCATTTCTTTGAATTCAACGATACTACCGTTGTCTAATGTTATTAATTCTTTTAAAGAATCAGCAACTTTTTTTACTTTGTCATCTTCAATTGTGTTTTTAACAATAAACATTATTTCGTATCTATCCATCTTTTACACCTCCTTATGGTCTACTCGGCTTTTCATAACATAAAAAGCAAGGAGTAATTTCTTTACTCGCTAGTAGTATAACAAAATAATATGGTTTTGTCCATATTATTTGTCATAATTTTCAAGAAAAGATGTATATTTACCATCTTTTTTTGTGCCTAAAATACAATTTAAATTAATATTATTCATTGAGATAAAAATATTATTATCAATAGTAGGATTTATTTTACGAAGATTATTTATTAAATTTTTCATTTCTTTTCGTTTACTTGTACCATCATCGATTATACTACAATTTTCAGTAAATCTACATGCACAATTAATAAAGTTAAGTTCATTAAATTTTTTCCAAGCAAGAACTGCGGACTCTTTTACAAGATAAAGTGGTCTAATAAGCTCCATCCCTTCGAAATTGTCTGAATGAAGCTTTGGCATCATAGTTTTAATTTCACTACCATAAAACATTGAAAGAAGTGTTGTTTCAATTACATCATCAAAATGATGACCTAAAGCAATTTTATTACATCCAAGTTCTTTTGCTTTTGAATATAAATAACCCCTTCGCATTCTTGCACATAAATAACAAGGATTACCGTCAACTTTTGCTGTAACATCAAATATTTTAGTTTCAAATATTTCTATTGGAACATTAAGTAATTTAGCATTATTTTCAATCAACTGTCTATTAATTTTATTATAGCCTGGATCCATTACAACATAATGGGCAGTAAAAGGAAATTTGCCATGTCTAATTAATTCTTGAATACATTTAGCTAGTAAAAAAGAATCTTTTCCTCCACTTATACAAACCATAATATTATCACCTTCTTTAATAAGTTCATAATCACTTATAGCTTTTATAAATTTACTCCAAATATCCTTTCTAAATTTTTTTATTATACTTCTTTCTATTTCAACATATTTTTCCATATTATCACCAACACATATATTATAAAAAAATAGTAATTAATGTCAATCACTATTTTCTGAATTTTTTTATTCTTTCATACATAAATTCTATTTTATCTATTTCTTTTTCAGTATGATAATGTCCACAGTACCATTTATCATAATTAATATTTTTCTCAATTTTATCTAAAAATAACTCCATAGAATTATCAACCTTACTTTGGTCTACAAAAGGAAGAAACATTTCCCTCGGAATATATTTATAAGGGCAAGTATGAGATAAAATAATATTATAGGATTTATTTTTTACGTTAGTATATATTTCATCCATTTCTTTATTAGTAAGTTGTTCAGATTTAAACCAAGGATAATCATATATTAAACGCATGTTTTTATCAACAGAGTATGCACCACCAATAACTAAAGTTTTTAACCCATCAATATCATATACTTCACCAGATTTAGCAAATATTAGATTTGGATATTTTTCTTCAGCATAAGCAAGTCCATTAAAAAATGTTATTTGTTTATATGTGCTAATGTTTTCCGCTCTTTCTTCATGATTTCCAGAAACGCAAAAAAAAGATAATCCTAATTTATTTAATTTTTCTTTAATAACATCATCATAATGATTTAAAAAATAATTGATACCAACATCGCCCAAAATAATGAGAACATCACTACTAGTATAATTAAAATAATCTAATCTAGAAAATTCTCTATGAGTATCGCCTGTAATATACACCATAGACTCACCACCTTTAAAAAAGTATATCATAAAAAAAACTGTTTATACAGTTCTTGAATTATTTTTTTCCCTAATTTGTTTATCAAATAAATATGTTTGAGAAATATTAATGTCTTGTTGAGTTTCTTTCATAAGCTTATATCCCTTATCACTTACCGCATTAAAATATGGTAAATCTTTTTTGGGAACTTCGAAAGTTAATAGTTCAGCAACAGGATTATATACCTTTATATAATTTTCAAAATATTCTATAATTTGTAAATATAATGCATATTTTTGATTATCATCAAATGAATCTGATAAAATTATTTCTCCAATAATAGTATTACTTTTATCATTATTCGCACAAAAATTAACTCTTGAATAGCCAATATTTTGATGATTTTGGTCAAATATAGAAACAAATTTTATATTTTCATTTTCAAATACTGAATATATTGCATGAACACATTTTTTATAATTATCATCATGTAATAAAATAGAACTAGTAAAATCATTTTTTATAATATGTTTTTTTGTAATAGAACTTAAAATAGTTTTACCAAAGTTATTTTCAAAAAATCCATAATATTTTAACATAATATCTTGAAAATCAATATTTTTAGGTTTTGACCATCTAAATACCATAATATTACCCCCTTATATGTATAATTAAATTATTTTTTATGGAGGAACCGACCAGATTTGAACTGGTGATCAGGGTGTTGCAGACCCACGCCTTACCACTTGGCTACGGTTCCATAATACATAATATGCCTTTTGTTAAAGCATTATTATTGTATTATATTTTTTTTAATATGTCAACTTTTTAAATTAACAACGTATTTTTGATTTCTAATAGTTATAACTGCTTGTATAAAATCAGCATTTAAAATATTTTTATCTACCTCAAAAGCTACAAAATTATTATTTCCGTTTAATGACAAATTACTTGCACTTTTATATGTTTTGTTATCTATTTTATACTCTATACTCATAAAATTTTCCGCAAACTGGCTTAAATTACTATAACTTTTTCCATATAAAGTTTCATTATCCATGTTCCCTTTAACATATAATGTTAATACATAATTGTTAATTCTTTTCGGAACTATTACATCATCATAAACATCGCACACTTCTTTTATACATTTCTCATAAGTATAAAAATATGATTTATTTATTTCAAAACTATCAAACTTTACAGTTGATGAACCAAGATATGTATCATTCAAAACAATTTTTTCTCCTAAAGAATAGTTTTTATTAAGAGAAACATCAAATTTTTTAGAGCATCTTAATTTAACATAAATATGTTTTGTAACTTCCTTATTTTTAGAGTATACACTTCCATTATAAATATCTAAAGTAAATGAATTATTTTTGTCTTTTTCATCAATTTCATAAGTTAATGCAATGTATTTATTAGTTTTATGTGCAAAATCATTTGCTATATTTGGGCTAGAAAAATCAATGAAATAAGTACTATAGCTTGGTGCTGGTTTAATAATTTTATTACCAGTTTTAAGATTAAACTGATTAAAATCAATTTTTCTAGTATAGCCAGAATCATTTATAAGATGTACATTTAATACAACATAATATTTTCCTTCATTAATGACATTACCATTATAATTAACATTTGTAACCATAGCATCCTCAATAGAAATATTCATGTTATTATAAATAAATGATCTTTTCATAGCGTATCTTTGATCATAATTAGACGTTTTATTAGATATTAAATATATTATTAATGTTAAAAAACAAATTCCTAAAAAAATTGATACAAATAATTTATTTTCTTTAATATAATAAATAAATTCCCTAAAACTTCTTCTTAATTTTCTTTTATACTTATAACTATTAATATTAAAATTAACTTCAACTTCTTCAGCATCGCCAAAGTCATAATTCATTTCTTTTAAATCTGATTTAAAATCAAATTTTTTAATATCAAACCCCACTGTTCTTATAAAAGAAATAATTAAGAAAATTATTTGAAATGAACTTACTATGAGGGTAATGTCTCGAATAGTTCTTGCAGCTTTTGCATTTAAAAGTTCTTCACTTAATCCCGAAAAAACTCCCTTAATGTAAACTAAATATAAAATTAAAAATACGTAATATATAATTAAAAATAAATATATTTTTGAGGGTTTATTTTTATATTTTAATAAATAAAAAATTGAACTGGATAAAAATATAATTAATATAATAATTATAAATAGAAAACTAGGTACATAAGTTTTATCAAGCCCTAATAGTACACTTGAGGTATAATTATTTTTAATATAATTTATAAAAAAGTTATTAATTAAAT
>OIZL01001456.1_pt1 | contig 12731 bp, 12 predicted proteins | sample 1588541 | NCBI WGS metagenome assembly OIZL01 (sample SAMN03283285) | human gut metagenome | biome: human-associated habitat; material: feces | host: Homo sapiens | place: Peru | collected 2012 | reverse complement strand
ATCAAAAAGTGTGGAGTCGATTGGAAAGATACGAAATATGCTGCACTTGTCGAAAAGATAAAACCGGTTGCTGACGATTCAAAGCAAATAATGGTTGCCAGTGAGAGATACAGTAAAGCGCTTGCAAAATTTTTGAAGGTTGAGGCTGAATGAAATGGGAGTTGTAACCACATCTATTGATGCGCTTAATGCAGTTAAAACTGCGTTAAATGACTTTCAAACAGATCTTGACAGTGTAGCCTCACGTATAAACAACCATTCTAAAGACTTAATTGATTCCGTTCGTGACGCAATCCGGTCACAACAGTCTGTTGTGACCGAAATCGAAAATAAGGTTGGCCGAGTTGCTTCTGAGATAAGTACCGTACAAGATAGGATAATCCAAATCCGCAACAAGTTGCAGCAAATCGATAGTAACATTAGCAGCAATCAGGCACGAATGAAATCAAATGAAGACAGAATTAAGTCACTAAATGAAGAAAAACGCCGACTAATGTCGGATGACTCATCTGACCATAGTAGTCGTATTAGAAGTATTGACCAGGAGATAATGACATTAAGGCAGGAACAATCAAGGTTAAGAGCTGAAAACACAAAACTCCAAGCTGAAAAGGAACCTTTGATGAATGAAGTACGACAGTTAAATCTGAGAAAGAATGAACTGGAATCAGAATTGTCAGAGCTAAAGAGCCAACTGAATAAAGCCATCGAAAAGCTTGGCAGAATGAAGAGTGAAGGGAACAAACTGGAAATGGAGGTCCTGAACTTTGTTTCAATAATGCAAAGCTATAGGTCGTCTTCCTCATCCACTGTAGTTACATCAAAATCAAGTGTGAATGAATGCATTACGGCAATTAATGACTATCTATCAACTACATTATAGGGTATATTTTGCAAATCAATTGGGCGTTGAGTTGAATGCTCAATTATTTGATAAAACTTAGCAAGGAGGTAAAAGAATGGCCGGCGTATCAGTTGAAGCCGCGGCAGTATCTGGAGCAATTTCCCTGTGCCAGCAATCCATCCAGCAATTTGAAAAAGCGTCTGGTGATTTATCAAAGAAATACCAGGCCGCAGGAACAACTTGGAAGGATGAAAAGTACAAGCAATTAGGCGGAATTGTAACAGACTGCACCACTGCTCTTAATAAGCCAATCAAAGAGCTGCAAGATTGTGTAAAGAAGCTTACCGCCTTGCAGAAAGCGATTGCTGAATATGAGCAGACGTCAGTGAAATGAAAGGAGGAGTGTTTTAGATGGGGATCAAATCTTCCCCCGAGGTTGTCCGTGATATGAAGAAGACTCTTCAAAACACGGTCAAGTCAATCCAGGGCATACAGCAGAATGTCAAAGGGGCGATGCGTTCGAGCGCCAACTGGAATGATGCCCAGGGTCAAAAATATCAAGCGCTCATGAAGCAGATTGCCCAGCTTACCCAAGCTCCAATGAGCACGCTCAACTCGGCTGCTCCAAAGCTGGAAAAGTTAGCTCAATCGCTTGATAATTACAACAAAGTAAAATTTTAACATTATAACAAAGGAGAGTTATTAACTATGGCATTTTGCGCAAAATGTGGCACACAAGTCAATGACGGTGCCAAATTCTGCCCTAAGTGCGGGGCACAGATTCAACAGAGCTCTGGAGGGGCAATTCCCACCTTTACGCCTCCTTCCAACGACATCCCGACGTTCACTCCGCCGGTAAATCCTGTACGCCACCATAACGGTCCTGTTTGCTATCATCATCCAGATGAACCGGCTGCAGGTCAGTGTGCCCGCTGTGGCAAGTACATATGTAGAGATTGCGTAGAAGCTTACACCGTTACAGACGGTGAATACGCCAATCAGTGTCTGTGTTACGATTGCTGCCAAGAACTGGTTGCGGATAACGTTGCACAGCTCAAAAAGCAAAAAGGAAAGATTATTGCACTGTTCGTTGCAACTATTATCGGCGTGATTATTGGTGCCGCTATTGGCGCCGAAGGCGGAGCAGGCGTTGCTATTTTCTGTGCATTGTGGATCGGATCGTTCTGGAACTGGATTAAATCCTCCGTAAGTGGCTGGTGGAATAATCCTGCTGGCCGTTCCCTGGCCGGATTTGTTGGCTCGTGCATTGGCGCAGGTATTATTGCTCCCATCATGACAATTAAGAAAATAATCCAGTGCATTATTTACCTTAGCAAGACATCGAAGTTCATTCAAGAAGACTCCGAGGCGCTTGTTCAGATGCGTGATTACATGGAGTACACCCAAGTCATGAGCCGTAATAAGGGTGTTGATCTTGAAACTCTTATGGGTCAGGGCAGCGAGTTGTATAATAACTCTTATGCTCAGGTTGTTAGCACCCAGGGCGAGCAGGCTGCCGACGCGATGCTCCGTCAGTGCACAACGAGAATCGCCGAGAATGGCGAAATCATCAGAGATTTTGCAGCTTAAATGTGTATATAGTGAGGCGAGGAGCCTTCTTCGCCTCACTTACACATTTTGCACATTATAACAATTGGAGGATTTATCATGGACAATACACCGAATATGCCGAGCAATGATGCAATTGCTGCGAGAAGAAAAGCTCTTGCCGAAGCGCTTAGAAACGGTGAACCTGTAGTCGTTGCGCCAACTGGAGAAGTCGAATTCAAGGAAGAAGCGCAGGAAAGCGGTCTCTCCGGGATACAGGTTCCTGATGGAAAACTTGCATAGGAGGATACCTATATGGCTTTTTACTGGTACCAAAGCGATCCTGAGCTATACCGTGCTGAAGTTCAAGCTATGCAGAAGTTTTTCCCGTCATTCACAATTCACCAACTACAGGACGGTTCTGGACGTCTTTATTGGCGCGGAAAAGTGCAGCCGACCGGTCAAGGCGGTATGGTATGGGACTTGATGCTTATTTACAAAAATGATCACCCCCATGCATCTGGAGGCGAATATGGCGGTTCTGTTCAGATACTTCCTATCCAGCCTCGTCTTAAAGACATAGCCGAGCAGATGATGCCGCTTGTAATGCAGACGTATGGGACTTACGAAAATGCCGCCGCCCACGGATTTGGGCTTGGACTTCCTCATATCTACAGGAATAACTTTGGTAGAAATGAAGAGTATTTTATCTGCACGGCAGATCCTAAGTATTTCAAGGCCGGGCAAAATAGATCGACATCCGCAGCTTCAGCGTTGAGCTGGGCATGCAAATGGATTATTCTCTGTGAAATGTGGCTTAACGGCGAAATCAGCGACGATTTAGCCATGGAAGGAAATTATTAACAATTACCTCCAAGCCTCACACCATTCTCTATTGTGGGGCTTGGAGGTTTTTAAAACTGAAAAATCATACGGAGGGATATTATGAAGGCCGTATTTTCAAATAGAGCATTTACAGCAGTTTTGGCGGAAACTACAGAAAAAATCAAGACGGAAACTGGCGGTTTATATCTGGGAGTTTTCGAGAATGATACGTGGTATATTGTAGAAGCAATAGATCCTGGCCCCAATTCCGTTTTCGAGATAGCATATTTTGAATATGACCAGCCATATACTCAGCATTTGATAAGAAAAATAGCCAATCTATATGACTCTGAATTACAACTAATTGGATTGTGGCATAGGCATCCGGGGTCGTTTGATGTTTTTTCTTCGACTGACGATGGTACAAACTCAAAATATGCTAAGCTCAATACTGCAGGAGCTATTTCTGCCCTTGTCAATATTGATCCGGATTTTAGGATTACAATGTATCATGTGGCAAGGCCGTGCAAATACACTAAAATTGCCTACGAGGTGGGCGACGACCTAATTCCCCAAAAGTATCTTAAATATAGAGAGCCAGATAGTTTTAAGCGGCTTATGGAAAAGCTAACTCACAAGAAGAGCGAGTCCCAGAATAGCGACAGCCAGTATCATAGAAGCGTTAGTTTTTCTGGTTTTCTTAAAACAATATCACCATGTTTTGAAAAGCATCTATGCGAGGCAATTGTCGAGGAGCCAGATATGGATGCTGCCGAAGTGCGTCAGAAAATACTAGATCAATTATTAGATGATATAGTATTTATTGGAGATGAAGTAGGCGTAGAGATAACAGTCCTACAGCGGGAAAAATATATTGTTTTCGCTCAAGAAACAATTTCAGGGACTGAACGGCTATATTTTGCGTATTCGCAACCTGATGATAAAGTAATTTTTGAGTACAAGGGCAAAAGCTATTACTATGAGCCGAATTTATTTAAAGATGCTTTTCAAGAAATCAAAACCAAACTAGCAGAGGAGCAAATGCATACTCAGCAAACATCAGCAGAACCCATAAGGATATCTGACATAAAAAGGGTATTGCGATTTATTCGCAAAGGATTTACAGGGGGGGCAAAACGATGAAAATCATTGACAACTTCTTTAATGAAGAGATCAAGAAAACTGTCTTTATCTCAGAGGAGCAGCTTCATTCTACAGAGTTGGTAAAACTCTATGGCAAATACTTTCCTGACACGGAGATCATCAATGTATTTCCCCCTCAGCTCAATGAACGCGGGGATTACCTGTGTAATGTTAATCCAGAGAAGACCGAAGTACCCGAAAAGGGTTTGTTTGCTGTATTAGATGGTGATCAGATATCATTTTATTACGACGGAGAAAGAATCAAGACTGAATCGTATGGTCTGTATCAGAGCATCTTCTCAAGAAACAAAGGCATTTTGGAGACAGGCAAGATGGGCGAAAAGAGGGTCGTAATCCTCGGCTGCGGATCAGTTGGTAGCCTAGTCGCTATGGAACTTGCCCGAGCAGGCGTAGGAAACTTTTTGCTCTGTGATGCAGATATTGTCGAATACCATAATGTGTGCAGACATCAATGCGGGATAGAAGATGTTGGAGACTTGAAAATTAATGCTTTGGAAAGGAAGCTTAAAAATATCAATCCCAGAGTTAACATAGTGAAATTTGAAGGTATTGTTCAAAACCTTCCTAAGGCAGTGCTGGATGACTTCTGCGAGCCAAAGCAAACTATCTTCGTGGGTTGTGCCGATAACCGAGATGCCGATGTCTATACTAATAGAATTAGCATCTATTATGATGCCTTCTTTATTTCGATTGGATTCTGGGAGCGTGCCTATGCCGGGGAAATTTTTTACCATATTCCGGGAAAAAACATGCCTTGTTATGAATGCGCTCTTGGCTCGGGAGGAAACATATCTGCAAGAGCACAAGCGAATCACCATTTGTACTCCAATCAGGAAAATGTCGAAAATCTGAAGTTCGAGCCGGGTATTTCTGTAGACATTAACTTCATCACGACAATCGGAATTAAACTGATTATTGACCTCTTGAACTCGATTGATTCCGACTATACCCCTCGCCTACTGAACAATTTGAAGCAGTACACAGTTGTCTGTAACACCGACAATCCAAAGATAGGTGGAGAGATGGTAGAAATCTTTAGCTATCCGTTGCAAGTAACTACGTCACTGGTCGTTGGGTTTGGTCAGAAAAAGTGCAAGGAAATTAATTGCTGTAAGTACGAACAGGAAGAAAGGTAGGGTATCAAATGAACATTGTAATGATTATTGTTGGCCTCATTATATGTTTTGGCGGCATCTATATACGTAAAGTTTGTTCGGCTTTTCTTGGATTTATATGGGGCGCCTTAGCGTCATTCCTCGTTGCCCTCATAATAGGGGGACTTTGGAGTATCGATGATGGCACGGTTACTACTATGATCATTGTTGGGCTTGTATTAGCGGTTGTATGTGCGATTTTTGACAGGGCATGTACAGCAATTACAAGTTTTCTTTCGAGCTTCACGGTTGCCGCTTTGTTGTTGCTCATTCTCCGTGTAGTTGATTCTGAAACCGCATTATTTGCAGTCGCGGCTATTGTCGCAATAATCATTTCTGGCATTAGCATTAAATTCTATGATTATTCTTACATGCTGATTACTGCCATAACAGGTGCTTTTATTGCCAGTGTAGGTTTCTTCAGCTTGACTAAGGGCTATGATTTTGAAGACATCCTAATGGAAATCGTTTGGAATGGATTCGATGAGATGTCCGGTGTCTTAATAGGCACTATTATTCTTTCAATTATTGGTTTTATCGTTCAACGGCATAGATTTGTTGTAGGCAAGAACGAAAATAGCCATGCAACAGGATCCCCATCAACTGTTTCAACGGGAACCCCGGATGTCAGTAATTTGTTTAATAGCGAACAGATCAACAACGTCAAAGATACAGTATCTGTTCAGGCGCAGCGAGTAAAGAATACAGCTAGTCCTGTAATTAAAGATGCTGGTGATGTTGTCAAAGATGTGTGGAGTGACATGGGGACGGAAAGCGGAAGGCAGAGTATCAAGGAAGATTTCATTAAGGAAAAATACCTTCTTATCGCTCCGGCTATTTCCTTTGTGGTTATACCCTTGCTGTATAGGCTGATAAGTACAGACCTATCATACAGAATTATAAGCTGGATCAGTTTAATTGCCACAGCAATCACTCTTGGCGCCGTGGTATGCTTTACATTACTTAGAACGCCAAAATTTAGGGTAGTATTTTGCGCAGTATACTCTTTAACATCACTCATTTTTAACTTCCAAATGATTAGGTATGGCGTTTGGTATGATTTAGTTCATCTGCTGTGGTATGAAATCATATGTTTCAGTCTGCATTATATCAGCAAGGCCCTGACCGGAAAATCAAGCAGGCCGATAGTTCTTGCTATTTGTGCAGTTGCTTTGAATTACTTCATCTTGCAATGGTTAAGTACCTTTAGTATTTGGTTCTATTTTAGTATTAGACACATAGTAGCAATAGCGCTTGTATTTGGAACAGTTTATTTTGTTTGTAAAAAGCGTTTGAACATCAATGTATTCAAGCTAAACGGCAATTCGGTTAAGCAATCCGGCAGCACCATCAGTGAAGAAAAAGAAGCACTCAAAAGATGCCCTTCATGCGGTGCAGCAACAAACGCAGGAGACTTGTTTTGCCAATCCTGCGGGACGAAGCTATAGGAAAGAAGGAGCAAAAGATGGAATTATCGCCGCTTTCATATCTTGAAACGATGCAGTTGATTCAAGAAGTGAATTCTCTCGCCGATGAGCAAGATGGTATGATCTTGCGCACTCAGCAACGTTATCTTTCGACAAAGCAACAATTGCTGACAAGCAATGCTCAGGCACTATCCAAATTCCAGTCAGATTGTGAAGCGGCGGTTATTGCTGTAAAGGGCAAATCACAAACTTTAATCTCTGACGCACGCCGAATCCAAGAAGAAATACGTAGAATTGACGAGAGAATCTCCTCCTTGGACAAGTATTACGTTAAAACAAAAGTCAAAAAGCAGCAGGAACTGCAAGGGAGATTAAATGATTCTTATTCCAGCAATGCAGATTATTTCGATACGCTCAATAGGATAAAAAGCGAATATCAAGCATTGTGCAGCAAATACACCGAGAACATTTTGCCTGGACTGATTAACGGGTTGAACTATCTCTTTTCCTCACAGAGAAAAAAGGATTATGAGGCTTTGATCATTTTAATGAACACCGTAGATGCGTTCGTGAATGAGATCACCACAGAAATCCCCAACTTAACTGCTGATACAGTTTCAGATATGCGTTCTCAGCACGAAGAACAGCGAAAGGAACTTGAAGTTTCCCAAAAAAGAGCCCTGGAATCCTTAGAGCATCAGTATATGCAAGCCTTAAACCGGATAGCGGATACAATAGATAGTAATCTGAATGCGATTCTTCCAGATGAGCTTGTGAATTACATGTCCTACCTTACAAATGCTTATCTTTCGGCAAGCGGGAAGGTTAATGCATCCTGTTTGGTGGCGAATAATATCCTGCAGTTGGGTCTGATTGATTACCCAATTTCGGATTTTGTTCAGTCTCCCGTTCTTGCATCCTATATTCAAGAACGGTGTAAACCCATACTGATCGAAAACGGGATAAAATTCCCCTTTATCTGTGCGACTCAATCTCCCTTTACTATGTATGTCGTAAAAGACGGAAGTAGTAATGAACGGATTTTGTCTCTTATGCATAGCGTCATGTTTTCTTTCCTTTCCTCTGTAGGAGCATCGCATTTGACGCTCTCTGTCATTGATTGCTGCAACCACGGAAATAGCGCAAACACATTCTTCGATGCCAAGAAGAAAATGCCCGAGCTCTTCGACAAAAAATTCTACACTTCGTCTGATGAAGCTATCGAAAAAATCTCACGTCTTAATGATAAAGTGGAAGATATTCTGCAAAATACGCTCGGCACACAATTCCACTCAATTTTTGACCTGAATAAACTGAACCCGGAATCGGACTGCGCTATCGAACTCCTTACTCTATTTGACTTTCCTAAAGGATTAGACGAACCTTCTCTTTCGGCTTTGTCGAATATTATTGAAGAAGGCCCCCGCTGCGGAGTGTTTGTACTGCTCTCTGAATCGGATGATATTTCGCCAGATTCCTTTTCAAGAGAGTTCATATCTCTATTCAATAAAATTAAAAAGCAGTGTGTTGTCCTGCAACAGTCCGAAAAGTCTTTCACTGTCATGGGGTTGCGTTACTGCAATATACCGATGCCTTCAAAGAATGATTTTAATGCATTTTTCTCAAAGTATTTGCTTATTTGTGAAGGTATAAGAAATAAAGGCATAGCGTTCCCGCCATATATTAAAAACCTAATAGACAGCAAAACGGAGGAAGAACTGTCACTAAGCGTTCAATTCATCAAGAACCTAATTACATACAGCGATCATTCCTATGGCTTGGTTCCGTCTTCTGAAAGTAAGTATCCTTCGGAGATAATGATAGGTATGACCAAGTATCCACAGGATGTCTTTGAAGATTGCTTTGGAGTTTCTAAGATCAAATCCGAGTTTTCGACTGGAGGTACATCTATTTCTCTACCTCTTGTAATGGATCTGAAACAGTCGTCCAATATAGTTGTTTCATACACCGAAAACAAAGAGGGAAATCCTGCTTTGTTTACTCGCCACATAATGTGGAGCTTTCTTTCTTCTGTCCCAATAAACAAAGTTTCTTTTGCCGTCATTGATCCGGAAAAGAAGGGCGGGAGCGTAGTTCAGTTCCTAGACTTTCGAAAGAGATGCCCTGATATTTTCGTTGACAATATTGCCACTTCAAGTGACGACATTTTTACCCAACTGGAAAAGCTGAACAGGCGTATTGACGATACAATTCAGGAGAAGCTTGGAACAAGGTTCAACAACATCCTAGATTACAATATTAGTGCCCCCACAAGAGCTGAGGCACTGACTGTGCTGACAATCTATGATTTTCCTAGCGGATTTGATTCCCGTAATTTGGAGATGCTTGAAAACATCTTAAAGAACGGCGGAAAATGCGGAATCTATTCGGTCATTTGCAATAATCAGGATATCCCCTTCTCGTCATACGATAGATTTGAAGAACGTCTGGAGAACATCAAAAAATATGCAGCTCAAATTGAACTGAGAGACAATGGATACTATCTGCTACCGTTTAATCTCCCGATTCTTACACGTGAGCCTCTGACTTGCAATAAAGTTGATGCTTTTATTGATTCGTATTCTGAACTGAGTAAGGCTGCGAAGAATAAGGGATTATCCTTCAGCGATATCTTGGATAAAACGCTTTTCTCGCGTGATCTTTCTGAAGGGCTTAAAATTCCTGTTGGCGTTGGTGACGGAGAAACCATCGTACCTATTACATTTGGCGTTGGTTCATCACATCATGCGCTTATTGCCGGTGCGACTGGCTCGGGAAAATCTACTCTGCTGCACACGCTCATTATGAGCGCTATGCTGCATTATAGTCCGGACTACCTCAATCTCTATCTCATGGACTTTAAGAGCGGCACTGAGTTCAAAGTATATGATGGTCGGCACTTGCCGCACATCAAGTTGATCGCTTTGGACGCCATGCAGGAATTTGGCGAGAGCATACTTGAAGATCTTGTTGCTGAGATGGGAAGGCGCAGTGATGCTTTCAAATCTGTAGGTGCTTCAAAGCTCGGAGAGTATGTTAAGCTGTCCGGTAAACCAATGCCAAAGATATTAGTCATAATGGATGAGTTCCAGGTACTCTTCAACGATGCGACGAACAGAAAGGTCGCCTACAATTGCGCCGAGTTGACCAAGAGAATAGTGACGGAAGGCCGTTCGTTTGGTATACACCTGTTGATGGCAACCCAATCAACAAAAATCATTACTGATCTCACAATTTCAACTGGAACAATCGAGCAGATGAGAATCCGCATTGGTTTGAAGTGCGGTGAGTGGGACGCCCATTATCTCTTCACGGAAAGGAATGATACTCAGGCACTTGAAATGATGAAGGGGCCCATTGGAACCGCAGTAATGAATCCTGAGTATACCGAGGGATCTAATGTTGGATTCAGAGCAGCATACTGCGATGATGACACACAGGAGAAGTATTTAAAGCTGATCGAAGATACATACTCTTCTGTCCCGTGTGACATGCAGTCGTTCGAGGGTGGAAAAACAACTGCGCTCCTTTCTTCTGGAAAGCTATTCGGGCTTAACAAGAATAATCCTCTTCAAGCGACCATCGGTACGCTCATTAAGGTTGCACCTCCTCTCTGCGTAAGCTTTGATAAGAGAAGAAAACACAACACTTTGATATGCGGTAACAGTGATCGCATGGCAGAAAACCTTGCCAATATTTATACTCTGTCCATACTTGAGGATGAGCTGGCAAAACTGTACTGCTTTGATGGGGAGCGATTGCTTGGACCATCTGCTGTGGACGCGTATTATGAGAAATTCCGGCGGTTCGGAAGTCGGTTTATCCTCCCCGACAGTCGAGGAGGAATCATTCGAGCAATTGATGATGTCTATGAGCAATATGTGGAACGTAGAAAGAACAATTCCAATGAGCCGGTGTTCATTATGATCAAAAACCTTCAATTCCTTGACATCATTAAATCGATGATGAAGGGGGATCAGGTTGATGAGAGTGATTACCTTGATGTTACTCCTGAGCAAAGCAACGACGGAGACGAATTCGATTTTGGAATTGATGATTCTGACACTATGGGAATTACGGAAAAGCTTCTCAAACTGATTGATGACGGAACGGCTTACGGTATCCATTTCATAGTTACTTGCCTTGAATTCCAGAGTGTTAAAGAGTGCATGTATTATGGCGAGAATATCCTTGCCAAATTCCCTGAGCGTTTTGTTTTCTCGTTGAATGACAATGACTCTGACTCTCTAATCGAGAATGTTTCCGTTGCATCTTTGAGAGATAATACTGTTTACTACTCTGATTCTGTCAAACAGACATTCCAGATGAAACCTTACGTCTTCCCAAAGACCGATGAATTAGCAGCTTACATAGACAGACTAAGTCTTGGAGGTGAATTGTAATGCCCTCAGTCAATGTTTCATCCGAAGAGATAAAAAAACAAGTAGCAGAACTAAGCAAAGCATCTACTGAGATTGATAGAACAAGAAAGTCGATTGTTTCGCAGTATCAGCAGCTTGGAACCACATGGAACGACGCAAAATATAAGGCGCTGGGTGACATTGTACAAGAGAGCAACTCATCTCTTAGAAACATCGAAAAGATATTTTTGCAAAGCCAAAAAGCGCTCCTATCTATTCTAAGCGTAGTCCAAGAGTATGAGGCATCCAATCTATATCCAACTGGCGCTGTAAGCGGTGGAATAAGTGACGGCGGCTCAGACGGTGGCTTTACCAGACATTTGTCTCCTGATGAAGTCAATGCTCGTTGGCAAAGTGGCGTTGAGAGTATAAACGAACAAATCGCAAATTACCGCGAAGCACTTTTATCAAGAGGTGTGCCTGAGTGCAAATGGCTTAATGAGACATTGGCAAAACACAGGGCACAAATGCTTGAACAGCAGGGCTATGACTTAGATGTCGCAAGTGGTCATGGTGCTGACTCCGTACATAATGGTGATGCGTATCATTATCCTGGAGATTATAACGAGTTCTACAATCAATTAGCCGATGAGTTTAGACAGCATAGTCTTACAGAAACGAATCCCCATTACAGCGAAGCACCACATTGGCGTGATAACTGTCAGAGATGCGTTCCTGCATTAGAGATGCGAAGAAGAGGCGAAGAAGTAACGGCCAGACCTTCTACATATGGTTCATCACATTTGGCTTACCGGCCTTTTGACGTATGGCAAAACCCGACTGTGCTGCATACGCAAGGAACCGGAATGGAGCAGATCGACAACTCTATGGCCTCTTGGGGCGACGGAGCTCGTGCTCAAGTCGTGGTATATTGGGATGGACCACACGGAGGAGGACACACTTTTATCGCTGAACGCAGAAACGGAGAAACAATTTTTTCTGATCCTCAAACGGGACGTATGGATGTCTCTAATTATTTCGGGCGTGTTATTCCTAACACAACACAGTATTGCAGAATTGATAATCTGGAATTCTCCAGCTATATTGATGAATGTTATCAGGAGGTAGCGTGATGGATTTTTCAAAAGCATGTGAAACTGCATTTAATTACTTCAAGAAGGAACTCGGAATTGAGGGATTATCGGCAATAACTGAAGATGATACAAGCTGGTTCTTTAGCTGTGAGCACGACAGAATTGGGAGCACCATCATTTCCATTTCCAAAGCAGAGGGAAAGATGGATTATGTTGATATTCTTTCTGATGAGGGATATGAAATTCTAAGAAAGAGCAAGAAAGTTGAAGTTCCAGAAAAATTCGCTAAATAATAAGCAGGATATTATGTGATA
>OIZL01001455.1_pt1 | contig 12732 bp, 6 predicted proteins | sample 1588541 | NCBI WGS metagenome assembly OIZL01 (sample SAMN03283285) | human gut metagenome | biome: human-associated habitat; material: feces | host: Homo sapiens | place: Peru | collected 2012 | reverse complement strand
CGGAAAGGCAAGAAGTGATCTGCAGAACCGCAACACCGCGATGCTGAATTAAACGATACAAGGTTTCTCCCGCCTCTCGAAAGAGAGTGCGGGAGAGAACCGTGAAAGGAGCAAGTATGGGATACAACGACGAAAGCGCAGCCGACAAGAGGAAACGCTGGGAGAAAGCCATTGAACAGGGACGGCAGAAGGCAGCGGAGGGGAACCGGTACAAGCAGTACATGGAGGAGCATTTCGGAATTACTGCACAGCAAAGGCAGCAGGCCTACGAGGCCTCTGGCATGGATTTGCTGCGAAAAGATCTGACGACGCTGGACAACGACCTGCGGACAAAGCCGATGCTGGCGCAGCGCGGCAGAGTGAGCGGGATGATTTCGGCGGTGCAGAAGCAGCGGGCGTATTTTCAGAAGTACGCAAATTACTTTACGCCGGAAGAGCTCCAAGGATTTGACACCGAGCTTCGCCGCCACGAAGAACTGCTGACCGGCACGATGACCGCCATGGAGAAGAAGACGGCACAGACGACTGCACAGGAGCGGAAGACAGCGACGCAGCCGAGGACAATCATGGAGCGGGCACAGACCGGAATGGCACTGGGAGCGCCGCGGGGACAGATGACGATGCCGATCGACCAGACGCAGCGGCGGGAGCTGGGCTTTTTGACGCCGCAGGAGCAGCGGGCAGCGGCACAGCGCGGCGCAGAATTGCAGAAGACCTATGGCGACCAATATGACGTGGATCTTGCGGCGAAAAAGAAACAGGAGGCCGAGGCCAATGCGCGGCAGCTTTACGAGCGGAAGAAAGCCTACGTCGAAAAACGCGAGGCCGAGGGCTGGAATTCGCCGCAGGAGAGAGAAAACGAATACCGGAGGCTGGAATACTACTCCCGGCGTTTGGGAACGGCACAGGCCGAAAAAATGCGCTTTGCGCGCGTGCAGAAGGAATACGGCGAGGCGAAGACGATGGAAAACCTTGCCGCAGAGATGCAGAAGGTGACCGAAGAAATCGCGGCTTCGCAGGAGCGGGTGAAGCGGCTGACCGTGCAGCGCAACAAAGCGGAGCACCCCGGCGGGCACCGAGAGGGCAACCAGTGGGTGAACGACGCGGCAAACACGGAAAAGATGGCGACGCTGGATCAGGAGATCAAGAACGAGCAGCGCCGGCAGAAGATCCTCGAGGGGCAGCAGAAGCGCGTCACGCAGGACTATCAGGCGGCGTATTATTATAAATACACCGACTTGCAGAATCGGGACGACTTTGCGGAAAAGAGCCAGTACCGCACGACGCGGAAAACCGGAGATGAGTACCGCGGCGGCGTGGACAGCCTGTACAAGGACGTTTACTACGACTATATCAACGGCGACCCCGAGGCGCAGACGCTCGTGAAGGTGCAGGACGACAACAACACCAAGGCGACCCATGAGATGTGGAAGGATCTTCCGGAAGAGACGGTAGGAATCTTCAACTACCTGTACGCCACGGAGGGTAAGGACGCGGCGTATGAATACCTCGACCGGACGGTAGAGCACGAATATACGTGGATGCAGTCGGTGGGCTACGGCCTTGCACAGGGGACGGGGTTAGCCTCGGTAGCCTCGGCGGTGAGAACCGGTGCGGCATCGTTCTTCGGCGGAGAGGGCGCAAAGAAGGATGCCATTATGGACTACCGCGCGTTCAAGGAGAGCGCGGCGGCTGCGGCACAGCAGAATCCGGTCTCCTATTATGCGGGCAGTACGGTCGGCAATCTCGGACTGATGGCGGCGACGGGCGGCGTGGCAGGCAAGGTCGTCGGCACGGCGGGCGGCGCATTGGGCTCCAGAGTGGCCACAGGAGCGCTCTCGTTTGCGACGGCGCAGGCGATCCGCGACGCGGGCAATGCAGCGACCGGCGAGATCACGGCCGGCAAATATGGCAAAAATATCCTCGTCAGCGGCATCCAAGGGGCGGCGGGGAATCTGGCGCAGGAGCTGGTCAGCAGCGGGATTGCGCAGAGGCTGACAGAAAAAGGGCTGATGACGCCGTTTATGGACTTCCTGCGCAATACGACGGCAAGCATGACGTTTTCGACGGTGAATCAGGCGATCGGGTATCTGGCGGCGGATGAAAAGCCGACGACCGGCGAGGTGATTTCCGGCTTACTCAGCTCGTTCGCGTTTGCCATGATCGACGGCGGACTGCGGACAATGCGCACGACGAAGGCGGCAAAGCAGCGCATTGAGAGCATGATTGATGACGTGAAGGCGCAGTACAGTGCGCTCACGGCCAACGGAGAGCGGCTTACGAAGGAACAGGCGGCCGAGCGTGTTGCAGCGGTATATCAGTACTCGCAGGATGTCAAGGCTGTGCTGGACGAAACATACCTTGCAGGCCAGCAGGAAACGGTCGACCAGATGAGAGCGGCGCTCGACTTTATCTCGAACGAGGCAGGAAACTGGATTGCGCAGAATGTGAAGCCGGGAACGAATAGCGCACCGGCGGCTGCATCCGGCGGCCTGAGCGGTGGGATGCTGACGCTGCCGGAGACGGGAACGCAGGGACAGCCGGGAATGGAGACACCGACGCAGCCGCAGGGCGGCGGGACGCCGGAGCAGGTACAGCAACTGCATGAGGAAATTGCCGAGGCCATGACGGCCGGGGCGGAGAAAGGAGAGCTGAACAATGGCAGAACGGAGAGTATGCGTGAGGGCGAAGGATGGAATGCAGGTATGGATACCGGAATCCAAGCTGGCGGCATGGAGAGCGGCGGATCACGACGCGCCATTAACGCCGGAGGAGCAGGAGATGGCGAACAGGATCGTGCAGCGAATCTTCGGGCAGAACGGATCAACGGTCGAATCGCCCAATTCGGACGACTGAGCTGGGACACTGCCAACTCAGAGCTGATCGACGGAGGCGACCCGGAGACCTACTGCGCGGTGATACCGGAGGAGCGGTATGACGAGGGTATGCAGCGGGCAGTGGAGAATGCGAGGTCGAAGGGAATTTCCGTTACCTATATTGCAGGACAGCTGAACGTGAAGGGCGACGACGGAGAATACTATTCCGCCGACGCGGTGACCGACCCGAGCCAGAGAAAAATTGTTGCCAAGGCGGACAGCCTGACGTTTGACCCGGAGCAGCTCGTCGAGCATGAGGAATTCCACAATCTTGTGCATGGACGGGGAGAGCTGGTACGCTCGATTGCCGATGAAATCCGGAAGAATTTCGACGAGGCGGAGTACCGTCAGACCGTAGAACAGTATTTGCGGGCATACCGGGGCGTTGTGGAGGACGACGAGCAGATTGAGGCGGAGACACTGGCAGACGCTTATGCGGGAATGAACCGCTTCCGCAGCACCAACACGGCACAATACCGAGAGACGGTGCAGCGGGCGATGGCAGAGGCGGGAAAACTTCCGCAGACAAACGAAAACGCCGCTGCCATGACAAGGCGCGGCGTGGGAGATGACGGGAAAACGAAGCTCTCCTATGCGGGAGAACGGGCAAAAACGGCGAATGTACAGGCGCTGCGGGATGCGCAGGAGATGGAAGGCATCGGCGCGGACATGGAAAGCATCCGCAAGGCGACCGGCTGGCACAAGGGAAAAGACGGAAAGTGGCGCTTTGAGATCGACGACAGCGGGATGCGGCTTGACCGAAGCGGAGAACGGAGAGGAATTGACCGAAGTACAGCGTTGCGCGAGTATAACCGGAGATGGAACGCACTGATAAGCAAGGTAACGACGCAGCAGCAGAGAAACACCCTCAGGAAATATGTTAATGCAGCGGACAGCGGCAGCTTTGACGAAAAACTGTACCGTCAGCTTGCCGACGAATTCGGGAGTGCATTTGAGGACTATGCTGCTGCTTTGGAGGCAAAGAGAGAGAGCCGAGATTACTCCGAGGGGAAAGTCCTAGCGGATTATCTGCGGCATGATGCACTGTTTGCAGCTTATCCGGAGCTGCGGGACACGGAAATCATCTTTGAGAAGCTGGAAGAAGGCGAGAATGGCTACTATTCCGCGCAGGAAAATGCGATCCACCTGAGCAACAAGCTGAAAAACGCACCGGAGGACACGCTGCTGCACGAAATACAGCACGCGATTCAGGCTTACGAGGGCTTCTCCGGCGGAACCAGTCCGGAATACTGGGCGCGAAAGGACTATGAAAGCGGGGATTCTATCTCCGACCGACTGCAAAGACGGTATGACAAGCTCCTGAATGAGCTGAGCCGGGAGGAACAGAACCGCTATGTTCGGTACAAAGAGCTGGACGGAGAGCTGGAGCGCTTGTTCCTTGCAGATGCGGACAGCGAGGATGGCAGAAAATACACGAAGCTGGAGGCGGAGCAGGACAAACTCTACGAGGAGCTTTGGCCGAACGAATGGTTCCGGAAGCTGCTGGATCTTGACCGGAAAATCGGAAATCCGAGCGAGGGGTACTACCAGATGTACCGCAACAGCGCTGGTGAGATTGAGGCACGGGACACTGAAAGCCGTGGAGAACTGACCACAGAGCAGCGGCGAGAAACTGCGCCGGCCTACGGAGATGAGGACACGATGCTGCCGGAGAGCGGAACGTGGCAGAAAGCAATGGCGTACGACCATGAAACGGCGAGCATTAAGGAACAGGTCGAGAATAGCCGAGAAACGCTCAATGCTATGGAGGTTGTTGCAAGGGCTACGGTACCGACCAATCTGAAAAACAAAGACGCCGCAGCAGAGTGGGCGTCTGAACGGCTGAAGGGTACTGGTTATCGAGTTGACAGGCAAGGGTACGGCGAAATCTATTTCAGCAAAAAGGATATGGACAAAGGCTTACGATATGCTGATACTCCTGCAGAAAAAGCAGCACTCGCAGTTTTGCCGCAAGTGCTGAAACGCGGCATTGAAATCGGAGATCATGCGAATCATAAAAACCGCACGAAACAAACGGTAACGTTTGCCGCCCCGGTAGAGCTGAACGGAACGCGTGGGAACATGGCGGTTGTGGTCAATAAAAACGGCAACCACTACTATGCGCACAGAATCGTCTTGCCGGATGGAACCACATTCAAGTTTTCTCCTGAAGCCGAAAAAGGAGATGCAGCGCAAGAACTGTCCCGGGGAGTGACCGTTTCCGGCTCTCTTGCCGACACCACAAGCGCTGCATCTAATGGTAGTATACGCCAAGATACAGAAAAAAGTCAAGAGGGGAAGATAAAATTCTCTCTTGCGGCCAGCGAAAAGGCCGGGGAGCTGACGGTGGTGAACAACCTGAGCGAGGCCGACCTACGGGAAGGGTTAAATTCCGGGGCGATCACGCTGCTGGATGACGACAGCGAGGGCGAGGTCAGCGTTGTTTACCGCAGCGGGACGGAGGTCAACGGGACGGTCCCGATTGCAAGCGTGCAGCAGGTGATCTTACCGCGCTCGTCCTCACTGGGAACCTTCCGCGATCTGACGGAAATGGGGATCAACGCCATTGATTACACCGCGAACGATGAGAGAACCAGAGAGGAGCTGGTCAACGAGGCAATCGGCATGGCGTGGCGGCCGACACAGGAGGATGCAGATGCGGCGGCAGCGAAAAAACTGAACCGGCAGCGGATTGAGAGCATCGGAGACGCGGATGCGCCGAGAGAACGGAACGTCCTGCAAGGCCGGCAGGAAGAAAAAATCGAGGAAATGCGGAAGTCTCCGGATCAGCTTCGGCAGAAAATCGGCGAGGCGGTAGAGGCCTACTGGGATCGGCAGAAAACACTTAAAGCCGAAAAGGAGCGCTTCGGGACGGAATACGGCTATTACAAACCGCTCTCGTCGAGAAGCACAAAGCTCAGCCCGATGGAGGCTGTCGAGGCGCTGGAATCTGTAACCGGGCAGGTTTGGAGCATTCAGCGGAGAAAAGACGGCACGTGGAAAGCGGTGCAGCAGGATGGACTGGCGCTTGCCCCGAGATACAGCAAGGCAGAGGCTTTGAAGATCCTCGAGGACAACAAACGCAAGGCGATCGGCGACCCGGTGCTGAACACTACGGCAGCGGGAACAGGGAAGAAAGACTTTGTCGGGACACCGGCTATGGAAAAACTGGGCATCAAGATCGATGGCAGCGTAGCAGACTATGAGGCGACACCGGAAATTCTCGCTTCGACACGAGCGAGAAAACAGGTCGAAAACTCTATCAAGAAGCTGCAGAAGCGGCAGAACTGGCAGGAGAGCAGCGCTGAGGTGAAATTTGCGTGGTGCATCGCCAATGGGAAGGTGAGCCCGCAAGATATCCCGCAGCGGATGAACTATCGGGCGGTCAACGAGCTTGCAAACCTCTATATGAGTGAGCGAATGTTGGGCGAGGATCTGCTGACGATGCGAAAACGGGCAATCCGAAACGGCGTTTTGAACGAGGTGATGCAGCTGTTCCCAACGGAAAACGGCATTGCGGCGGGGACGGAAACGTTCCGCGCAGAAAGCTTGCCGACCCTGCACTACCGGACGGCCAGACGGTCGATGCTGCGCATCTTCGGCGACAAGACCGGGGCGAAGATCAACCGGTATCTGTTTGACCCAGTGATCCGCAACACGGCGGAGCAGGTGCGGTGGACAAACCGGCAGCTCGACCGAGTACGTACCTTTGAGAGTTCGGAAGGTAAACAAGAAAAACTCAACAAGGCCGAGAGCAAGTATGTGCATATGCTGCTCGATCTGGAAGGGTACAAGGAGAAAATCAACCGCAGCGAGAACAAGGGGAATTTGCTGTCCGCAGCGGAGAATCTTGCAAAGCAAGCATTAAAAGGAGCAAATGCACAGCTGGCGGCACAGGAGGAAGCCAAGGAATTCGGGCTGGGGTCGGAAGAAATGAGCTGGGTCAGCAAGTATGCGCAGTATCTTGCGGCATACGAAAAGGCCAGCGCAAAGGATTCCGGCATCGACACGGAGAAGTGTGAACGTGCAAGGGCGGAATACCGAAAGGCCTTTGACGAATACTACGATGCGGTCGTCGACCTTTTGGTTGCACATGGAGAGCAGCCGATCGGAAAGATCGAATTCTATGCGCCGCATATGACGACCAACGACAAGGTGAATCTGCTGAACAATCTGTTGGAAACGATGGGCTACAACGGAAACATGACGGAGCTTCCGGCCAGCATTGCAGGCCGCACCGAGGATCTTCGTCCGAACAAACGGTGGACACCGTTCTTCCAGCACCGGACGACAGACAAGACGGAATACGACATTGTGGGGGCGTTTGAATCTTATCTGACCTACATCGGAGACGTTATTTTCCACATTGACGACATCCGAAAGCTGCGGGTTGCGGAGAGCTTCCTGCGGCAGGGGACAGCGGGAGACTATTCCGGCGCACTGGAAACGGCAATCCAGATGTCCAAAAGCGGAGACTTTGAGGAAAAGGAAGCGTTTCTTGCGAACATCGGGAAAATCGGAAACGATGAAATTCTGTCGGACGAAGAAATCAACCTGCGGCTGGACAACCTGATCGACGAGCTGATCGGAGAGCAGGAGAACCGGACGAGATACAGCTCGTTTGTGCGGTGGATGAAAACCTATACCGATGTATTGGCAGGGAAACAGTACACTGTGGACAGAGCTTTTGAAAATTTCTTCGGGCGCGAAGGTAAGATGGCCAAGGCCGTTGGTATGGTACGAAAAGGAAGCCGAATGTTCGGTATGTCAAAGGTCGCGATGAATGTTGCAACGGCGCTGAACCAGTCGGCGCAGCTTGCACTGCTGGTGCCGACGCGCTCCAAGGCCTCCATCCTACAGGCAATCGGAGAATTCACGACCGGAAAGCTAAAAGATTTCTCACTTGAAAGCGACTTCCTTGCCGGGAAACGCGGCATTTCGTACATCAACAGCAAGGCAGGAGAAAAAATTCTGAATGCCATGTTTACGCCGGCGGAGTTTACAGACCGGATGCTGGCGACCATTGCAACGAGAGCAGCCTATCTGGACGCCGTGGCAGGCCGTAAGGGACTAAAGGAGATGAATCACGAGGACGCAATGCGCTTCGCGGATCTGTACGCCCGCAGTCTGATGGGAGACCGCACGAAGGGTGCAAAGCCAGTTGCGTTCCACGCCAAAAACACGCTGATGCAGATGGTCAACCGTTTCCAAATCGAAAATCTGAACACATGGGAATTTGTGACGCAGGACATTCCGGAGGATTTCCGCAGGGTGCGGAATGAGCACGGGAAAGCAACGGCGGTGCGTATGCTGATTGGGGTGATCGCAGAAACGCTGCTTGCGGCGTTCATCATGAACCGGCTTGCGGAAGAGACCTACGGCGGCACCCCGGCACCGTTCGACCTGATTGGACTGAGCGCGAACTTTGTTGCATCGGGCAACGGGCTTTCGACTAATGATGGAATTCGGTATCTGTTCAATCAAGTATCGCAGGAACTGTTTGGCGAGGAAGTGTTTGAGAATGTACCCGAACCGAGCGAGAGCTTCGATCTCGAACGGGCGTGGAGCGACACCGCAGAGAATATTTCCAACGACATTCCGTTTGTGTCAAACATTGCAGGCCTCGTCGGTTGGGGCGACGAAACGCTGCCGATGCCGGATCTGTATGGCAAAGGGAAAGACCTTGCAGACGCAATCAAAGAAAGCGGCTGGTTCAGCAGGGACGCGAATCTGGCGGCGCTGGCACTTTTCGCAGAGGCTGCGCCGGGCGGAAATCAGGCACAGAAAACCGGAAAGGGACTGCTGGCGTTGGCCGAGGGCGGCAGAATTACCGGAGCGAAGGACAAGGAACGTTTGCAGTTTGCAACGGACGGAAGTGCCGCAAATGCAATCCGGCAGGGGCTGTTCGGCGTGTATTCCACGCCGGAATCCAGAGCATTCTATGCATCCGGGCGCAGCGGGCTTTCCACACCGCAGACGGAACTCTGGAAAGAGCTGCGGGAGGAAGGCGTTGACGGAACGGAGCTTTACGAAACCATGCAGACCATCCGAGCAATCGACAAGCGGGACGACCTGACTTCGCAGCAGCAAGGTATGGCAAAGCGCCGCCTCATCAATGAAGCCAACCTGACGGATGCGCAGAAGGCCAGAATGTACAGCGTGATGATCAACGACAGCCGCGACGAGGACTTCGAGAAGATGATGGAAACTGGGATGAGCTGGGCGAAGGTCATGGAGGTTTACGAGAAATACAAGGAACTGTATGACGATGAGGAACTATCTGCGGCGGAGCAGGCACTGGAGCTGGCGCGCTGGATCGAAAAGCAGAAGTATTCCAAGACGCAGAAGCAGCTTGTGCGAGAGGCATTCCAATTTTACAGCATGGCACCTGCCAATACCGAGATTTTCGACAATTACGTTGGCGCTGGGATGACAGAGGATGAAGCCGCTGCCACCGTGAAGCAGGCTAAGAAAAACGCCGGAGACGACCAAGTTACGACCGAGGATAAGGTGCAGGCCGTTCTGGCGCAAAAGCTATCGGAAAAGAAAACGTATGCGGCGCTCGGAACGATTTTGAGCGAGAAAGCCTATGAAAAATTGACGGAGGCCTACCGCGCGGGGATTCCCTGCAAGGTGTTCTACGAATTCTACCGGATGGCGCGGGATGCCGCGTCCGACCGAGACGAGAACGGAAAGGAAATTAAAGGGCAGACGCGCAAGGACAAAATCACCGAATACATCAACGGGCTGAATTTGACGTCAGAGCAGAAGACCGTGCTGCTGCTGACGGAGTATCCGAAAACAGACCCGGATAGCGTTTGGTGGTACAATTAAACGGAGACCGTCGCAGGGAAACCTGCGGCGGTCTTTTTGCTGCGGGCGGGAGGGGGACGGATTGCCACGGCTCCTGCGGAGCCTCGCAATGGCAAATGCGAAAATGGCACGTAACAGAATGAAAATATGCGAAAACTGACACCGGTTTTCGATGATAATGAGGGCAAGGGAAGAAAACCCTTAATCCGCGAGGAACGGAAAACGGGAGAAAGGAGGGGCGGAAATGAGCGATAAGGGCGGCTACGAGGGCAAGGTCAGCACGACCGCGACCCAGTCCATTCCGGCGCTGCACCCGCAGAAGGGCAGCGGCGACACGAAGACCATCCGGGGCAATGATTTGCGCACCGGAAAGAACAAGAAGTAAAGGAGAAGGAAAGCTATGTCGATGAGCGAAGCGGATTACTACGCAATGTTTGGGCTGGAACAGCCCAGCGAGGAACCGGCTCCGGAGCCGGACGCTGCAGGCGGGGAGGTCGCTGCCCCCGAAAACATTGAGCAGGAGGACACGCAGAGCGAGCCCGAAAACACGGAGGATGTCGTCGACCCTCCCATCGATAACGACGGCGCGCCAGCGCCGATGAGCCGGGAAGAACGCGCGAAGCAGGCCAAGGAGCGCCGCCGCCGCGAGACGGACGAAGCGATTCAGAAGGCACTGGAAGCGGAACGCGAGAAGACCGGCAAAGCCCACAAGGAAGAACTCGAGGCCATTTTTGCCGGGGCGGGGTTGATCGACCGGTACCACGACAACAAGCCCGTGACGAACATGGAAGAGTTCAAAGTATGGAAGGAGGCACAAAAGACGGAACGGCTCAACCGCGAGCTGAAGGAAGGACGGCTAACGCCGGAGACCTTACAGGATGCGATCGAGAATTCCCCGACTGTGCAGGGGCTGCGCGAGAAGCCGGCGGAACAGCCCGCGGAACAGAAGCCGGATATGGAGAAAATCATCCGGCACGAGTTGGAAGAAATCAAGAAGCTCGACCCGAGCATTTCTTCCATCAACGATATTACCGATCTTCCTACCGGAAAAAAATTCCGGGATCTGGTAAACCGCGGGAATATCAGCTTTTTGGAGGCGTTCAAGCTTGCCAACTTTGACCGCATCCAGACCATTCGCACCGCGGCGCAGCGGCAGGCCACCAAGAATGCCGAATCCAAAAGCCACATGAAGGGGATCGCCGCGTCGGCCAAGGGCGGCGCAGAGGTCTCCGACCGCGAAATGAAAATTTACAAAACAATGTGCCCGTGGATGAGCGACGACGAGATCCGGGCGGATTTCGCAAAGCGCACGAAGGGCTAGAAAGGAATGATTTTATGTTTTTGCCTTACAGCTACGACAAGGCGAAGCCCGACCACTTTGAATACAAGCCGGTCGCGGGCAGCCTGTCGATCAAGGTCGGCACGGCGCTGGCATTTTCCAGCGGCAAGCTGACCATTGCGTCCGGCACGACCAAGCCGGAATACATCTCGATGACGGAGATCGCCTCCACCGTGGCGGGCGAGGATATCGCCGTCATCCGCGTCGGCGACGATACGGTGTATGAGACGGAGCTTTCGGTTGCGTCTTCCGGTATCGCGCTGGGCGCCAAGTACACCATTGACGCGAACGGTGAGAAGATCACCGCGACGACCACCAGCGGCGTGGCCGAGGTGGTCAGCTACGACGGCACTACCGCAGGCAGCAAGGTGCGCGTCAGATTCTGATAAGAGGAGGAAACAAAAATGAGAGTTGTACTTTCCGAGGCCTCCGGCCTGCTGAAAGCATTGTACGGCGACGTCCAGAAGCCGATCGCCGCAATGCTGGAGCACAGAGCGGAGGACATCGAAAAACAGGAGGACATGCTGTTCAAGGTTTTCAAGAAGAAGACCTCGAACCACTTCGCGGAGAACTACCGCTCGCTGACCGAAATGGATGAAATGATGCCGGTCGGCGAAAACGGCTCGTACCCGTTCAGCGGTTTTCAGGAGGGCTATGACAAGACCATCAAGAACGTCACCTACAAGGGCGGCTTTGGCGTGTCCCGCGAGATGATGGACGACAATGTTCTTGTCGCTCTGGGCGATAAGCCCGAGAAGCTGCTGCGTTCGTATTACCGCGGCCGCGCGAGAAACATGGCCGCCATGATCGGCAATGCGCTGCAGGGCAATGAGACCTACAAGCGCAACGACTGGGAGTTCGACACCCGCGGGGCGGACGGCAAGTGTGTGTTCTCCAAGGCGCACGTGCCGAAGGTGGCCAGCGAAACGCAGTCGAACCTCTATTCGACCGCGTTCGATTCTGAAGCGCTGTTTGCGGCGTGCATGAAGATGTCCACGCAGAAGGACGACAACGGCAACACCCTGTCGCTGCATCCGTCGGCGATTCTGGTGCCGTCCATCGACCCGAAGCTCGTGTACGACGTGACCACGGCCGTGGCCAGCTACAAGCAGGCAGAAAATGCCAACAACGGCGTCAACCCGCTGTACGGTGCAATGAACATCTACGTCTGCTCGTATCTGAACGACTTCGTGCAGCCGCTGATCACCGCGGGCGGTTCCCCGTGGATCTTGCTGGACGAGACGTACATCCAGACTGCGGACGTGGCGGTCTATCAGGAGCGCTGCGATCTCGAGGTGCGCAGTGAGCTCGGCGACAACGACGAGAACCTGTGGAAGGCATATGCCCGTTACGGCCTCGGCTTCGTGGACTTCCGCGGCATGATGGCCTTCGGCGTGCCGAACGGCAGCACGCTGTAAAGGGGGCGGGCACGTGAGAAGCACGCGCTTTCCCGGAAAGGTCACCGTCGGCGAACTGGTCACCGAAAAAATGACGGCCAAAACGGCAGAGGTCGACGGTGCGACCCTGCCGGGCACCGTGGTAAAGGCCACGGCACCGACGACCTCGGACAAGATGCCGGTAGGCACTCTGTGGGTGAAGACCGACACCTCGTCCCCGAAGGTATATATTTGCGTGGCGAACGGAACGACTGCCACGTGGAAGGAACTGACGCTCGCGACGAGCTGAGAAAAAACGATACGGCGG
>OIZL01001453.1_pt1 | contig 12750 bp, 11 predicted proteins | sample 1588541 | NCBI WGS metagenome assembly OIZL01 (sample SAMN03283285) | human gut metagenome | biome: human-associated habitat; material: feces | host: Homo sapiens | place: Peru | collected 2012 | reverse complement strand
TTAATTGCACTTATTTGTGCACTTTAGATTGATTCAACGAAATAATTTTATTGGACTTGAACATTCTTTTATCGCATCACTTAAATCAATTGATTTAGACAAAAACAATAATTCACTTGCTTCTTTATTAATTACATTTATATTCTCAGTTAAACCAAATAAAAACTTTTCCCTATCAGTAAATAAACTATAATCTAAATAATTTAAACTATCTAATAAATTAATTGATTTATAAAATCTCCTTATTGGTGATATTATTTCATTTCTTTTAATTTTATATTGTCCAAGTAAATGAGATATTAAAAACGTAGTATAATCTAAATATTCTTTAGAATAATTACATTTTTTTATTATTTTATTTTCAATTTCTAAAGCAACACCATTAGCGTGTAATTCATTGGGAAATATCGCATGTTTCTTATGATAAAAATCATTTATTAAATATGTATTTATACTAGTTGGAAGAATATTACTTAATTTGTAAGGAGAAAACATACCTTCTATAGTCATTAATGAATCATTTATTAAATCGTCATATGTCGTATTCATATGGACTAAAAACTTTTGATAAACATGTACTAATTCATGTAATATGATATGTAAAAAAAATAAGTTCCTTCTAATAATATTATCTTCAACAGGTGACAGTTTTAAAAAATCTTCATACTCACTTAGTATATGATCTTTACAAAATATTATTTTTTTAGTTTTTGTATTATAAAACGCTATTGTATAACTATTAATTCTATTTACTATATCAAAACCACTAAAATATAGATTTAAATTATCATAAAACAATATAACCTCTTCTAATTCATAAAGAAATTTTTTTGTTAAAAATTCTTTTTTATCTAAACTTTCCATTATAAGTAATATAGTATTTTCACTAAGCATTTTAACCACCATTGATGATTATTGTAACTTATATATGGTTTAAAGTCAATTATTATGATAAAATACTAATCGAGGTGTTATTATGGAACCTTTAACAGAAAAATTAAGACCAAAAAAATTAGATGAAGTTGTTGGACAAACTGATCTTATTGGAGAAGGAAAGCTGTTAAGCAACTTAGTAAAAAATAAGAGACTTTTTAATATGATATTTTATGGTAATAGTGGATGTGGAAAAACAACCATAGCCCTTGCATTAATGAATGAGTTTGATGTTCATTATAGAATGCTAAATGCAACAATAAATAGTAAAAAAGATTTTGAAATAGTTTTTGAAGAATCAAAAATGTATGATGATCTAGTTTTAATTGTAGACGAAATACATAGAATGAATAAGGACAAACAAGATTTATTATTATCTTACATAGAAAGTGGCAAAGTTATTCTAATAGGATTAACTAATAGTAACCCATTTCATTCTATTAATCCAGCAATTAGAAGTAGATGTCAAATGGTTCTTTTAAAAGAAATAAATGAAAATGACATTTTCAACACATTAGATAGAGTTAAAGAAGTATATCCGGATATTAATCTAAGTGATGAGGTAAAAAAATACATTTCAAAACAAAGCAACGGAGATTTGAGATATGCTTATAACTTAATTGAATTCTGCTATAACGGCTTTGGAAAAGAATTTACTATTGAAGATATTAAAACAATAAATAATAATGTTAATTTCTTTCATGATAAAAACGAAGATGGATACTATGATGTTATTAGTGCATTTCAAAAAAGTATTAGAGGTAACGATGTAGATGCAGCGATTCACTATCTGATGAGATTAATTGAAGCTGGAGATTTTGATATTATTTATAGAAGAATGCTTGTTATTGCATATGAAGACATAGGACTTGCTAATCCTAATATGCCCATTAAGGTTTTAACGGCAATTGAAGCAGCTGAAAGAATTGGATTACCAGAATTATATAAGCCATTAACACAAGCGGTTATCGATATGGCCCTTAGTCCTAAAAGTAACACTATTGAACAAACCTATACAGCTGCAATTAATGACTTAAAGAAAGGCAATGTTGGTAGAGTCCCTAAACACATAAGAACATATAATGAGAATTTGTATAAATATCCACACAATTATAAAAACCACTGGGTTAAACAGCAATATCTTCCAGATAATATTAAAAATAGTAAATACTATTATCCTGGTGATAATAAATATGAAATGTCAATGTACGAATTTAATAAAAAGATAAAAAATGAATAAAAAATATTTAGATTGAATTTCTAAATATTTTTTATAAACCTTATATCATAAACCATTTATAATCTTTTTATCATACATAATAAAATAGATTATGATATTCATAATCTATTTTTGTTTATTAGAACTTGTAGAACCAATTGTAACTTGTCTAGTTTCTCCTGTTCTTACCCATCCTGGTAAAGATTCTTCTCTACTCCATTTATAATTTGTATAATATTGTTTTCTTGTATTTAAAGTAGCTTTATAAGATTTAGAAAGTTTATTTACATAACATAATCCATCATCTTTAAGACTTCCTCCATTTGGACAAGTTTTAGTTGTTTTACCGTCAGTCACATTAGCTTTATAATCTGTTGTTTTTGTTACTACACAGTAATCACCAGATAAATCTCCTCCATTTGGACAATATTTTTCACCATTAGATTTTGTAGCTTTATAAGTATATGAGCCAGAAATTACACATTTAGATCCTTGAAGTTTTCCTCCATTCGGACAACTTAATGTCCTTGATGCATCATAACTAGATGAACTAGATGAGCCACTTATACGACAAGTTGAACCACTTATTGTTCCTCCATTTGGACAATAATAATTTGGTGTTGCACTATAACTTTCTTCTGAAGTTCCAGAAACTCTACAAGTTGAACCACTTATTGTTCCTCCATTTGGACAATAATAACTTGGTGTTGCACCATAACTTTGCTCTGGAGTTCCAGAAACTTTACAAGTTGTACCACTTAATGATCCTCCATTTGGACAAGTATATCTAACTGAAGCATCATAACTTGAACCACTTGATGTATGTTCAACAATACATTTAGTTCCTTGAAGACTTCCTCCATTTGGACAACTTAATACTTCTGTTGCATCATAACTTGAACTTCTATCAACATAACAAGTATCACCATTTAATCTTCCACCATCTGGACAATAATATACGCCTTCTCTAACTGATGCTTTATATTTAGTAGTTTCAACTTTATAACATCTTCCGTTTTTAAGTTCACCACCATCTTTACAATATTCTTCACCTTTAGTAGTAATTACCGTAGCTTTATAAGTATCTGTTGTATAAATATTACAAATACCATTAGTTAAAGTACCACCATCTGGACAAGTATAATAACTTACATCTTTACTACCAGTTTGTTTAAATTGATATTCAATTGCTGTTAATGGTTTTTCTTCATTATTTTTTGTATCACTATTTTGACAATTACCATCTTCACAATATTGATAACATCCTAAAGTTTTTTCAACATAATTTTCTTCATTAGGACAAACTAGATTAACTTTCAAAGTATAATCGTTTTTATTCTTTTTAACTTCAACATATGATTTTTTAGTATCACAAGAATTACCATCTTCATCTACAAAAGGTAAGATTAAATTCTTATCAATCATATCTTGTAAAGTCATTTCAGCTGTATCACCTACATTTTTAGGCAATTTATCAGTTGTATAATAACTTTCAGCAGCATCTTGCATATATTTTATATTTTCTCTAAATACGTTGCTATAAAAAGGTTTCATATTAGGAACTTTTGGAAATAACCATACTAATAATAATATAAATAATACCAAGAATATTGCTTTAATTATTACATCTTTAATATTAAAACCTGGATTTTTTTCTGTGTTATACATATTTAATTCCCCCTAAACTATTTATGTAATGTTAAGCCATTACTATTTTCTTTATTATAATAAGCTTCTTTAACCATACCTTCCATATCACTACTAAATTTATTCATTAATGTTTCAAATGTTTCTCCATTATCAGCAGTTACCATAGTAGGACAAATTGGTTTATTAATTTCATCTATTATTTGTGTTAATGTTATTTCTTCATCAACCACACCCATATTAACTGATATTTCATAGTTTTCATCTGGGTTAGCTTGAGCTATCATTGCAGTATTTAAGAATAATTTATCTATTAATGCAGCACTACCTGAAGTTTCAAGAGCATTAGCATTAATTTCTTCATTACCATTTAAATACCATGAATTCAATAATAATTTTGTAAATTCTTCACTTTGTTTATCTTTGTTAGTTGGATTATCTAACATATCAGTTCTTAATGTTGTAATTTTACTTGCCAATTTACTAGCTTGTGTTCCATCTACAAAGAATTTACTATAATCTACTCTTAAATCTTGTTTTGGTCTTTCACTATTACCTTTTAAAGCAACATCAACACCATAATTCATTTCATTGTTCATTAAAACTTCTATTTGACTAATAACATTTAATGCAGCCTCACGACTTACTTCATTAACAACTCCACCATTAATATATCTTAAGAAGTCCATTACATCATCAAGCTTTATGTTTTGTACCGGTGAAATCTTATCAAATGAATCTATTATTTCATAAGCTCTTTCAGCAACTTGTTCTTCATCATCTACATCAGTAAATGTATAATTTTCTTCTTCAGCTTTTTCAAAAGTAATTCTACTTTCTATATCTTTAATTGAATTTTCAGTTTCTACTTTTGTTTCTGGATTTTCAATCTCTTTATTTGTATCATTTTTAATATCAGTTATTGAAGTTGAAACCGAATTTTTTGCATTTTTTATGCTTCCTTTACCAGCAGCATACCCAACAGTACCTACACCTAAAGCAGCTAATATAGCTAAAGTCAAAGCACCTTTATTGATTTTCTTTTTGGTTTTATTTTCTTCTTTTACTTCTTCAGGCTTTTCTTCAGCTTTCTTTTCTGCTTCTTCTTTTTCTTTAGCAATACGTACTTTTTCATCATATGCTTTAATTAAGTCAGCATACTTTTCTTCTAATCCGCTAACAAAGTCTATTAATTCATTTTCTAATTCATTAACCTTTTCTTCTAATAATTCTTTTTTTAGTTTATCATCTTTGGTCTCATTCAAACCTCTTTTAAAATTCTTTAATTTATTATTTAAAAATTTTATATAAGATAAATCTTCTTCAAGTTCCTTATTACTAAGTCTTGCTAATTCACTTCTGATTTCTTTAATTCTTCTTAAATCTTTTGATGTTTGATTTCTTTCAATATCAGTAAGTTCAGCATATTCTCCTTTCAATTCATTTATCCTAGTTTGTCTTTCCTTAGATATCTCAACGAGTTTCTTTATTAATTCACTACTATTCATATAAATACCCCCTCTGTGAATTTCATGCTACGATTATACAACAAAATAAAGAAATAGTCAACACTTTTCGACTATTTTTGTAATTTATTTTATACATTTTTATAATTATTTTATCATTTCTGTCACATTAATTACATTTATATTTTTTCCCTTTATATAATTTATAATAGTATTTAACTCTTTTAATGTTAAATTATTTTCATTATATATATAAAATCCACCTTTCTCTAAATTATTTTTAGTATTACTAAATACATTTTTATCATATATATATTCAGTTTTTAAAGTATTTATTTTTTCCTCACTACATATATTTTTATTATCTATATTATTATAACTCATACAAAACATTCTATCAGTTTTATTAAAAGATTTAATAGTTTTAATATAAAGTTTTAAATCTTCTTTATTACTTCCATTATATACAATATCATAATTTTCATTATAAAACTCTTTTAATAATTTTTTATTTTTTTCTAAAGTTTTACCATCTATTAATAAATTTAATTTAACATTTTGATTATTACTAACATTTATTAATGATTCAATTAAATCTAAACTTTTTATATTAATAAATAAACTAACTGAATTCTTCGTTTCATTTCCTTTTATTATAAAATTATACAAAGTAGATTCTTTATTTACTTTACAAGTTATTTCTTCATATACCATTGATTCTAAATCAAAGCCATTTGTTACCATATTTGAATAAGATTCATTTACACTCACAACTTTACCACTTACACCTAATACAACACCATCAGTTGTATAATATCCTTCTTTACATGTTTCTTTTGTTTTATCTCTATATTCTTTTATACTTATCATCAACGGATCTTTATTATTCATCACTTTAGTAACTTTATCAGTATAATAAAAACTAAATAAAGTAAAAGCAATTAAACCAATATATTCAAAGAATTTTTTCAAAATAAATCACCTACATAATTATATGTAAGTGATTTATTAATCATAACATTTTTACAACTATATCCTATTTTTTCCACCCATATAAGGTTTTAAAGCTTCTGGAATAGTTATACTTTCATCTTCATTATAGTTATTTTCAACAAATGCAATTAAGCCTCTAGGACTTGCTAATACAGTATTATTTAAAGTAGTAACGAACTTAGTACCACTTTCTCCCTTACTTCTAATTGCTAACCTTCTTGCCTGTGCTGTACCTAATATTGAACAGCTACCAACTTCAAAATATTTTTGTTGTCTTGGACTCCATGCTTCCACATCATATGATTTTTCTTTCAAGTCAGCAAGATCACCACTACAACATTCAATAGTTCTAACAGGTATATTTAAACTTCTAAAAAATTCTACTGTATAACTCCACATTTTATTATACCAATCCATACCATCCTCATTTTTACATAACACTACCATCTCTTGTTTTTCAAATTGATGTAATCTATATAAACCTCTTTCTTCTATTCCATGTGCTCCTACTTCTTTTCTAAAGCAAGGACTATAACTTGTTAAAGTCAAAGGTAATTCTTTTTCATCAATTATTTGTCCTTTAAATTTACCTATCATTGAATGTTCACTAGTTCCAATCAAATATAAGTCTTCATTTTCTATTTTATACATCATATCATTCATTTCTTGAAAACTCATTACTCCATTAACAACATCACTTCTTATCATAAATGGTGGTATACAATAAGTAAACCCTTTATTTATCATAAAATCTCTTGCATAACTTAGCATCGCAGAATGAAGTCTTGCTATATCACCCATTAAGTAATAAAAACCATTACCACTAGTTCTACCAGCACTCGTTTTATCAAGTCCCATTTTACTTTCAATTATATCTGCATGATATGGTATTTCATATGAAGGTACTATAGGATCACCAAATTTTTCAATTTCTACATTCTCTGTATCATCTTTTCCTATTGGTACACTTTTATCAATTATATTAGGAATTTTATACATTATTTCTCTAATTTTAGGTTCTAAAGATTCTTCTTTTTCTTCTAACTCTTTTATTTTATCATTCATTTCACTTACTTGATTTTTAATAGTTTCAGCTTCTTCTTTTTTACCTTCTCTCATAAGTAAACCTATTTGTCCACTAAGTTTATTTTTTTCTCCTCTTAGATTGTCAGCTTCAACTTTAGTATTTCTATACTCTATATCTAAATTATATACTTCATCTACTAAAGGCAATTTAACATCTTGAAATTTTTTCTTTATATTTTCTTTTACTATATCTCTATTTTCTCTTATTAAATTAATATCTATCATTTTAATCTATCCTTTCAAATCTATATTTTTGTTTTGTTATATTATCACTTCTATTGCTTATATCTTCATCACTTAAAAATATACTAATAGGTCTTGCCCATAACTCACCCGAGTGTTCATATATTACCATATCTTCTAAAGTTTCAGTATGTTTAGCAATTAATTTTACTTCAAGTATAAATCCTTTAAAATGTTTCCATTTACTTCCAACTTCTATTGTTTCTTTTCTCATATTTACCCTTTCTAACAAAAAAAGACACCATATTTAAAGGAGTCTTTAAATGACGGTGCCATCCTATTTTTAACTTAATTCTATAACGGGTTTTCCCGGAAGCTATTAACTTCACTAAGAAGTAGATTCATTAAATATTATTACTAGTTTACACCAACCACTAGTTCTCTATATATAATTAATTTAATTACTATTCTTCTTTTTGCTTTCTATTTATATTATATAATACTTTAATATTTATGTACAAGTGTTTTTTGACTTTTTTTAAATTTATGTTACTATGTATGTGGAAGAGAGATCTTCATATAATAAAAGTGGAACATTCAATTCTGAATGTCTACCAAATTTTTGATTTAGTATGACATTATCTTACGATAGTATCTATTTTTATATTAAAAATCATACATTTCTGTATGAATATTTTTTACCACTTTATTGTAAATTCACTCATAATAATTAATAAACTCATATTTACAATATATGATGGTTCAAATCTAAAAGACTCAACAAAAGATACTAACATATCACTTATTGAAACAACCCATGATTCTTTATAATTAGGTTTATTTTCACCTATCTTAGCATGTTCTTTAATATTAATTAAAGGACATATTTTTTTAGCCAAAACATGATGAAACATATGAGTTCTTATTATATCTTCTTCCATTTCATTAATATTAAAATACTTTTTAGCATTTTTTACCGCAGTTTTCGGATGATTTAAATAAGAATTTTCTTCTTTAGATTTTCTTGTACCTAAAAAGAAATCATGTAATATTGCTCCTCTTGTAGTACTTACTACATCAAGTTTTAATAAATTTGCTAGAGTATAACTTAATTTAGATACTCTTATTAAATGATCATATTTATTTGAACCATGATGTATATCATTCTTAGTAAGTAAAAACACTTCATTATTTATTATATCTTTAACTATATCATTATATTTAATTCTATTTTTCTTTCTCATATTAGCCTTCCTAACACACAAGTACCATTATATCACAAATTAATATAAAAATAAAGGTACTATATTTAGTACCAATATTATTCTATTGTATGTTAATTATGCCTTAACTATTAACTTTTTAGTTTTTCTAATAAATCTCAATACTTTAAAACTATAAATAATATTACTTAATTCAGTTATTATAATAACTATACCAGAAGCCATTACTACAACCTCTAAAGTATCAAAAGGATTTAATATTATAACTACTCCAAGTATAATAGATAAAGTAGAAATTATAACTCCAATTAAATAATTATTATCATCAATAGGCTTTAAACTTAAAGCAAGTTCTAATTTAAAGATATTAATAAATATAATTATTAATCCAAGTAATATAGGAAATACACTAGAAAGTACATCTGACTTAAATATAAATAATATAGATGTAGTTATCTCCATAATACCTTTCATTAAAGTATAATCAATTAGTTTATCTTCATCTTTTAATGAAAAATAATTAACAAAATCAAATACACCACATATCAAAAGTATTACACCTATAACTTGTACTAAAGTACCAATAATTTCTAAAGGTTTAAGTATTAAAAATACACCAAGTACAATTAATAATATAGATACTAGTATTCCTTTAATTTCTTTTCTTTTAATCAAATCTATCATAAAATCCTCCTAAGATAATTATACTACTCTTCAGTACTTAATTCAAACATTATATCTCTTAATTCCATCGCACGTTCAAAATCTAATTCACTCGCAGCCTTTTTCATTTCTTTTTCTATATTTTGTATCATTAATTTTTTATCAGTCTTAGACATCTTTTCAGTTTTCTTTTTACTTGTAGTATCAACATTACTAATAAGTTCTCTAACTTCTTTTTTAATTGTTTCAGGAACAATATGATGTTCTAAATTATATTTTTCTTGTATACTTCTTCTTCTTTTAGTTTCTTCTATTGCTTCTTTCATAGAATCACTATAACTATCTGCATACATTATAACTTTACCATTTTTATTTCTAGCACATCTTCCTATTGTTTGAATTAAACTTCTTGTACTTCTTAAAAATCCTTGTTTATCTGCATCCATTATAGATATTAAACTTACTTCAGGTATATCAATACCTTCTCTTAATAAGTTTATACCTACTACTACATCTATTACCCCAAGTCTTAGATTCCTAATAATATTCATTCTTTCAAGTGTTTTAATTTCATTATGTAAGTAAGTTACTTTAATACCAACTTCTTTTAAATAGTTAGTTAGTTCTTCAGCCATTCTTATAGTTAAAGTTGTTACCAAAACTCTTTCATCTTTTTTTATTCTTTCATTTATTTCACTTATTAAATCATCTATTTGTCCTTTAGTTTTTCTTACTTCAATTATAGGATCTAGTAAACCAGTAGGTCTAATTATTTGTTCTACATATTTATTATTTACTAATTCTAACTCATAATCTCCAGGTGTTGCTGATACAAATATTGCTTGATTTATTTTATTTTCAAATTCATCAAATTTTAAAGGACGATTATCTAAAGCACTAGGTAATCTAAATCCGTAGTCAACTAAAGTTTGTTTTCTCATCCTATCTCCATTATACATTCCTCTTACTTGTGGTAAAGTTACATGTGATTCATCTACAACAAGTAAAAAATCTTTAGGAAAGAAATCTATTAAAGTTGTTGGAGTTTCTCCTTCTTCTCTAAGTGCCATATGTCTTGAATAATTCTCTATTCCATGACAAAATCCAGTTTCCCTAAGCATTTCCAAATCATACATAGTTCTTTGTTTAAGTCTTTCCTTTTCAACAAGTTTACCTTCTTTATCTAACTCTTCTAGTCTAACTTTTAACTCAGCTTCTATTCTCTTAATAGCTTCTTTTAATTTTTCATCACTTGTTACAAAGTGACTTGCTGGAAATATTGATACAGTTTTTTTATCATTTATTATTACTCCAGTTAATACATCAAATTCACTAATTCTTTCTATTTCATCTCCAAATAGTTCAATCCTTATTCCATTTTTTCTTTCGTAAGCTGGTATTATTTCTATAGTATCTCCATTAACCCTAAATGTTCCTCTTTTAAAATCTATAGTACTTCTTTCATAAAGCATACTTACTAATTTTTCTAATATTTCATCTCTATCTATTATTTCGCCAACTTCCAAAGTTAACATTTTATTTTTATATTCTTCTACTTCACCTATACCATATATACAAGATACACTTGCTACTACAATTACATCATCTCTTTTAAGTAAACTACTAGTCGCAGCATGTCTTAATTCATCTATTTCATCATTTATAGATGCATCTTTTTCTATATATAAATCTTTACTTGGAACATAGGCTTCTGGTTGATAATAGTCATAGTACGAAACAAAGTATTCAACTCTATTATTAGGAAATAATTCTTTTAATTCGCCATATAGTTGACCAGCTAATGTTTTATTGTGTGCTAAAATTAAAGTAGGTTTATTTACTTCTTTAATAACATTCGCAATTGTAAAAGTTTTACCAGTACCTGTCGCACCAAGCAATACTTGATATTTTTTATTATTTTTTATTCCAGAAACTAACTCTTCTATTGCCTTTGGTTGATCCCCACTTGGTTTATACTTACTAACTATTTCAAACATATTACCACTTCCTAATTAATTTTTATAACACTAATATTATTTATTATATCATAAGATTATAAATCTATGTATTTATTCATTCATCAATAAACTTAAATAATATTATCATTAAATGTACTACAAAACAAGCGAACATTATTAAATATATATCTTATTATTTTAAAAAGTTTGCAACCACCTGCAAACTTTATATTTCATACACTTTTTACATTTATTTTAATTTTAAAGTACTTATATATTTAGAATACAATTCTATATTATTACTATCACACCACTCTTTATATTGTTTAGATAAAGTTAATTCATCCCAATAACCAGCAATATAAAAATTATAAAATTTATTCTTTAAAAATCTTTCTACATTATTTCTATCATAACCTAAACTTTCTAATCCATAATGTAAGCGTAAAAAGTAATCTCTATTAAATCTATATTCCATTTCATATACACCCGCACTTGTTAAATAATAAGTAGGTACATTTTCATAATTTCTTTCTACTACAAATCCCTTTAAAGCCATCTTTTCAAGTGTTAACAATATAACAGGATACTCAGTTTTAATAATCCTTTTTAATTCTCCTTTAGTACATGATTTTTCTCTAAATAATGTACTTAATATTCTATCTTCCACTGATAATAACATACCATTAGTATTTGGTAAATCTAACTTACATTTATCTTTTATCATTTTCTTTCTCCTTATCTATATAACTAATAATAGTATTTAAATTCACATTATATGTAGAATTCATTATATTTATATCTGCTTTTTCATAATAAGTTTTTAAAGTATTTATTAAATTCTTCATTTCTTTTCTCTTTCCAGAACTCTTTCTTGTAACATCACAAGCACAATTAATAAAATTTAAATTATTATATTTAGTAAAACTTATTATATCACTTTCTCTTACATAATAAAGTGGTCTTATTAATTTCATTCCTTCAAAATTAGTAGAATCTAAAATAGGCATCATAGTCTTAAACTCTCCATTAAATATCATACTCATTAATATGGTTTCAACAACATCATCAAAATGATGCCCTAAAGCAATTTTGTTACATCCTAATTCTTGTGCTTTATTATAAAGTGCACCTCTTCTTTTTCTAGCACATAAATAACATGGACTAGGTGCATTTTTTATTTGATCAAATATATCATAATCAAAATACTTAATATCTAAATTTAATTTTCTAGCATTTTCCCTAATTAAATTCATATCTTCTTCATGATATCCAGGATCCATTAATATAAATTCTAAATCAAAATGAATTTTACCATGTCTTCTTAATTCTTCTAAACACTTAGCAAGTAAAAAAGAATCCTTACCACCACTTATACA
>OIZL01001450.1_pt1 | contig 12758 bp, 9 predicted proteins | sample 1588541 | NCBI WGS metagenome assembly OIZL01 (sample SAMN03283285) | human gut metagenome | biome: human-associated habitat; material: feces | host: Homo sapiens | place: Peru | collected 2012 | reverse complement strand
TTGTAGGATCTGCTTTTGCTCCTCCAAGTATTGCATTCATTCCTGCCATCATAACTGATAATAATGCTTGCATAATCGCAGCAGAAATACCTATTTTATATATTCCTTTAATTATACCTATTTCAGGCTTAATATATTTTAGACTTCCATTTATTTCTTTGTTTTTAGTATAGTGAAAAAACATTGCTATAAATAAAGAAACAAATTGTCCTATAACTGTTGCCCAAGCTGCACCAGCCACTCCCATCTTCAATGGAAATATAAATATATAATCTAATACAATATTTGTTACAGCACCAGATATTTGAGAAATTGTTGATAACATTGTTTTACCTGTTGCTTGCAAAAATCTTTCATATACAGTATATCCAATTGAGCCTAATGATAAACAAGTACAAATTTTTAAGTATGTTGTTCCCATTGCTATTACTTCTTGATTTCCACCTGCAAATAAAGAAATAAACCATTTAGAGCCAAATAAACCAAATAGCAAAAATATTATAAATATACATATACTTAAAAATATTCCATTCCCAGCTACTTTATTTACTTTCTCTTGACTTTTTTCTCCTAAACTTTTTGATAATAAGGCATTTATGGACGCAGTTGAGAACTGCAAGAAGAAGGATTCGGCGCTGCACCTTTACGGTCTTGTATCGGACGGCGGTGTGCACAGCCACATCACGCATCTGTACGGACTTCTGGAGCTGGCGAAGAGAAACGGTCTTTCCAAGGTCTATGTCCATGCGTTCCTGGATGGACGTGATACGCCTCCGGCAAGCGGAAAGGGCTATGTAGAGGCTCTGGAAGAAGAGATGAAGAAGATCGGCGTCGGCGAGGTAGCTACCGTGACCGGCCGTTACTATGCAATGGACAGAGATAACAACTACGACAGAGTAGAAAAAGCCTATCTGGCACTGACAAAGGGAGAGGGACTGGAAGCAGCAAGCGCTGCGGAAGGAATCCAGGCTTCCTATGACAGAGGCGAGACAGACGAGTTTGTAAAGCCTACGGTGGTCAAGAAGAACGGCGCGCCGGTGGCAACGATACAGGATGGAGATTCTATCATCTTCTTTAACTTCCGTCCCGACCGTGCAAGAGAGATCACCAGAAGTTTCTGTGACGATGATTTCAAGGGATTCGTAAGAGAGAAGAAGCTGGATGTAGTCTATGTATGCTTCTCCGACTATGATCCGACGATCCCGAACAAGGAGGTTGCGTTCCCGAAGATCGCTGTGACCAACACCTTCGGAGAGTGGCTTGCCGCAAACCATATGAAGCAGGCAAGGATCGCTGAGACTGAGAAGTACGCACACGTTACCTTCTTCTTTAATGGCGGCGTGGAGCAGCCCAACGAGGGAGAGGACCGGATCCTGGTCAATTCCCCCAAGGATGTGGCAACCTATGATCTGAAGCCGCAGATGAGCGCTTACGAGGTGTGCGATAAGCTGACAGGCGCGATAAGATCCGGCGAGTACGATGTTATCATCATCAACTTTGCAAACCCGGATATGGTAGGACATACCGGAGTACAGGCAGCAGCGATCAAAGCGATCGAGGTTGTGGATGAGTGCGTAGGAAAGGCAGTCGAGGCTGTGAAGGATATGGATGGCATTCTGTTCATCTGTGCTGATCACGGTAACGCAGAGCAGCTCATTGACTATGAGACAGGCGCTCCGTTTACGGCGCATACAACCAATCCGGTTCCGTTTATCCTGGTAAACGCAGATCCTTCCTACAAGCTCAGAGAGGGCGGATGTCTGGCAGACATCGTTCCGACGCTGATCGAGCTGATGGGCAAGGAGCAGCCTGCTGAGATGACCGGTAAGTCTCTGCTGATCAAATAAGAGCATAGCGAAAAAGACGAAAACGAGGGCAGTCCCAAAAGCGGGGCTGCCCTTTTTCTGTCGCTAAAAAGGCGGTGATGGGAAAGCAGTAAAAAAATGCTGTGAAACACGCTGCCCGGATTGACAGGAATGCGGGCAAGGTGTATATTGAGTGTACCATCACAAATAGTACACTTAATATACAGGAAGATACATAGGAGACAGGGTGTATGAAACCGCGGATGAGACGAGGGAAGATTTCCAGAAAGGAGATTATATGATAGTCATAGATTATAAGGATACCAGACCGATTTATGAGCAGATCGTGGAGCGGTTTAAGATGCTGATCCTGAAGGGCGTGATGCGCGAAGGGGAACAGATGCCGTCGGTGCGGAGTCTGGCGATGGAGCTTTCCATCAATCCGAATACGATTCAAAAAGCCTATGCGGAGCTGGAGCGGCAGGGTTTCATCTACACCGTGAAGGGCAGGGGAAACTTTGTGGCGGCAGACGGCAATCTGATGGAGGAGCGCAGGCAGGAATATCTTCAGCAGATCATAGCGCTTGCACGCGAGCTTCTGGAGATCGGCATGACGAAGGAGGATCTTTTACAGGGGATCGCAAGCGGGCTTGGCGAGATGAACTATGCCTGATTTGAAGGATAGATGCCGACAGACGGCAGAAAGGGAAAAATATGATTGAAATGTATAATCTGACGAAGAGCTTTGGGTCGATCAAAGCGGTGGATTCGGTCAGTGTATCCATAAAAGAAAATACCGTGTTCGGACTGATCGGGACGAACGGAGCGGGCAAGAGCACCGTCCTCAGGATGGTTTCCGGCGTGATGAAACCGGATGAGGGGACGGTCACGGTGGACAATATGCCGGTGTATGAGAACGTGGAGGCCAAGGAAAAGCTCTTCTTTATCGCAGATGAGCCGTATTTCTTTGCCAACGCGGATGCGAGGGCGATGGAGCGCTATTACAGCAATGTGTACAAGGATTTTTGCAAGGAGGAGTTTTATAACTATCTCAAGAGCTTTGGACTGGACAGCCGGAGGAAGATCAACACGTTTTCCAAGGGAATGAAGAAGCAGCTCGCCCTCCTGCTGGGGATCTGCAGCCATACGAAGTATCTTCTCTGCGACGAGACGTTTGACGGACTGGATCCGGTGATGCGTCAGGGCGTAAAGACCATTTTTGCAAAGGAGATGGAGGAGCGCGGACTGACGCCGGTCATCGCCTCCCACAACCTGCGGGAGCTGGAGGACATCTGCGATCATGTGGGACTGCTGCATAAAGGCGGGGTACTGCTCTCCAAGGATTTGGAGGATATGAAATGCAATATCCAGAAGATTCAGTGTGTGTTTGAGACGAGGGAGGATGAGCAGAAGGCGCTGAACGGCCTGGAGATCCTGAAGCGTGAACAGAGAGGTTCTCTGCGCACACTTACGGTCAGGAGCACACGCGAAGAGGTGATCGCGCGGTTTGCATCGGTCAATACCATTTTTTATGAGGTGCTTCCTCTGTCTTTGGAGGAGATTTTTATCAGTGAAACGGAGGTAGTGGGATATGACGTCAAAAAACTCATTCTGGGTTAGTGTCAGAGAAAATCAGAAGCGGAGGATCTGGGTGTGGATCAGCGCATTCCTGATCCAGTTGATCTTAGCGGTCGGAACGCTGACTGTCTATCTGAGCCGTATTATGAAATGGAATGAAAGCGGAGTCTATGCGACAAAGAGTGCATATAAAACGGCGATGTGTGAGGCGGCGAGGGACGCGCTTTCCTTCAATACATACCAGTGGTTCTTTGTGATCCTGCTGGCGATGGTGATCGGGATGCAGGGATTTTCCTACCTCAACGACCGCAGGAAGGTAGATTTGTATCACAGCGTTCCGGTTTCCAGAAAAAGCCGTTTCTGGGTGATCTATACAGGCGGGATCGCAATCTATGTTCTTTCATCCCTTGTGTCGCTTGTGCTGGGAATTGGCATAGCGGCGTCCATGGGAGCGGCAGACGGAAAAGTGATCGCGGCGACCGGTCTTGCATTTTTGTGGAATTTTTTGTTTTTCCTGGTCATGTATCATGTGGCGATGTTTGCCGTGATGCTGACGGGAAACTGGTTTGTGACCATTCTTGTATTTGCCTTTCTTGCCGTTTATGAAGCGGGGATCTATTATCTGCTGGACAGCTTCAAGTCTGCCTTTTTCCGGACGGCGAGCAGTATGTATGTGACGACAGAACCGAAGCTGTCTGCATTGAGTGACTATATCAATATGCTGTATCCACTGAAATACGGAACGGCGGATATTGGAGGTCTGTTAAAAACGATATTGCCCTATTGCGGTAAGTGGATTATGATAGCGATAGGACTGTTGGTGGTCACTTATCTGCTCTACTGTAAAAGGGCGTCCGAGGCGGCAGGCAGAGCGATCGCTTACCGCAAAGTGGAGCCGGTGCTGAAGGTCGCAGCGGCCATACCGTTGGCATCCCTGGTCGGGATAACGGTCTATCAGGCATCCTGCAGCAGCAAAGGACTGATGGTTGTGAGCATGATCGTGAGCGGCATGCTGTTCTGCGGCGTGGCTGAGATCTTATTTGATTTTGACCTGCGGAGCGCAGTACATCATCTGATCTCGACGGGAGTTGCTTTTATTGGAATTTTGGCAATATTTTTCATATTTAATGAAGATCTGCTTGGGTATGATAAGTATGTGCCGCGTGCAGACCAGGTGGAGAGTATCGCTCTTCAATTTGACTGTGATTATATGGATTATTACAGAGAAACCAGCACAGGCATGGAATATATCGATAACGGGACATATCAGAAGGAATATATGCACATCACGGATGTGGAGCCGGTGCTTGCGATGGCGGAGAAGTCGCTGAAGGAAAGCAACTGGGAGGATATGAAGGAAGGCTGTCATGTCAATGTACTCTACCGTATGAAATCCGGCCGGCAGGTGGAAAGAGGCTTCAGCGTGGATTTTGCAAACCCGGTAAACGAAGGGTATCTGAACGAGATCGTCGGGTCGAAGGAGTATAAAGAGGGCGTATACCAGACCATGACGCAGGATTCCGTGTATGATCTGGTCGGCTCGATCACATACAGCAACGGTGTGACACAGATGGCGGTTCCGACCGGAGATATCCAGAAGATCCGTAAGCTCTGGAATGAGGATATGATGAAGGCAGACTTTACGATGTTCCGCGGGAATTATCCGTGCGGCGTTCTGAATCTGAACTTTGCCGGCTCCTACATGAGCACCAGACTTCCGGTCTATGAGAATTTTACGAACACGATCGCTTATCTGAAGGAGCAGGGAGCTTATTATCCGGTGAAGCTGAATGTGGAGGATATCGAATCGATCACTGTCACAAATTATCATAACGAGTATTATGAGATGATGAACGAAGAGGCAGAAGAGATGGATATGGTAACGGATTCCTACTATTCTGACGATACCTATGTGGATGTGAGCAGACAGGCTGAGTTCCGGGATGAAAAGGAGATCGAGGAGATCCTGAAGGGAATCTATCCGGCATATGTTATGAATACAGGGTGGAACGGCTATGACGTCTTTGACAGCAACTATGACGTACAGGTGGTGTTCAAGGCAGACAGCAGTTACCCGTACCAGAGAGGCGGTTACTATTTCGCCTATCAGTTTTTAAACGGAAAAGTGCCGGGATTTGTCGCAGAGGCTACGGCGCTTGACTAGGAACAGAGATGAGAGGTGCAGATATGGAACCTGTGATACAACCTGTGATACAACCTGTGATACAACCTGTGATACAGGTCAAAAATTTATATAAGATCTATCGCGTAGGCGATGAGAAGGTGCGCGCCCTGAACGGGGTGAGCTTCACGATTAACAAGGGCGATTTCTGTTCGATCGTGGGAACTTCCGGTTCCGGCAAGTCGACGCTCTTAAATATGCTTGCCGGACTGGAAAAGCCGACTAAGGGCGAGATCATCATTGCAGGCGAGCATATGGAGAACAAGACGGAGAATCAGCTTGTCGCGTTCAGACGGGAACATATCGGATTTATTTTTCAGTCGTTTAATCTTCTGGGAACGATGAATGCGGTTGAAAATGTGGCGCTGCCGCTCACTTTCCAGGGAGTGGATAAAAAGGTGCGGACGGCGAAGGCGGAAGAGATGCTGGAGCTGGTAGGTCTTACGAAGCACAAGCTGCATAAACCGAATCAGATGTCCGGCGGTCAGCAGCAGCGAGTCGGCGTCGCGAGGGCGCTCGTCGTGGATCCGGAGATCATCTTTGCGGATGAGCCGACCGGAAATCTGGATTCAAACACTTCGGTGGAAGTGATGAATCTGATGAAGCGCGTCGTCCGCGAGAAGAATCAGACGCTGGTGATGGTAACGCACGACAATTATCTGGCAAGTTTTGCAGATATTATTCTGCGGATCCGGGATGGAAAGATCATCGAGATAGAAGATCACAGGGGAGAAGCGAGAGATACGCAGACCATTCCGGAGAAGAAGGACGGGGAGCCTGTGAAGGCAGAGATACGGACAGCAGGTGAAGAGTCTGGAAGTACGGCATCACAGGCACAAGAGAAAAAGTCCGGGAAGACAGAGGCGCAGACACCGGAGAAAGAGTCCGGGAAGACAGAGGCACAGACGCCAGAGAAAGAGTCCGGGAAGGCAGAGACGCAGGCACCGGACAGAGAGTCCGGGAAAGCAGAGGCGCAGACGCCGGATAAAGAGGAGAAGAAGGAGAGGGCAAAGGAAAATGAGGAAGGGTAATTTCAGATTAGCGATCGGAGGAGCGTTGCTCTGCATGGCAGGATTTCTGGCAGCGCCTGGCACGGCTTTTCCGGAAATGAATGTTGTGGAGGCGTCCTCGGAGGGGCTTAGTGGGAACACGACAGGAAATAATACGCCGCAAAATAATACAACAGAAAACACGATCAGCCGGACGTCTGACCGGGTGATCACGGATGATGACCGTGCCGAGGCAGACGAGGATATGCTCTACTTTATGAACAGCCTGAAACGGAAATACCGTCTGGACGAGAAGATGGCGGAGAATATGCAGAAGGTGTTTGACAGTGCAGTGTATTATATCGCCAACACGGAAATGACGGTCACGGAGCTTTGGTCCTATGTCTCATCGGCAAAGTCTTCGATGGAATCTGCCGCAGTTGCGAAGGTCAGCCAGACAACCAGCGAGTTTCTTCAGGTGGGAGATAACTGGCAGACGCCGACTGTGAGCTACGGGCAGCAGGTAGCCATTGTACTTCCGGTAGTCAATTTCGGTACGGAGGAGCTGAACGATCTGATCATAGAGCCGGTGACCTCCACGCTGGTGACGGAATGGCCGTTTGAGCCGGATATGACGAACTACTTGCAGACAGAGCCGTATATTCCGGGAAACCAGACGAAGGATAAGGCGATGGAGAACCGGAGAGAGTTCACCTTCTACTTTACGGCGCGCGACGATGTGATGAGCGGGTATTATCCGCTGAAATTCAATATATGGTATACCAAGTCCGGGATCCGCTGTGAGGAACCCGCGGCGCTGACGGTGTATGTGCAGACCGTGGGACGTCCGGGAAGCGGAACCATCGGAGGAAACGGCCAGGATGACACCAAGGCAAAGCCGAGGATCGTAGTGACCGGATTTGAGACAAACCCGGCCGAGGTTTTTGCGGGAGATACCTTTACCCTGACGATCCATGTAAAGAACACGGCGACGGATATGCCTGTCACCAATGTACTGTTCGATATGCAGGCAGCTACGGAGGGAGAAGATAAGACCAATACCTATGCGGCGTTTCTGCCGACTTCCGGGGCAAGCTCCGTCTTTATGGATAAGATTGGAGCCAATACTGCCGAGGATATTGTCATAGAGATGACTGCCAAGGCAGACCTGGCACAGAAACCGTATGTGCTGGATGTAAACATGAAATACGATGCCGGTTCGATGTTTGATCTGACGGACAAGGCAAGCGTTTCGATCCCGATCCATCAGGAGAGCCGTTTTGATACGAGCGTACCGGAGGTAGCACCTTCGGATATTACTGTCGGATCACAGTCGAATGTGATGATGAGCGTATACAATACAGGAAAGACCACTCTGTACAATGTGCAGGTGAAGTTCCATGCGGATTCTATCGATGAGGCGTCCGCATTCGTCGGCAATCTCCAGTCCGGCGCGACCGGAAATGTGGATGTGATGCTGACGGGTATCGCACCGACGATGGACGACGGAACGGTTGTCATGGAGATCTCTTATGAGGATGACGCCGGAAATGTGACGACCACGGAAAAGACGATCACGCTGTATGTCAACGAAGAGTTTTACGATGATATGATGTACGACGATTCCATGATGGACAACACGGACGAGTCTGCCGGTTCGGGCAAGAAGGGCGTCGTGATCGGTATTGTGATCGCGGTGATCGTTGTGGCAGGAGCGGCGGGAGCCGTAATCTTTATCCGTCTGAAGAAGAAAAAGGCGGCAGCAAAAGCCTTGGAAGATGATCTGGCGGATTTGAAGGACGACGATTTGGAGGAGTAGCCGGATGAAATTTCTGGACTTGCTGCGGATGAGCAGCAGTAATTTATGGAAAAGAAAAGTCAGAACGATCCTGACGGTGCTCGGCGTTGTTATCGGCGTGGCGGCGATCGTGGTGATGATCTCGCTGGGACTCGGGCTGAGCCGGTCACTGACGGCGCAGTATGAATCCTACGGAAGTCTGACACAGGTCACGGTGCAGGAGCCGTGGAACAGCTCCTCGGACGAGGAGCAGAAGCGCCTGGATGACAAGCTGGTCGCAGAGATCGAGGCTATGGATCATGTGGAATCTGTCTATCCAGTCATGTCGCTGAATGCGCTTGCAAAATCTGGCGGTTATGAGGGCTATCTGCAGATCCAGGCGCTTCCAAAGAAGGCCTTTGAGGATATGAACATCGATGTGGGAGAGGGAAGGCTTCCGGGACAGGATGAAGAGCTGACCTTTTTCTACGGGTGTCAGGTGCTTCAGAATTTCAGCAGCAAGAATGGGCAGGATTACTGGTCTACGGGAGTTCTGCCGGATATTGATCTGATGAGGGATCCGATCTTTACGATCTTTGATACGGACGCTTACTATCAGTCGCAGGGCACACAGCAGGAAGGGACGACGCCGGTGGAGCCGCCCAAGAAGTATCTGATACCGGTCTGCGGTGTGGAGGCTTCGAACGAGGAGGGATATTCCCAGTATGGATGGTATACCTACTGCGATATTGATATGCTGATCCCGGAGCTGAAGAGAATATTTAAGAATAAGGTCATTCCGGGGCAGCCGTCCACCAAGACGGGAAAACCTTACAAGGAGATCTTTTACAACGAGCTCCGTGTCAATGTGGATGATATGGATCATGTGTTGGAGATCCAGAATTACCTCACGGATATGGGCTATGAGGCGTACAGCAATGCGGAATGGCTGGAGTCGGAACAAAAGACGATGGGATATATCCAGGCGGTTCTGGGCGGCATCGGAGCGGTGTCCCTTCTGATCGCGGCGATCGGTATCACCAACACGATGATGATGTCCATTTATGAGCGTACCAAGGAGATCGGCGTTATGAAGGTGCTCGGGTGCGATCTGCGGAATATCCGTTCCCTGTTTCTGATGGAGGCAGGCTTTATCGGTCTGATCGGAGGTGGGATCGGTCTGGTGCTGAGTTATCTGATCTCGGCAGTCATCAACCGCGTGGTGGCGAGTGCCAGCGAGTATATGCAGGGGATTTCGTATATCCCGTTCTGGCTGGCGGGACTTTCGCTTGTGTTTGCCGTTCTGGTCGGTATGATCTCCGGCTTTTTCCCGGCAAGAAGAGCGATGAGGCTCAGTCCGCTGGCGGCGATCCGAAATGAATAAATGACAGGAAGAGGAAAGAAGTATGAAGATAAAAGGGATTCTGGCTGTGTCCATGCTTGCGGCCGTGTCATTGCTCGGCGGTTGCGGGGATAAGGAACAGACGGCAGTTGTGGAGCCGGAGATAGAAAAGATTACAGATCAGTCTGTGCAGGACGCTGATCAGGAAATGGAAGCAGGAGAGAGCGATGAGCCGCAGGAAGCTCCGCAGACAGACACGACAGTGCCGGTTTCCGGCGAGGAGCAGGCAGAAAGCGCATTGACCGAGGCGGAATGTGAAGAGTATACAAATTGGATCAACGAGTTCAGCAACTATGGATTTTTGTTTTCGAACTGGACAAAGCCCGAAGAGATCGATCTGTGGGAGGTCTTTTACAACGGTGCAGGGATCTCGGAGGAGGCAACGCAGGAGCAGATCGACAGTTATCTGGCGCGGACCGGTCAGGATGAGTTGTATACTGACTTTTTTGTGATACCGAAGAGCAGCATGAATACGTTTCTTCTGGAAAAGGTCGGACTGACTTACGATGAGCTGATCGCCAAGGGAAGCGCGGGAATGGGAGATGCGTACGACCCGGAGATGGACTGCTTTGAAATGCAGGTGGGCGACACGAATTATATGCAGTTTACGGTTGAAAGCGGCGAGCGGAATGGAGAAGGAAACGTTTCTCTGCACTACCGCAGCGCACATATGTGGGAGGAAGAGATCAGCTGGATCGAATCCGGCATAGTGGAACTGGTCGAGACTGAAAACGGCAGGCAGTTCCTGTCTAACCAGATAACCGAGGGAACGATCCTGCAGGCAAGATGACAGAATTGCCGGACGAATGTCTTTGGGCGGCGTATGGCGCAGACCTGTTATGTGCATACTATGAGAGATCATATGCGCATAGGAGGTTTGAATATGAAACTTAGGATTGTCGATGTACATGCAAGAGAGATTCTGGATTCCCGCGGAAATCCGACGGTGGAGGCAGAAGTGACCGTGGAAAAGGAGCTTGGCGGCAGGCAGTATGTAGGGAGAGCCGCCGTGCCGAGCGGGGCGAGTACCGGACGATTTGAGGCGGTGGAGCTGCGGGATGGCGAGACGAGGTATTTTGGACTGGGGACGACCAAAGCCGTCAACAACGTAAATACCAAGATCCGGGAGGCTCTTATGGGGATGAACGCCTTTGACCAGGGATTGATCGACCGGATACTGATCGAGCAGGACGGAACGGAGAACAAAGGAAATCTGGGAGCGAACGCGACGCTTGGCGTTTCCATGGCGTGCGCCAAGGTGGCTGCACAGGCGATGGAGATCCCGCTTTACCGCTATCTGGGCGGAGCCTATACAAGACTTCTGCCCGTGCCGATGATGAATATCTTAAACGGCGGAAAGCATGCAGACAACACGGTCGACTTTCAGGAATTTATGATCATGCCGGTGCAGGCGGAGAGCTTTGCAGACGGACTGCGGATCTGTGCGGAGATCTATCACAATCTGAAGAAGATCTGCAATGACCGCGGACTGTCTACCGGAGTGGGCGACGAGGGCGGATTTGCCCCTTCTCTGCCGGACGCCTTTGCCGTGCTGGATCTGATCGTGGAGTCGATCAAGGCGGCGGGATATACGCCGGGACAGGATATTAAGATCGCACTGGACGTAGCTGCGTCTGAGCTGTATGATGAAAAGGATGGGATGTATCATTTTCCGGGAGAAACGGAGCTGAAAAACAGCAGAGCAAAGGTCAAAGGCTCGCAGGTTACGGAGTGCTACGAGGCAGGAAGCGACTTTGCAGAGGGAGAGATGGAGCAGGAGATCACCAGAAGCACCGAGGAGATGATCGCCTACTATGAAGAGCTGATCGAAAGATACCCGATCATTTCCATCGAGGACGGACTTGCGGAGGACGATTGGGACGGCTGGCAGATCCTGACCACGCGGCTTGGAGAAAAGGTGCAGCTTGTCGGGGATGATCTTTTCGTCACCAACACCAAGCGGCTGGATGCAGGGATCAAGCTGCGGGTAGCCAACGCGATCCTGGTGAAGGTCAATCAGATCGGTACGGTATCCGAAGCGATGGATGCGATCGAGATGGCGCAGAAGAACGGGTACAGGGCAGTGATCTCGCACCGGTCGGGTGAGACGGAGGATACCTTTATCGCGGATCTTGCCGTAGCGGTCAACGCAGGGCAGATCAAGACCGGAGCGCCGTGCCGGAGCGACCGTGTGGCGAAGTATAATCAGCTTCTTCGGATTGAAGAAGATCTGGGAAGCGTGGCATGCTATAAGGAGCCGTTTAATAAGATCTAAAGAGAAGATGTGATACCATATGGATATACACGATCAGCCGACCAGATGAGAGGGAGGCCGACCGTGTATATCTGCGTTGAAAACCTAAAGGAGTACAGGAGATGCAGATCATAAAATGCAACAAGGCACAGTTTGAATATGACATACACGCGCTGGTGAAGGCTTTCTATCCGGAATGGGATCTGAAGGTGCTGACGCCGGAGTCGGTGGTAAAAGACAGAAGAGTGCGGGAGACGGCTCCGGTCATGGAGCTTAATTTTGAAGAAAACCGGGTGCTCTTCAAGACGCCGTCGGATCATGAATACATATGGAATCTCACAGAGGAACTGGACGCGCCTGCGTATAAGAACGGTCTGAAACGCTTTCTGTACACATCCCTGAGGGAAGAGACCGGGATCAGCCTGCCATGGGGCAATCTGACGGGAATCCGTCCGACGAAGATCGCAATGACTATGATGGAACAGGGAAAAAGCGAAGAGGAAGTGGCGGCTTTTCTAAAGGAGGAGCACTTCGTCAGCGAAGAAAAGGTCGCGCTCGGGATTGAGATCGCCAAAAGGGAGAGCGAGATCCTGAGCAGACTGCACTACGAGAACGGTTACAGCCTTTATATCGGAATCCCGTTTTGTCCGACAACCTGCCTGTACTGTTCTTTTACATCTTTTCCCATCTCCGTCTGGAAGGACAGAGTTTGTGATTATCTGACGGCGCTGGAAAAGGAGCTGGAGGCGGTCGCGCAGATGTATGAGGGCA
>OIZL01001446.1_pt1 | contig 12771 bp, 14 predicted proteins | sample 1588541 | NCBI WGS metagenome assembly OIZL01 (sample SAMN03283285) | human gut metagenome | biome: human-associated habitat; material: feces | host: Homo sapiens | place: Peru | collected 2012 | reverse complement strand
GTTGATAATGCTAAAAATAAATTATATATCGTATACGCATAACCATAAAGTGCAATATTTTCTTCGCCTACAATAGCATAAAAAGGAATAACATAGATTATTCCTAAAAATTTAGTAGTAACTATTCCAAGTGTTGCGATTAATGCCCCATTAATAAAACTGTTTTTTTTCATTTTTATCATTTCCTATCTATATATATTATCATAGCAGAAAAACAATATATTTGTTCCTCACCTAAAGCTTCTATTGCAACTTGGTATTTTATATCAATAACCTCCTTATCATTTATAAAGTTATTAACACTTTCCTCCAAGTCTTTTTCATGATCACAATCAAATACCTTTACTTTCATACTTATCACCAAAATAAATATAACATTACAAAAGTAATTATTATGTCATCTTTTATAATTATAGCAGAAAAAATGTAAAAATAAAAAAGAAATAAACTTCAAATGTAAAAGTAATTATTTCTTTATAGTTTTTGAATTACCAAATATATTGAAATATAAATCTTTTCTAATGTTGTTATCAAATTTCTTATAAAACTCATTTACAAAATTTATGTCATTATCGCTTGCTAAAACAAAATCCTTATTTTCTCTTACACCAGTTACATCATATATAAAACCATCTATTAAAGTAGCACAATGTTCTTTACCCTTTTCTAATACCATACAAGAATTCGGATAAATTTTCTTTAATATATTATGGTATTCTAAACAATAGCCATCTAAAAACATATTATATATATTACGATTAAAATAATTAAATAATTCATTATTTATATTTATTATTTGTTCTAATGGATACAAAAAAATCACCATATTATTAATATGATGATTTTAATTTTGTGTTACTAGTACTTGTTTTATTTGTATCAGTTTCATTTTCCATTTGAACTATATATAATTTTTTATCTTCTTTTATTATGGTTAAAACAGCATCCGTTTGGTAACCTAAATCTTCTTTATAATCCCAAGAAATAGTTACTTTATAAGCTGGAACTTCCACTCCCTTTTGCTTAGTAGTTCTAGTTTTACTTTTTATAGTCGTTGTACTTACATTTTTATCAATAATTGTAAATACCGCGTTTTCTACTTCTACATTGTTAATTTTACTTACTTCTGGAAGAGATTGATTTCTATTTTTATCTTTTACCTGCAAGTATTTATAAAAAGTACTTCTAGCTTGTTCTATAAAATTATCTCTCATACTTTCTTTTATAAAATCAGTTCCACCTATATCATTTTTAGATAACTTATTATTTAATGTATAAAAATCAATTATAAATAACTTTGATATAATCTTAGCGTATTCTTCATAATTAACATCAGCATTTGATAATATTTTATCAAGTTCTTCAAAGTATTTATTATAAAGCTCTGTTTCATTATCATTTAGGTTATATCCATAACTATCTATCTTTTTAACTACTTTAACTTCTTCTTTATCATTATTTTTAAAGAAACTATAATATATTAAGAATGCTACTAGAAAAATTAAAAGAATAACAAATAATATTTTAAATATTTTTACTTTTTTATTTCTTTTTTTCATCTTTTTCCTCGTTTTCTAAATCATAAACTATTATCGAATTTGATATTTCAAGTAGTTCATTTGCATATTCTTTATTTTTTTCTATTTCTTCATCTGTTACTACTACGTTATCTTTTAATGATAAGGTTTCTTCTTTTTGTGCATTATAGTAAACTTTATCTGTAACCCAGTTACCATTTGGAAATACTACAATGTTATCATCTACATTAAATATATCATGACCTAAAGCATATTTATAATCAAAATTAAGCATATTTGCAAGAGTTGGCATAGCATCATACATTCCCATAACAGTAGTTATTTCCTTGTTCATTTTAGTTCCTTTGCTATCCTTTGTCCATATTATAAATGGTACTTTTCTATTAAGTTCATATTTATAATAATCAACATCTACATATCTTTCATCATCTTTAGAATATGTTTCTCCTGTTTCAAAATCATAATTATAAAAGTATCTATATTGTTTCTTTGATATTTTAGCATCATGGTCTCCGTATATTACAATTGCAGTATTTTCAAGAAGACCTGCTGCATCTAAGTCATTTATAAATTGACCTATAGCTTCATCAGCATAATGAACAGCTCTAAAATAATTTCCTAACTCAGTTCCTTCCATATATGGTAAAGTAACTTCGACAGTATTTCCATTTTCATCTGTTTTAGTAGTTTTATAATTAACTTCATAATCACCGTAAGCTTCTCCACCATCCCATGGTGTATGGTTAGTTAACATTATCATTGTTACATAATAATTATTATTTTTTTCACTTATATTTTTAATTTTATCTATAGATTGTTTAAAGAATGCTTTATCAGATAGACCAAGACCTATTATATCTTCTTTATTAGAATTATCAAATGAGTCTTTAGCATAAAACTTTTTATATCCAAGAGTTTGATGCATAACGTTTCTATTCCAAAACGAAGCATTATTAGCATGCATACTAGCTGTATAATATCCTTTATTACCAAGTAAATTTTGTATAGCTTCATATTTTCTATCCCAGTAATTTACAAATACAGTACCTGTTGATGCTGGAAGTAGTGATGTAGAAAAAGTAAACTCTGTATCACTTGATGTACCTACACTAACTTGTGGATAATAATTTGAGAAAAATAATCCTTCACTAGCTAGCATATTTAAATTAGGGGTTAACTCTTTATTATTAAATGATAAAGTCATATCATGAGTCATTATACTTTCAGCATGTATAACAATAACGTTTTTACCTTCTAAAGCATTAGTATATTCATTTGTTTTCTTAACGTTACTTTTTTCTTTTTCTTCATAAAATTCCCTAACTTTTTTAGATGCTTTATCATATCCAAATAAACTAGTAAACTTAGATTCTGTACTTTTTATAGCATCATTAAACTGATAAACATATATACCAAATCTTTGAACTAAATACTCTCTATTCCACTGTTTTTCTAATCTACTATAGTCTGATCCTTTCATAGTTGCAAGAGTTATAAATAGCATTACAGCACTAAATATAATAGTATTAGAAAATCTTTTCTTACCTCTTTCTATCTTTTCTACTTTTTCAAAGTACTTTTTCTTTTTTAATATAAAGTAAACAATTATAATTACAAATATAGGAAATATTACAAGTACATCTTTTGGTTGTATTAAAGAAGTTACAACAGCTCCTCCCATATCTCCTAAAAACGATGCAGTAGTAAGAAGAGAAAAAGATGCAAATGATACATAATTTTCATAATATATTGCATTAACCACGCATACTGCTGTCATAATTATTGTAAGTGGAAGTAATATCCTAATTTGTTTTTTAGGCTTTAAAAGATATGCAAAAGAACCTACAAATAATATAAATAATAAATCAGAAAATATTACCTTTATATCAAAAAAATTTCCCATCGTAATTACTCTAAGTAACCATGAATTAATAAGATTTATTAGTACATACGTAACAAATAATATGTTTGTTTTTATATATCTATATATACTAATTTCTCTAATTCTTAGCTTTATTTTAGTTATTTTATTTTTTATATTGAGCTTTAATTTATTCATAAAAACCTCCAAATACTTTATTTATAATATATACGTATTATAACACAAAAAAGATCTTATTTTAAGACCTTTTCTTTCTTTTCATTATTCTTATCTAATATGTAATGATTTATAGTCATACCATATACAAATATATAACATAACCAGTATATCCAAATCATTAGTATTATTAAGTTTGATAGATTACCATAAAACTTATCATAATTTGCAAAATTAGTTGCATAAAATGAAAATGCATAAGTTGATACTATCCATACTATTGTTGTTAAAAGAGCCCCTCTATTAACACTTTTACTTGGAATATTTACATTAGGTGCAGTTGTATAAATTATTTTTATTGCAAAAAATACCATAAAGAACACAAAAGGCCATTTAAGAATTGTATAAGTTAAATATACTATTGGATGAATAGCTTGATATGTATCACTTAAATAATTTGCAAGTTTACTTCCTATAGCAAGAGCTCCAACTAATACAACTATTAACGTAACTAGTACTATTAAAAGTAGTATTGCTTTTATTCTAGTTGTTATAAAATCCTTTTGTTTTCCATTATATATTTGAGTTGATGCAACAATAATAGAATGTGTTGCTTTAGAAGCTAGGTAAAAGGCTGTTATTATAAAGAATAAATCAAGTGCTCCTACCCTTTGCTGTTCTAATATAGATAATATAACTGATGCTATAGTTGGTGGTATATAATGATTAATAGCATTTGCTATAGCATCATAATTTAAGGACAATTTAGATATTATCATCATAAATATACTTGCTAAAGGTATTATAGAAAGTACTACAAAGAATGATATTTGACCTGGCAATATTGACATTAAAGGTGTACTCATCAAATTATAATTCTTTTCTATAGACCCCTTTATTTTTTCTTTTGATTCTTTCATGATAATTCACCTATTACTTTTTATTATTCATTTCTTTGTTAGCCCTAATTTCAAGCACAGCTTCATTTATAGCATCATCAATTGACTTAATATCATCTTCAATCATACTATATCCTAATGTAGCTCCATAACCATATGGTAACTCACCTAATTCTTTATATAGTTTTCTCATGTATGCTACTACTTTATTCTTTTCATAACCAACCATATAAATTAAGTATTCATTACCATCAGTTCTAATAATATCACTTTGATCTAATTGATTTCTAATTAAGATATTAGCAGCTAATTTAATTAATTTATCTCCTTCTTCATGTCCATATACATCATTAACATGTCTTAAATTATTAAGATTAACAACAATAATAGACTGTGGATAAATAGCATTATTTTCCCATAATTTAAAGTTTTTATTTAAATAATTACGATTCTTTAAAGATGTTAGAGGATCAACATATCTTATTGTCTCTTCTCTTTTACTCTTCTTTTTAATTTTTATCTTATTTTTAAATAATGACCATATAATAATTAATACAATTAACGCTCCAGAAATATATAAGTATACATAATTAATTTCTTTTGAATTTACACTATATTCTTTCCAAGCAACATTATATACTTGTTTATAATTTATATATTCAATATACTTAGTAAATAACTTTTCAAATGTTGCATTTTCATCATCTTTTCTAATTACATAACCATAATTTAAATTTTGTTTATCATTATAAATAACTCTGTAATCTGATAATTTATTATCTTTATACATCTCATAAATATTTTTATCTAAAACCACTATACTATCTTTATCTATCTTACTAATTAACGTACTAATCTTATCATAAGAGATAATATCTGCTTCTGCTTCTTTTTTTAGGTACTTAACTAAAGTACTATTTATAGTCATAACTTTCTTCTCATTTAATGACTTAATAGAATTTATAACAGTATCAGTCTTATTTTTATGTATTAACACAACGTATTCTTCATCATAAGGAGATATACTTCTTGTATAGCTTCCACTTAATCCTGAATAATTATAATAATTTGGTGCAATATCTACATCACCATTATTTAATGCTCTAGTTAAATCTTTAACACTATGATATTTTTTATAAACAAAACTAGCATTAGAAACTTTACTAAATGAATTTATAAACGTACTATCAAGTCCTATTAACTTATTGTTTATAAAACCAGTATAAGGTTCATTTTCCAAATAACCAAACGCATACTTTTTACTTAAAAAGTCAGCCTTTGATTTTTCTGATATATTACTATATTTAACAATTAAATTTATAAGAGCATTATTATAATCTTTTTCTAAATTATTTTTCTTGTAATCAGTAAAACTCTTCTTTGTAATACTAGTTAATTCTTTATTATCATTTAAAGTTTTTAAAACATAAGTTTCTTTCATTTCAGTAATATTATAAACGATATGATAAGAGTTTGATAATATAAATGATAAGTACTTTGTTTTTGGAAGGGCAATATAATCTTCTTTAGAATCTTTTAATGCAGCTTCTAGTTTTTCTACGTTTTCATATGGAGTATAAGTTACACCATTTTCTGATGAAATGTAGTAGCTAACAGTTGATAAATCATCTGTTAACGTACCTATCTTTTTATTTTTAATATTTTCTGGAGATGAAATTTTTTCACTTTTTCTTCCGATTAATACATAGTAATCTGTATAAAACTTCATATCATCTTTTGATACTTTACTAGCATTCTTACCCTTTAAAACTTCAAAGTATAAATCATTTTCTTCAGTATCACCAGATGCATCATATGAAATTAAGTTAAATGATAAATTAGTCTTTTCTTTTAGTTTATCAACAAAATCAAAGAAAACACCCTCTCCATCATCACTAAAAACAGGTATATTATTTGCAATTGATACGTTAATTACATCTTCTTTATTATTTTCAATCCATTTTTTTTCAGCCAAATCAAGTTTAGTATCTTTATTATTTCTTGAACTAAAATTAATTAATGCAATAAGTATAATAACTAAAAGTACTATTAATAAAATCCCAGTCTTTTTATTATTTTTCTTCTTTCTCATTTTTTCACCTTCTAAAGCTCATCAAAAGTTATTACATCTTTTGATTTATGTTTATAACCTATTATTGGGTATTTCTTTTCTCCATCTATAGTCTGACTAACATAAACCGTAATATCATAATAACCTTTTGTTTTATCATCAATAAAGCCAAGTGCTTCATTAACTTTATTTTTAATATCTTCTTTACTTACTCCATCCGCTGCAGTAATAAAGTATTTTATTAATCTTCCCTTTAATGTTATTTTAACATTATCAAATCCTTCTATGGCTTTAGTTTTTTCTTCTAACTCAGACATTTTCTTATTATCAAAAGGATAATCTTTTATATCTTTTATTCTAACTCCATAGTTTGCTTTTTCTGAACTTGAATAAAAAAGCATTTTATATAACATAAGTAAAATTATAAGTATAATAACAAATATTAGTATTCTAGTTACCATTTTTTTATTTTTTACAATATATTTTTTTATCTTTGGTATCAAATTAATCAACTCCTATACAATAAGTATTATACTATAAATTATGTTTTATTTCTACTTTAATTAAAAAAAATTATTACTAATTCATATTTATATAAAACTACTGCCTCTCCAATACTTTGGCAAAGTATACCAGTAAGCATCTTTATAATTGTTGATTTACCTGCTTCATTAGGACCTATAAAAGCTATAATCTCGCCCTTATCAATTGATAAATTAATGTTGTTAACTGCTTTTTAATCTTATATTTTGGCTTAAAAATAGATTTTAAACTTTTTAGATAAATGTTTAATTTCTATTGTTTTAGTCATAAATTATCACTTCCTCTACTTTTTATATTTTTCTAGACAACTCTAAAGCAAGCGTCATAACCTCTTTTTTCTTATCTATTTTTGTAAGTCCACTTAAACTTCGCTCATCCCATACTGCAGCATCCAAATTATCTCCTGCATAATAAAATGTAAAATAATCTGCCTTTAGTTTTTTACATACCGCTGCTATTGCCGTACCTTCCATTTCTACACATACCGCACCCTTTTGCTTATAATAATTGACCTTTTCTTTAGTTTCCCTGTATATAGCATCAGTTGTCCATGTATATCCTTGTGTATAGTCAAAGTAATACTTATTTAATATTTCAATAAATTTATCTTTATACTTTAAATCCATGTCTATAATTTCACTGTCATCTTCAATATAATGGTAACTTGTTCCTTCATCCCTAAATCCTTTAGTTGGAATTATAATAGAACAATCTTCTATTTTAGAATCTAAAACGCCACAATTACCAAAGATTATAAACTTATTAACACCTGATGCATGAAGCTCTTCTATATCTCCTGCTATCCAAGGAGCACTTACACCTGCCATAAAAAACGTTATTTCCTTACCCTTATAATTTAATTTATATACTTTTCTCTCCATATTAGCAGTTGATAAAATGCCAACTGGTTCGCAAGGAAATTTACTTATAACATCTTCATGCAAATGATGAGAAAAAACACCGATAGCTATCTCTGGCAAACTATCTATTCTATTTTTACCATCAATACTTTTTATTTTTTTAGCTTTTATAAATCCTTCTTCATTACTATACTTTATCATTTTTAATCACTTCCTTTTATTTAAATAATACACTCATTATATTTTCATATTCTTCTTTAAATATAGTCTTAGTTTTATCACTTAAATCATTATAGTCATTTTCAAAATAACGTTTTATAAAACTTCTTATGTTACTTAAATTAACACCATAGTTTTTATATGCATAATCAAATATCATTGGTATATTATCAAAATGAGATAATATATCGGCATCTGCTACGCATACTTCTTCATCTGTTACAGCATCAAAACTTGTTCTATGATGAAGTACACAGTTTTTAACACGTTTTATCTTTTCCTGTGGATAATTATATTTATTTAATATTTCTTCAGCTATTTTTGCACCATTTATGTGATGATCACTTCTTCTTCTCACTTTTTTTATTAATGCTATATCATGAAGAAGTGTGCCTAATGATACTATTTCTATATCAGCGTCATATTTTTTAGCGAGAAAGACTGCTTTATCATACACATACTTTATATGTTCATTCCAAAAATCATAACCATCTTTAGATTCTTTTTTATGCTTATTGCACTCATCTTTTACATACTCTTTTATTTAACCTATTTTTTTATCATATTCCTCTTTATATTTTTCTAATGAATTTTTAATATCTATTTTATACTTTTCCACTACTTCACCATAATCTTCATTATATATTTCATTATATTTTTTAGCTCCTAGTGCTAACATAGTTTTAGATGAACCAATATTACTTTTAACACAATCAAGTAATGCAGTTTCAACATTAAGCTCATCTAAACGTTTTAATCCTAGATATAAATTAATTTTATTATAGCCTTTTCTTCTTTCTGTAGGTCTAATACTATAACCAATATGACCACCATTAAGTAATAATCTTTCATTTAAATTATATCTAATATTAATCATACCAACTATTCTATTATCATTTTCTCTTACTAAAAAGTAAGTTTCGGCTGGAACTCTTTTTTCATTTGCAATCTGTTTTCTATCTTTTTCTAATTTTTTTAACCAACCAGAGTAATCATCTAAATAACTATCTAATCCTCCTTCACCATTTATTTTTGAATTATACTTATAAAATTCATTTATATAATCTATTGCATCATTTTCATGTTTTTCACTTGGAATAACATGCATTAATTTTTCCATAATATCACCTTCCTATTTATTATCATTTTAAATTACATAACTTATTTTTTCAATATATAAAAACACCACTAGTAATAAAAACTACTATTAGTGTTTAAATTAACATATATTACACTTTAATTATCTTTTTAAAATCATCTTCTAATATTTCCATTTCAACTATATCATAATATTTTCCATCTAAAAAGTATACTTCATGTCTCCTACCATACTCTTTAAATCCTATTTTCTTATAACATTTAATAGCTCTTTCATTAAATGAGAACACATATAAATTAATATTATGCATGTTTTGAAAATTAAAAGCATAATTTAAAAGTAACTCTAGTGCTTCTACACCATAGCCTTTATTTCTATTTTCTTCATCTCCAATAAAAATTCCAATAGTACATCTTCTATTTATTCTATCTAGTTTCATTAATGAACAATTACCAATTAATTCATCTGTTTTCTTTTCTACTATTGCAAAGTTTACATCACCATTTTTAGATGCATTAGTAATCCAATCTTTTTCTCCTTCTAAAGAGGTAATATTAACTGTACTACCTAGTGCATCTGTTATACTTCTATCATTCATCCAAATAGTATATTTTTCTGAATCTAAAATATTCATCGGTGATAAATATAATCTATGTCCTTCGAATTTTTTAAAATATTTCATAATTTTTACCTCCTTCATTTTATAAGTAACAAAAAAGCACGCAAGTCACTTATAGTATAGTGACTCCGTGCTTCTTTAAAGTACGTGTAAGTAAATAATTACCCTTTGAGGCTAGATATAAATCACACTCAAACTCACTTATTGCTTATAAAATAGCAAGTTTTAGCATATTTGTCAAGCAATTATTATAAATTTATCAAATAAACTTTATTTTAACAAAGCTTTTCTTACCTTTTTGAATTACTAATTCATTATCGATAAAATCATCAAATTCTACAATTCTATTTATATTCTTTTCTTTAATACCATTTATACTTATTCCATTTTGTTCAATCATTCTTCTTCCTTCAGATTTTGATGAAACAATATTTGATAAATTTAATAATTCAGTCAATAGCAATCCATTCTCTAACATACTTTCTTTTATTTCAAATATTTCAATATTTTCAGGTATACCACCTTTAGCTACTGTATTATATCTTTCTTCAGCTTGATTAATAAATTCTTCCCCATGATACATTTTAATTATTTCTTCTGCATATTTTCTATGTGCCAATAATATATCCTCACTCATCATATTTTCTACATCTTTCATATCTAAATCTGTAGTAAGTTTAAAATAATCTAATAATACATCATCAGGTATTCTCATAGCTTTCTCATACATTTTTTCAGGTGATTCATCCACTCCAATATAATTTCCCAATGATTTAGACATTTTTTCCTTACCGTCTAATCCTACTAATAAAGGAAAACACATTACATCTTGCGGCTCTTGATCATAGTCTCTTTGTAACTCTCTACCAACTAGTAGATTAAAAGTCTGGTCTGTCCCTCCTATCTCTATATCAGCGTGTAAGGCAACAGAATCATATCCTTGCATTAATGGATATAAAAATTCGTGAATGCCAATTGGAATGTTATTGTTAAATCTATTCTTAAAATCATCTCTTTCAAGAATTCTAGCCACTGTATATTTTCCAGTTAATTTAATAACATCCTCAAATGACATTTTAGCTAACCACTCTGAGTTATACATAATTTTTATCTTTTTAGGGTCTAATATTTTAGAAACTTGTTTAAAGTATGTTTCACCATTTTTTCTAGTTTCTTCGAATGACAATGATGGTCTTGTTTTTGATTTTCCTGATGGGTCTCCAATCATTGCTGTAAAATCTCCTATAACAAAAACTATCTCATGTCCTAAATCCTGTAAAATCTTCAATGCACGTAATGGTACTGTATGACCTAAATGCAAATCAGGTCTTGATGGATCAGCGCCAAATTTTACTACCAATTTTTTTCCACTATTCAATTTTTTTAATAACGTTTCCTTATTATGGATATCAACTGTTTTTCTCAATATTAATTCTATTTTTTCATCTTTTACCATTTTTCCTCCTAAAAAACCGCGATAAATAATCCTTATAAGGACGATTTATCGCGGTACCACCTTAATTTATGAATATAAACTCATACACTCTTTAGTTATAAAGTAACAACCTTTAAACTCATAATGTGTATTTCAAATATATCATTCTGTTCATTTCCACCAAACATAAACTCTCTAAATTAAAATAATATACTCTACTATTCATTAATCGACGCTTATAAATCAAATAATATCTATTACATTATATCATATAAAACATAATTTATTAAAGAGTTTTTATTAATGTTTTATTTTCCCTTGTTCAATTATATTTCCATTACTATCATATTTTTTATATTTATATAATAACTGTTTTAAAATTCCAACTATATCTCTTACTAAAACACATTTCTTAAGTATATCTAAACTTTTCATATCTGTTATATTTATTAAGCTGTTAATTAAATATGAATCATTTACTATGTATTCTTCTTTTTTTATAAAATTATTTTGTTTTAATTTCTCTTCTAGTTTTTCGTAACTGACATTTACTTTAACTGCTATTTCCATTTCTTTTTCCATAAATTTATATATTATTAATATTAATAAGGTATAACTAGTCTTAATATAAACTTCCAAAAAGGCATATCGCTTGATATAAATAGCCTTGGTAAATGATATTTATCATCACTTAATTTTACTTTTCTATGATTTTTTCCTGGTCCAAATGTAAAAGCTAGTTTGTAATTATTATTTTTTAAAGCCTTTTCTATATTATGACTAACATGCCCATATGGATACGCAAAATATTTTGTATCAATTACGTTATTCATCTTTTTAAAATCATTATTTATTTCTTCATAACTTAATAAATAATCATTTTCATGATGTAAATCATAAGTATGAGATGCAAATTCTATATTAGGATATTTTCTTTTAGCTTCCTTTATCATATTTAAATCCATATAGTTTTCATTTTCACCATTATAATTTATCCCCATATAAAATACTACTCCATTAAAATTATATTTTTTAAGTACTTTAAATGCTAACTCATAATTAGATTTATACCCATCATCCATTGTAATTAAAACCGATTTTCTAGGTATTTTACAAGTCTTATTTATAAAACAATCCATTTGTTTAAGAGTAATTGTATTATAATTATGGTCTTTTAAATATTTCATTTGCTTATCAAATTTTTTTATATTCATCTGCATATTACTAACGGAATCAGCTTCTGTAAAATCATGATATCCTAAAATGGTAACCCTTTGATCTTTATAAAGTAAAAATAAACAAATAAATACTAACAAAACAAAACTTAAAAATAATATTTTCAATTTCTTTTTCATACACCAAACACTTTCCTTACACTTAAATATTATAACAAAAAAATAAGACAAAAGTCTTATTTATTACTATTATTAGTTAAAATAAATCCTATTAA
>OIZL01001444.1_pt1 | contig 12786 bp, 9 predicted proteins | sample 1588541 | NCBI WGS metagenome assembly OIZL01 (sample SAMN03283285) | human gut metagenome | biome: human-associated habitat; material: feces | host: Homo sapiens | place: Peru | collected 2012 | reverse complement strand
TGCTCAATATGGATGTCGACACCAGCCAGCATCTGGTCGTTCGCGACGTCAGCCTGCAGGGCTCACGCCTCGCGCTGCCCGGCAGCGCGTCGCAGGAGAACATGCCGGCGGAAATTCGCCAGCAGCTGGAGGCGCTGCAGCTTGCGGTCACGACGCTGGCGATAAGTCGCGAACCCTGGCTTAGCGATATTGAGCAGGGCGTCCAGCTGGCGCGCGAGAAAGGCGTCCGGGCAGTGGTCAGCCTCGGCGGCGGCGCGGTGATTGACGCCGGTAAGGCGATTGCGGCGCTGGTCCCCGCCACCGGCCCGGTGATCGACTATCTGGAGGTGGTGGGAACGGGCCGTCAGCTGGAAGCCAGTCCCCTGCCGTTCGTGGCGATCCCCACCACCGCCGGGACGGGCGCGGAGGTTACCAAAAATGCGGTGATCAACGTTCCGGAACAGCAGCGGAAAGTGAGCCTGCGCGACGACCGAATGCTGCCTGACCTGGCGATTGTCGACCCGGCGCTAACCGACAACGCGCCGCGGAGCATCACCCTGAGCTCCGGCCTCGATGCCCTGACCCAGGTGATCGAGCCCTGGCTCTGCAGCCGGGCCACTCCTTTCACCGATGCCCTCTGCCAGCAGGCGATCCCGCGGGGCATCCGCGCGCTAAAGATCCTGATGGAAAAAGAGTGTCCGGCCAGCCGCGACGAGATGGCCTGGGTCAGCCTGTGCGGCGGACTGGCGCTGGCGAACGCCGGGCTGGGAGTGATCCACGGCCTCGCCGGCCCGCTGGGCGGCCTGAGCCGCGCCTCGCATGGTGCCCTGTGCGGCAGCCTGCTGCCGTTTGGGCTGGCGCTGAACGAGTCGCAGATAAACGACCCCGCCCTGCGCCAGCGCTTCAACGACGTTCGCCGCTGGCTGGCCGACGGGCTGGAGGTTCCGGCGGATCGGGTCTGGGACAGTCTGCGGGAATGGAGCCTTCGCGCCGGTCTCGGCACCCTGCGCGACCTCGGCGTGGCGCGCGACGCGCTGGAGCCGGCGGCGCTGGCCGCCAGCACCTCCTCATCGATGAAGGCCAATCCGGTCAGCCTGAGCAGCGAACAGCTGCTGGAGATGCTGGAGGCGGCGTGGGAGTGAGCGCCCCGGGATAAAATTTTGTTGCATAATGAATGGTCCGAATTTTATCTTCGCCCAAGCGCGGACTTATTAATGATTTATCAAGGCGTTACTTAAAAATCACGGCGTCCCCTGCAGGCGGAAAAGCGTGATCTAACGCACAGTTTGCTTCACACTCACCGAAGCGACTGTCTACGCTTAATAGACAAGGCCGGGTATGCCCGGCCCCGAACTCACGCTATCCGGAGGTCCGTATCGCTATGTTCAGCCAGAAATTACGCCACGTTGAAGACGACGAGTTAAGGATCGACATCGATCCCTGCTACGAAGCCGATCCGTACGAATTAAAGCTGGATGAGATGATTGACGCTGAACCGGAGCCTGAGGTGATCGAGGGGCTTCCGGCGTCTGACGCCCTCACCCCGGCGGATCGCTATCTTGAGCTGTTTACCAACGTGCAGAAATCACGCATCTTTGCCGACAGCAAAACCTTCCCCGACTGCGCGCCGAAACACGATCCGCTGGACATCCTGCGCAACTACCGCAAGGTCAAACGTCAGCCCGACTTCGACCTGCGACAGTTCGTGGAAGACAACTTCTGGCTGCCGGAGAACCAGACCGACGTCTACACCTCGGACCCCAGCCTGACGCTGAAAGAGCACATCGATAAGCTGTGGCCGGTGCTGACCCGCGAGCCTCAGGATCATATCCCCTGGTCGTCGCTGCTGGCGCTGCCGCAGGCCTATATCGTCCCCGGCGGCCGCTTTAGCGAAACCTATTACTGGGACTCTTATTTCACCATGCTGGGGCTGGCGGAGAGCGGCCGGGAAGATCTGCTGAAATGCATGGCCGATAACTTTGCCTGGCTGATTGAAACCTACGGTCACATTCCGAACGGCAACCGCACCTACTACCTCAGCCGATCGCAGCCGCCGGTGTTTGCCCTGATGGTCGAACTCTTTGAAGAGGATGGCGTGCGCGGCGCGAAGCGCTATCTGGATCATCTGAAGATGGAGCACGCCTTCTGGATGGACGGCGCCGAGTCGCTGATCCCGCATCAGGCGTATCGGCACGTGGTGCGCATGCCGGATGGCTCCCTGCTCAATCGCTACTGGGACGACCGGGACACGCCGCGGGATGAGTCCTGGCGCGAGGACGTGGAGACCGCCCGACACTCCGGGCGGCCCGCCAATGAAGTGTACCGCGACCTGCGGGCGGGCGCCGCGTCCGGCTGGGACTACTCCAGCCGCTGGCTGCGGGATATCACGCGGCTGGCCAGTATCCGTACCACGCAGTTTATCCCCATCGACCTGAACGCCTTCCTGTTCAAGCTGGAGACGACCATCGCCAACCTCTCCGGGCTGAAGGGCGATCGCGAGACGGAAGCAGCCTTCCGCCAGAAGGCTCAGGATCGGCGGGCGGCGGTTAACCGCTACCTGTGGGACGATGAGAACGGCTGTTTTCGCGATTATGACTGGCGCCGCGAACAGCTGGCGCTGTTTTCCGCCGCCAGCATTGTCACCCTTTACGTCGGCCTGGCGACTCACGAGCAGGCAGAACGCCTTGCCGATGCGGTGCGGGCCCGCCTGCTCACCCCCGGAGGGATCATGGCCACCGAATACGAAAGCGGCGAGCAGTGGGATAAACCCAACGGCTGGGCGCCGCTGCAGTGGATGGCGGTGCAGGGATTTAAACGCTACGGTCAGGATCCGTTGGGAGATGAGATCGCCTGGAGCTGGCTGCAGACGGTCAATCACTTTTACAAGCAGCATCACAAGCTGATTGAGAAATACCACATCGCCACCGGCGTGCCGCATGAGGGCGGCGGCGGGGAGTATCCCCTGCAGGATGGCTTTGGCTGGACCAACGGCGTGGTGCGCCGACTGATTGGCCTGTACGGTGAGCCAACCTAGTCGGGCTGTTCCCGGCGGCTTTCTCCTGCTATGTTCAGAGGATTCGCCCTGCCCGGAATGACGCTTATGCCTGAACTTCTGACGCCGCGCCTGCGCTGCTCACCGCTGCAGCTGGACGACTGGTCGTTTTTTCTTTCCCTGCAGCAGGATCCGCAGGTCATGCTCTATGTGGCCGACCCCCGGCCGCAGGCGGCCATCCGCGAGGCGTTCGATTCGCGGCTGCCGCCGTGGGCGCCGGGGGATGAACACTGGCTGTGCCTGGTGGTGCGCGACAGGCTCACCCATACCCCGCTCGGCCTGACCGGTTACCAGCATCATCAGCGCGAGATTGCCGAGGTCGGCTTTCTCTTCGCTCCGGCGGCGCAGGGCCGGGGCTACGGCTACGAATCGCTGCGCGCGCTGTGCGACTACGCCTTCACCACCGGCGGCGTCCGCCGCCTGACCGCCAGCGTCACCGCCGGCAACGAGGCGTCTAAGCAGTTGTTGCTCAAAGCCGGCTTCCGGCTGGAGGGGGAGTTGCGGGAGAACTACTGGCTGAACGGGCGCTGGCACAATGACTGGCTGTTCGGTCGGCTGCGTGGGGAGGGCGATGCGCCGTAGCGCACCGCCCGGCGTCAGTCTGGCTCAGAGGAACATCCCGCCCGAGACTTCCACACGCTGCGCGTTCATCCACGCCAGCTCATCGCTGAGCAGGGCGGCGATGGCGTCGCCGATATCATCCGGCAGCCCGACGCGCCCCAGCGCGGTCTGGGCGGCGATATGCCGATTCACCTCGGCGTTATCGCGCACCTCCCCTCCGCCAAAGTCGGTCTCAATGGCCCCCGGCGCGATGATGTTCACCGATATCCCCCGTCCGCCCAGCTCTTTCGCCTGATAGCGGGTCAGGACCTCCATCGCCCCCTTCATCGCGGCGTAGGCCGCATAGCCCGGCAGGGCAAAGCGCGCCAGGCCGCTGGAGACATTAAGGATCCGCCCCCCGTCCTGCAGGAGGGGCAGCAGCCGCTGGGTCAGAAAAAACGGCCCTTTGAACTGGATGTTCATCAGCTCGTCAAACTGCGCTTCACTGGTCTCGGCGAAGGGGACGTTGAGGCCGATCCCGGCGTTGTTCAGTAAATAATCAAAGGTGGTTCGCCCCCACTTCTGCGCCAGCACCTGCGCCACCTCGCTGGCAAAGGCGTCGAATGTTGAGGAATCGCCGACGTTCAGCGCCAATGCTGCCGCCTTGACCCCTTTTTGCTCAATCTCCGCCACCACATCGAGAGCCGCCTGGCGGTTGCTGTGATAGGTCAGAAGAATGTCGGTTCCCTTCGCCGCCAGCTTCAACGCGGCGTTTTTACCCAGGCCACGGCTGCCGCCGGTCACTAAAGCGATACGTTGTGTCATCAGAAGACCCCTTTCAGGTTGCGTTGTGATTGTGTTCTAGCTTATTAACTGCCAGTAAAACAATAAATACGCTACATTACGTTTTACTGTTTCATTCATAACAACAATAGGCGATCGGCATGGATAAAATTCATGCAATGCAGTTATTCATTCGCGTAGCGGATCTGGAGAGTTTTTCCCGCGCCGCCGAGACCCTGGCGCTGCCGAAAGGCAGCGTCTCGCGGCAGATTCAGGCCCTGGAAAGCCATCTTGGCGTGCGGCTCCTGCACCGTACCACCCGTCGGGTTCAGCTCACCCAGGATGGGATGGTCTACTACGAGCGGGCGAAGGATCTGCTGAGCAACCTCGACGAACTGGACGGGATGTTCCAGCACGATCCGGCGAGCATCAGCGGCCGGCTGCGGGTGGATATGCCGGTCGGTTTTGCTAAAAAACTGGTGATCCCTCATCTGCCGACTTTTTTACAGCAGTATCCGGGCATCGAACTGGAGCTGAGCAGCAGCGACCGGCTGGTGGACGTGATCCGCGAGGGGTTTGACTGCGTGGTACGCGTCGGCGCGCTCAAAGACTCAGGGCTTATCGCCCGCCCACTGGGCAAGCTGACGCAAATTAACTGCGCCAGCCCGGACTACCTTGCGCGATTTGGCTATCCGCAATCCCTTGAGGATCTGGCGGATCATGCCCTGATCCACTACGCCAGCACTCTCGGGGTCCGTCCTTCCGGCTTCGAGGTGGTGATCGACGGCGCCGTGCGCTGGGTAAAAAGCGGCGGCATATTGACGGTCAACAGCACGGAAACCTATCAGGCGGCCTGTATCGCCGGGCTGGGAATTATTCAGGTGCCGCGCACCGGCGTGCGCGAGGCGTTACGCGCCGGCGAACTGATCGAGATCCTGCCCCAGTACCGCGCTGAGCCGCTGCCGGTCTCGCTTATCTACCCCCATCGGCGCAATCTCTCCCGTCGCGTACATCTGTTTATGGAGTGGCTGGGCGGGCTGATGAAAGATTACGTCGATTGATCCGCGCGGAGGGTGAACGGGGGGCGGGCAGATGCGTTCCTGCAGGATACGGCATTTAAGGTATACTTTTTGCTGAATCTCGCGGTAAAAAAGGAAGAAATTACGTATGACGCCGGAAAACGACGATCGACGCCCACCACAGGAACCGGACACGCAGCCGGAGAAAAACAAAAGCCCCCTCGACGCTCTCAATGACACGGCCGTCGGGCAAAAAGCCAGCCAGGCGCTGAAGACCGTCACCGGAACGGCGGCCAAAGTGCAGCGCAACCCGGTGATCGCCCATCTGATACGCGCCGCAGAACGTTTCAATGACCGACTGGGCAATCAGTTCGGCGCGGCCATCACCTACTTCTCGTTCCTGTCGATGATCCCGATCCTGATGGTCTCATTTGCCGCCGCCGGCTTCGTTCTGGCCTGGCATCCGACCCTGCTGCAGGACATTTTCGACAAAATTCTGCAAAACGTCAGCGACCCAACGCTGGCGGCGACCTTGAAAAACACCATCAACACCGCGGTGCAGCAGCGTACCGCCGTCGGTCTGGTCGGCCTGCTGGTCGCCCTCTATTCCGGTATTAACTGGATGGGCAATCTGCGTGAAGCGATCCGCGCCCAGTCGCGCGACGTCTGGGAGCGCCGGCCGCAGGACGAGGAGAAAATCTGGATAAAATACTTCCGCGATCTTATCTCGCTGATCGGTCTGCTGGTGGCGCTGATTATTACGCTGTCGATCACCTCTGTCGCCGGTTCCGCCCAGCAGTTGATTATCTCCGCGCTGTATCTCGACAACATTGAATGGCTGAAGCCCGCCTGGCGGCTGATCGGCCTCGCCATCTCGATTTTTGCCAACTATCTGCTCTTTTTCTGGATCTTCTGGCGGCTGCCGCGCCATCGTCCGCGGCGCAAGGCCCTGTTTCGCGGCACGCTTATCGCGGCGATTGGCTTTGAAATCATCAAAATCGTCATGACCTGGACGCTGCCGGCGCTGGTGAAATCCCCCTCCGGGGCGGCGTTCGGATCGGTGCTGGGGCTGATGGCCTTTTTCTATTTCTTTGCCCGCCTGACGCTGTTCTGCGCCGCGTGGATCGCCACCGCGGAGTATAAAGACGACCGACGGATGCCGGGCAAAACCCACCGCTGACGTATTGCGAGGATGAATAAAAGAGGCAAAATTCATCCTCGCGCTTTATTTCAGTAGATAAATCCACCCATTAACTTTTATTTAACCAAAAACTGGTTTTATCCTCTATCTTTTTAATTGTGTGAAGCATTTCATAGAACTATTTTTTCTGGCGTAAAAATTATCCGCTTTTTGCCGCTTTTTTGCTCATTCTCTTCGTTTGTTACAGATTGAAATGTCCCTGTGGCTGTGGCTATATGGCTTTTCGTTCGCGCAAAAATAAGAAAGATCTATGCAAGCCACAGCCACCACACTCGAAAACACGCAGGAAACCGCCCCGGTCAATTCACGCAACAAAGTCGTTGTCGCCTCGCTCATTGGCACCGCCATTGAGTTTTTCGACTTCTACATCTATGCCACTGCCGCGGTCATCGTCTTCCCGCATATCTTCTTCCCGCAGGGCGATGCCGCCGCGGCCACCCTGCAATCGCTGGCCACCTTCGCCATCGCCTTCGTCGCCCGGCCAATCGGCTCCGCGCTGTTTGGCCACTTCGGCGATCGCGTCGGCCGCAAGGTTACCCTGGTGGCTTCGCTGTTAACCATGGGGATCTCCACCGTGGTGATCGGCCTGCTGCCCGGCTATGAAAGCATTGGCATTGTCGCGCCGATGCTGCTGGCGCTGGCGCGCTTCGGTCAGGGACTTGGCCTCGGAGGGGAATGGGGCGGCGCGGCGCTGCTGGCTACGGAAAACGCCCCGGCGCGCAAGCGCGCCCTGTACGGCTCCTTCCCGCAGCTGGGCGCGCCGATCGGCTTCTTCTTCGCCAACGGCACCTTCCTGCTGCTCTCCTGGCTGTTAACCGATCAGCAGTTTATGGAGTGGGGCTGGCGCGTGCCGTTTATCTTCTCCGCGGTGCTGGTGATCATCGGTCTGTACGTGCGCGTCTCGCTGCACGAAACGCCGGTCTTCGCCAAAGTGGCAGCGGCGAAAAAACAGGTCAAAATCCCGCTGGGTACCCTGTTGACCAAACACGTTCGCGTGACGGTGCTGGGCACCTTCATCATGCTGGCAACCTATACCCTGTTCTACATCATGACCGTCTACTCGATGACCTTCAGCACCGGCGCGGCGCCGAATGGCCTGGGCCTGCCGCGTAACGAAGTGCTGTGGATGCTGATGATGGCAGTGATTGGCTTTGGCGTGATGGTGCCGATCGCCGGCCTGCTGGCGGATGCCTTTGGTCGTCGTAAGAGCATGATTATCATCACCACGATGATTATTTTGTTCGCCCTGTTCGCCTTTAAACCGCTGCTGGGCTCCGGCAATCCGCTGCTGGTCTTCGCCTTCCTGCTGCTGGGCTTAAGCCTGATGGGACTGACCTTTGGCCCGATGGGCGCGCTGCTCCCGGAGCTGTTCCCGACGGAGGTGCGCTACACCGGCGCGTCGTTCTCCTATAACGTGTCGTCGATCCTCGGCGCCTCGGTCGCGCCGTATATTGCCGCCTGGCTGCAGGGCAACTATGGCCTGGCGGCGGTCGGCACCTATCTGGCGGCGATGGCGGCGCTGACGCTGATCGCCCTGCTGCTGACCCACGAGACCCGCCACCAGTCGTTGTGATCCTTCGCCCTGACGCCGCTGGCGTCAGGGCTCTCCCCTACTTTTTCATCTGTGACAAAATGGTCCGACACTGGTTGCTATCGCCCTCCGCCGGAGAAACCAGCGCCAGCAGCGCGGCAGCCGGGGTCACCAGGGTGGCCAGCGCCGCCGCTACCGCGCCGCGGACAATCAGCGGCCCGGCCTTCACCCCCGCCTGCGGCGATTTAAAGGTGCCCCGAACATACAGCGGTGAACGCAGGGTGATCACCCGGAAGCCTTTGCTTTCCGGATCGATGGTCAGGTCCAGCTGCTCGGAGGCGAAGCTGGCGGTTCCGGTCACATTGATCAGCGCGTTTTCCGTATCGAAGGCAAAAATCTGCGGCCGGGCGACGCCGTTGGTCACGTCGATATTGGCCGCCGCACAGTTCACCCGAACTTCCTCATCACCAAAAATCTGGCCGATCAGGTAGTTGCCGACGTTAAGACCGAGAATTTCCATCAGGTTACGACTGATCAGGCCGTCGTTCATCAGCAGTTTCAGGTTGCCATTACTGTTGCCGAGCAGGGCCGCCACCGAGTTGCCGCTGCCGCGCAGCTGAACATCGCCATTCATCTCGCCAAGGGTTTTCTGCATCATCTCGACGTTCGGCATCAGCGCCTTCAGCTTCAGGCGTCGCGCCTGCAGATTGGCCTCACCCTGCAGCGGCTTTTTATCGCCCTGCAAGTGTACGCTGCCGGCAATCGACCCGTTGGCCAGGCCAAAACGCACCGGCTGCAGGCGCAGGTCGCCATCTTCCAGGATCACATGGGTCGACAGATCGCTGATCGGCAGGGTGCCGCCGTGCTCAATTCTCCGGCCCTTAAAGCGTACATCGGCATCCATCACCTGCCATTTATCGGTTTCAAAACGGTCTGCCGGCAGCACTTTACCCGCCGGCTGCGGTCGGTCGCCCGCCTGGCGCGCAGCGCCTTTCTTCGTCCCTTTGCCGGAATCGACGCCGATTAACGGCCCGAGATCCGCCAGCCGCAGCTGCTTCGACTCCATGTCGCCGCTGAGCTTCGGTCGCGGTTTGCCAGTGGTATAGGTCAGGGAGCCATGAATGTCGCTATCGCCGATCCGACCATTAAAATCCTGGTAGTCAAAACGCATGCGGTTTTTCTGCTTAAAGTCGGCGCGCAGGCGGCCATCGGTAGAGAACGATGGCGTCTCCGGCAGCAGTCCCAGCTTCTGCGCCTGGGTGGCCTGCAGAACCATCGCCACCTGCCACAGCGGCTGGCTGTCGAACAGCCCGACCGACAGGCCCAGCTCGCCGGCTCGCGCTTGTAGCTCGCTCAGCTGCGCGTCGCTCAGGCGCTCCGCCAGCGGCGGATAAGCGGGGAGATTGCTAAACGGGGTTTCATTGCCGCTGATATCGGCCTCGACGATTAACGCATCGGCCTGGCGTATTTTTTTCAGCAGTTTCGCTGGCGGCGGCGCCATGTCGCGGGTGCCCATATGGATGCTGCCGACGAGGTGCAAATAGCGTTCGCCGGGCAGGACGATATCCATCGCAGGCCAGGAATAAGACGAGCCGACGGCGGCTCGCCACAGCATTTTTATCCGGTTTAACAGGCCCATACGCGCTCCGAAGTGTGAGGACTTCATGCTAGCGCATATGGTGATACACGTCACCCTTCCGGCGGGCTTTTCTTGTGTCAGCAAAAAACGGGCGCCGAACAACGTCAGCGCCCGTTTCATCTGACGGCGTTTACTCTTTTGGTTTAAAGCGCAACAGGCGGTTAGCGTTACTCACCACGGTGATTGACGATAGCGCCATCGCCGCGCCGGCGACCACCGGATTGAGCAGCGTGCCGGTCAGCGGCCAGAGGATCCCGGCGGCAATCGGGATACCCAGCGAGTTGTAGACAAACGCGCCCAGCAGGTTCTGCTTCATATTGCGTAAGGTCGCCTTCGAAATCGCCAGCGCATCGGCCACGCCGTGAAGACTATGGCGCATCAGGGTGATCGCCGCGGTTTCAATAGCGACATCGCTGCCGCCGCCCATGGCGATACCGACATCGGCCTGGGCCAGCGCCGGAGCGTCGTTAATGCCGTCGCCAACCATCGCCACTTTGTGCCCCTGGCTCTGCAGTCGTTTAATGGCATCGGCTTTACCGTCCGGCAGCACGCCGGCAATCACTTCATCAATGCCGGCTTCTTTGGCGATGGCCTTCGCGGTGGTGGGGTTATCCCCGGTAAGCATCACCAGCCGGTAGCCCTGCCGATGCAGGCGGGCCAGGGCGTCGACGCTGTCTTCGCGCAGCGGGTCACGGATGGCGAACAGCGCGGCCGCCTGACCATCCACCACCAGCAGCACCGGCGTGGCGCCGCGCGAGGCCTGCGCCATCATCTCGCTTTCTATATCGCTGGTGGCGATATGCTGCTCGTTGAGCAGCGCCTGGTTGCCGAGCAGCAGGCGATGACCTTCCGCCTCACCGCTGACGCCAAGGCCGCGCAGGGTGCGGAAGCAGCTCACTTCCGGCAACGAACTGTCGGCGGCTTTATCGAGGATCGCTCGCGCCAGCGGATGGCTTGAGCCCTGTTCCAGCGCGGCGGCAAGACGCACCGCAGTCGCTTCATCAATGCCAGAGAAGGTTTTTACAGTCACCACCTGCGGCTTGCCTTCGGTCAGGGTGCCGGTTTTATCGAACACCAGGGTGTCGAGTTCACTGGCGCGCTGCAGCGCATCGGCGTCGCGCACCAGTACGCCGTATTCCGCCGCCCGGCCAACGCCGGAGATGATCGACATTGGCGTCGCCAGCCCTAAGGCGCACGGACAGGCGATAATCAGCACCGTGGTGGCGATCACCAGGGTATAGACGATCTGCGGCGCCGGGCCGAAGAAGTACCAGATCGCCGCGCTAATCAGCGCAATGGCGACCACCGCCGGGACAAACACCGCGGAGATTTTATCCGCCAGCTGGCCGATCTCCGGCTTGCTGCTCTGCGCCTGGCGCACCATGCGGATAATACGTGCCAGCGTGGTCTGGCTGCCGACGGCGCTGGCGGTGAACAGCACGCTGCCGTCCTGCACCACGGTGCCGGCGTGAATGGCATCGCCATCGCCTTTTTGCTGTGGTACCGGTTCGCCGGTGAGCATCGCTTCATCAAACCAGGCTTCGCCCTGGCTTATCACGCCGTCAACCGGAACGCGATCGCCAGTGGTCAGGCGCAGCGTCATGCCGGCCTGAACTTCAGCGAGCGGCAGATCCTTTTCTCCCTCAGGGGTCACCACGCGGGCTGAAGGCGGCGTCAGATCGAGCAGTTTCTCCAGCGCTTTCGAGGAGCGCTGGCGGGCGCGGGCCTCCAGCATATGGCCGAGGTTAATCAGGCCGATAATCATCGCGCTGGCTTCGTAATACAGATGCCGGGCTTCCATCGGAAACCACTGCGGCCACAGGTTGACGCTCATCGAGTACAGCCAGGCGACGCCGGTACCGAGCGCCACCAGCGTATCCATGGTGGCGGTGCCGTTTTTCAGGCTTTTCCACGCGCTGCGGTAGAAGTGCCCGCCGGCGAAGACCATCACCGCAAGGGTGACGAGGCCGATGACCAGCCACAGCGAACGGTTGTCGTCGCTGACCATCATGTTATCGCCGATCATGCCCCAGACCATCACCGGCACGCCGACCAGCAGGGCGACAATCGCCTGCCAGCGAAAACGTTTCATGGTGGCGATGGCGGTTTCCTGCTGACGTTCGCGGCGTTCCAGATCGTCCTCGATCGCCTCCGCGCCGTAGCCCGCTTTCTCCACCGCCTGCACTAATTCTGCGGCGGACGCACTGCCCATCACCAGCGCCGTGCGTTCCGCCAGGTTAACCCGCGCCTGTGAGACGCCCGGCACCGCGGCAAGCGCGTTCTGTACCCGGGAGACGCAGCTGGCGCAGCTCATGCCGTTGATCAGCAGCTGTTGACTGTCATCTTCGTCATGGGCTGCCGGAAGCTCAGGAGTGGCCGCTGTCAGTGCTTCCGACGGGATTGATGATTCTGCCAGCGGTTTAGCCTTTGGGTGGCTGAGCTCCGCGCCGTATCCGGCTTGTTTAACGGTTTCAATCAGCGCTTGTGCGCTGGCGCTGCCCGTCACATGGGCTTCAGTGAGGGTGACTTCCGCTTGCTCAACGTCAGGACGCTGCTCCAGACTCTCTTTCACGCGTTTGACGCAGTGGCCGCAGGAGAGGCCATCCAGCGTCAGGTCGATAGTGTTAGACATAAATAACTCCTGAATAATTTTCCGGTCAACGATTGACCAGAACCACTCTTTCATCGAGTATTAAGAAGGTTAAACCTTCCAGCAAGGGGAAGGTCAAGGAGAAAAAATGAATATCAGCGATGTGGCGAAAAAAACCGGTTTAACCAGCAAAGCGATTCGTTTTTACGAAGAGAAGGGGCTGGTGACGCCGCCGTTGCGCAGCGAAAACGGCTACCGCACCTACAGTCAGCAGCATCTCGATGAACTGACGCTGCTGCGCCAGGCGCGGCAGGTGGGGTTTAATCTGGAAGAGTGCCGCGAGCTGGTGGCCTTGTTCAACGACCCGTCGCGGCACAGCGCCGATGTGAAAAAACGCACGCTGGAGAAAGTGGCGGATATCGAGAACCATATCCTCGAGCTGCAAAATATGC
>OIZL01001441.1_pt1 | contig 12803 bp, 11 predicted proteins | sample 1588541 | NCBI WGS metagenome assembly OIZL01 (sample SAMN03283285) | human gut metagenome | biome: human-associated habitat; material: feces | host: Homo sapiens | place: Peru | collected 2012 | reverse complement strand
TAGCAAAGGGGCAGTACCCATGTACAGCTCCCTTCACTAAAAATCCAATTCTGACTACTTCTTCGCAATCTGTAATAAAAAAATATAAATATAAAATATATTTAAGTCCATTTATTCCTTTAAGTATAGATAAATATAATTATGTGATGAGCCATAAAAATGTTTATGTTGTAGTAACTGCCGATGCATTAGAAAAAGAAGTGATTAAAAAAAGAGGGAAGGAAAATTTAGTATTTTCTAGCAATGGAGTGGATTACAGTTTTTTTAAAACAATCGATAAAGAATATAACTTTGAAAAGGAATTTTTAGATGTTTTAAATAAAAACAAGCCTATAATCATGTATTATGGTGCACTTGCAAAATGGGTTGATTATAATTTAATAAAAGAGATAGCCACAACAAATAAATATAGTATAGTCTTATTTGGTATTAAGTATGATGAATCTTATGATGAAGAAATGGGAAAAACTGAGAACGTTTATTTTCTTGGAAGTAGAAATTATAAAGTTTTAAAAAACTATGCTAGAAAAGCAGATATTCTTATGATACCTTTTAAAATTAACGATATTACTAAATCCACTAGTCCTGTCAAAATATTTGAATATATGGCACTACACAAACCTATTGTTACTAGTGACATGCCTGAATGCAGGAAGTACCAAAGCGTTTTAATTGGTCATAATAAGAAAGAATTTATAAAAAAATTGGATGAAGCTCTAAAACTCAGAAATAACAAAAATTATATTAATCTTTTAGATAAAGAGGCAAAAGATAACGATTGGAATATAAAAGCAAAAGTAATTGTTGACATGATAAAAAAAGATGAATAAAATAATACCAATGTGTCAAAAATAAAAAAACTGAAACAAAAAAGTTTATAACACAGTATAAATTTATATAAAATAAAAGGGAGGAACAAACAAATGATAAAAGTAATGAGTATATTTGGAACTAGACCAGAAGCAATAAAAATGGCACCACTAATAAAAGAATTAGAAAAAAGAGAAAATATAAAAAGTATTGTATGTGTAACAGCACAACATAGAGAAATGCTAGATCAAGTGCTTGAAACATTTAAAATTACTCCAGATTATGATTTAAATATTATGAAAAAAGATCAAACATTAGGAGAAGTCACTACTAGAGCATTAATAGGACTAGAGGAAGTTATTAGAAAATCAAAACCAGATATTGTTTTAGTTCATGGCGACACAACCACCACATTTGCGGGAGCCTTAGCCGCTTTTTATAATCAAGTAGCAATCGGTCATGTGGAAGCAGGACTTAGAACTGATGACAAATATTCTCCATATCCCGAAGAAATGAATAGACAAATGGTTGATAGATTAAGTGATATCTATTTTGCACCAACAGAAATAAGCAAAAAAAACTTGCTTAATGAAAACATTGCAGCAAGCAAGATATATATAACTGGAAATACTGCTATAGATGCGATGTCAACAACCATTAAAAAGAATTATTCACACCCAGAACTTAATTGGATTAAAGAGGGAGAAAGAATGATTCTATTAACCGCACATAGAAGGGAAAATCTAGGAGAACCAATGAGGCACATATTTAAAGGAATTAAAAGAATAGTTGATGAATTTAATGATGTAAAAGTAATATATCCTATACATATGAATCCAAAAGTGAGGGAAGTAGCTAACGAAGTATTTGAAGGATGCAATCGAGTAAAATTAATTGAACCACTTGAAGTTTTTGATTTTCATAATTTTCAGAACAGATCTTATATTATTTTAACAGACAGTGGTGGTATTCAAGAAGAAGCACCAAGTTTAGGGAAACCAGTATTAGTTTTAAGAGACACAACAGAACGACCAGAAGGAATAAAAGCAGGTACTCTAAAACTTGTTGGAACAAACGAAGAAACAATTTATCAAGAAACAAAAAACTTATTAACAAATAAAAGCGAATATGAAAAGATGAGCAAAGCATCAAATCCATATGGAGATGGACACGCAAGTAAAAGAATTGTTGATTCTATAATTGGAGTTTTTGGTCATGAAAAAGAAAATAACAAATAAATATTTAAAAGGTAAAACAAAAGATAATAATTATGTAATAAAAAGCCATGGATATTTAAAAGACACAAAGCTAAATTAGCAAAAAGCATAGATGATGAAAAACTAAAAACTAAAAATTAAAAAAATAGCTACCATCAAAATAAAGGAGAAGAAAAAATGAATAACGAAGTAAAATATTGGGGGATTCATAATACCAATGAAGAATCAAAAATGCTTGAAGAAAACTATATAGCATTAGGTTGGAAAGATATGGGAGATTTATCATTAATCACTAAAGACAGAGAATCATATTATAAACAATATGAAGAAGTATATAAAGAACATAACAAATCAAGAATAGCCAACTCAGCAGGACAACTATTTCGTTTTGTAAACGAAGCAAAAACAGGTGATTATATTATTTTTCCATCTAAATTTGATAGAAAAGTCAATATAGGCAAAATTGAAAGTGATTATTATTATGATTCTAACGAAAAAGAATATCCACACAAAAGAAAAGTTATGTGGTTAAAAAAAGGGATAGATAGAGATTACTATTCACAAGGGGCAAAATATGAATTGGGCTCATACTTAAGCTTCTTTAACATAAAAAGTTTTATAAGTGAACACGAAGCCGCTTTAAGTGGTAAAAAGAAACATAATACTTCAGCCGAAGAAGACATTATTTCGGTTGAAGCCATTGTTGAAAGTACGAAAGACTATATATTAAAAGAATTAAGTAAAAATTATAAAGGTTACACTTTTGAAAAAGTAGTTTCGTGGCTTTTAAATGCAATGGGATATAGAACAAAAAACAGTTCTCCAGGCGGGGATCATGGACAAGATATAATAGTATATAGAGATGAATTACCACCTCGAATTGTAGTCCAAGTAAAAAGTCATGATGGGGATGTAAAAGAAGAAACAGTACAGTCTCTAAAAGGAGCACTAAACTCAGGAGACTACGGTTTATTTATAACATTAACTGATTTTACAAAAAATGCCAAGAACTTTTTAGCAAGACAATCTCAAATAAAATCCATTAATGGAAGTGAATTTGTAGATTTATTATTAAAATATTATGAAGACATGCCAGATGAATTTAAAGATGTTATTAAATTAAGAAAAGCATACATACCAATATTAGACGATGACAAAGAAGAATAGAATTAGACGAACAAATCTAATTTTTTTCTTTATTTCCAAGACTTCGCAAGGTTTCAAACAAAAGTTTGTAAAAAAGTATTGTTTTTTTCAAAAAAGTATAGTAAAATATAATTGTACTGTGAGAAAAGGAGAGAAAAAAATGAACAAAACGATTGATAAAGAAAAAGCCTTAGCCCAAGTTTTAGCCGACATTGAAAAACAATTCGGCAAAGGAGCAATTATGAAATTAGGTGAAAGAGAAAAAAGAGAAATTGATACTAGTTCTAGTGGTTCAATAGCGGTAGATGTTGCTCTTGGTGGAGGATATCCAAAAGGGAGAATTATAGAAATATTTGGACCAGAATCCTCAGGTAAAACAACATTTGCTTTACACGCCATTGCTGAAGTTCAAAAAGAAGGAGGACGCGCCGCGTTTATTGATGCCGAGCACTCACTAGATCCTATATATGCTTCAAATTTAGGAGTTAACATTGCGGAACTATTGCTATCGCAACCAGATACAGGAGAACAAGCCTTAGAAATATGTGATGCACTTGTTAAAAGTGAGGCTGTAAATATTATTGTTATTGACTCTGTTGCAGCCTTAGTACCTCAAGCAGAAATTGATGGAGAAATGGGAGATTCACACGTTGGTCTACAAGCTAGATTAATGAGCCAAGCTCTAAGAAAGTTATCGGGATCAATTAATAAAACGAATACAATTGTAATCTTCATTAACCAACTAAGAGAAAAAGTAGGTGTAATGTTTGGTAATCCGGAAACCACTCCAGGTGGAAAAGCTTTAAAATACTATTCATCAATAAGATTAGATATTAGGAGAGGAGAACAAATTAAACAAGGCACAGATGTAGTGGGTAACAAAACTGTTGTCAAAGTAGTTAAAAATAAAATTGCACCTCCATTCAAAATCGCTAATGTTGAAATCATGTATGGCGAAGGAGTAAGTAAAGAGGGAGAACTTGTTGATCTTGCGGCAGAAGCAGGAATTGTAGAAAAAAGTGGAGCATGGTATTCATATAAAGGTGAAAAAATAGGACAAGGAAAAGAAAATGTAAAATCACTATTAAAAGAAAATAAAAAATTATGCCAAGAAATTGAAAACAAAGTAAGGGAATATTACAATGTATCCAAAACAAGTACTAAAGAAAAAACAACCGAGCCAAAAAAGAGTGAAAAATAAATCAACTATATTTGACACACTCTTAATACAAATTTAAACTACAATTATATATTTTTAGTAGAATATGGTGTATAATAATAATATGGTGATTAAAAATGTCAATTAATAAAATTAAACAAATTGCAAAGAAAATTTTAAATGAAGATGTTGATGTCATAAACAGTAGTTATGATACCAATAATTTTTCTAAATCTTTAAAACAATTTACAGATGATAACCCCTCATTGTTAGAAGAATATAGCCAGTTTGGTAAAAGAAAAGATGGGAAAGAATTTTACCCTGAAATAAAAAAAATAGAAAAAGGTTTTTATCTACTAAATAAAGACTTACACGTTTATGACCACCCTGGCTTTGTACTTCCTAATGAGATTCACACTGTAAGGACCGGCTCTCCCATGAGAACCAAGCCATTTCCTATGGCGCGAGAATATATCATCAAAATGTTAATGGGCAAATATCTATATCAATATCCTAATATTGGAGGACACGTTATTGCTAGAGCACATTTCGTTAACTATTTAATCAAAGAAGGATTCAAAAAAGATAAAACTGAAAATTATGATGGCTTAGGCGTTGAGAATGTAGTATTTTCTTGTTCGACAACACATGCCTTTAACATGATATTATCTACAATTATGAAAGATGAAGATGTAGTTATTGTAACAGGCCCTAATTATGGACTCTTCGCAGTTGACCCCGAAAGAATGAATGGTCGTGTAGAAGTACTTGATTTAGAAGAAGAAGATAATTTCTATGTTAATCCAATCAAACTTGCCCAAAAAATAGATACAATAAATGAAAGATTAAAGCAAGATTTCAAAGATAAACTCAATTACACTCCACGTGTCGTGGCATTTCTAAACATGAATCCACATAATCCCCTCGGTAAAGTTATGAACAAGAAAAATGTGGAAATCTTAAAAGGCATCGGTGATGTGTGCTTAGAAAAAGGAGTATTTGTTATTGATGACCTAATTTACAGGGATTTAACTTATGATCAAGAAGATTTAGCTCTACCGCTTGCAACTATGCCCAAGTATTTCAACAATACAATAACCCTATTAGGATTATCCAAAGCTTATGGCCTTGCAGGCATTCGTGCCGGAGCCATTGTAGCACCGATTCCAATATGTAAAGGAATTGAAGAAAAAATATTTTCAACCATGGATTCTCTACCAGTTTTACAAGTTCAAGCTCTTGCTGGAGCCTTTAATGGAACTAATCGCAGATATAAAATGGCCCGAAAATATTTTAAACCAATTATTGCTGAATATCAGTACCGCTTAGAATTATTAAAAGCTCTAATTGACGGCATTGATATAATAAATAATAGTAAAACTAAAGATAGAATTATCAAAGAAGTAACAAAATATGCTAGTTCACCACAAATGAAAATAAATCTTTTAAAAGGAATTGATGGAGTAAAATTAAGAGACAAAACAATGCCTCAGTCAGGTTTCTTCGCAGTCGTAGATTTTACTGATTTAAAAGGAAGAACTTTTGGGGGGCAAAAAATAACTTGTGAAGAGGATCTTGTAAGATACCTATATAAAACAACAAAATTTAAATGTATCATGGGAGGAAATATGTCATGGCCATATGAAGAAGAAATCATTGCCCGCTTTAACTATGGCATCGAAATATACGATTTAATACAAGAATTTGAAAAACTTCACCAAGCGTTGGACGTGGCCAAGATATGAGAAAAATAGCGAACAAACTAAAAAGAGTTAAGTTTTACCTATTTAGAACGTGGGTAAATATATATGCTAAAACTCATAAATATTCTACCAATATTGGAATAGTGTCGTGCAACACATGGAAAAACAAAGTATATGAAGACGTTTCAATCAAATATTATTTAAATAGACAGGGTTATGGGGCTGATATTATCTCCTACGAAGAAGAAAATGATTATAGTAAATATAAAGCCCTAATTATAAAATCCATCTGGGGATTCCAAAAGAACAAAGAAACCTTCGACAAATTCTTAGAACAAGTATCCAAAAACAAAATTCCTTTATACAATTCAGTAGAAATAATCTCTAACAACTATGATAAAGAGAAACAATTTAAATTATTAGATAAATACCATATTAAGCATATAGATACCGTTTTTATTGAAAATAATTCAAGTATAGCACAAAAAATTAAAGAAACTTGGGAAAATAAATTCAACAATTATGATAAATTAGTAATAAAACCAGTAGTCTCTGAAAGTAGTGCGGATACATACATCATAAGTTTAAATGAAACTGGTAAAAATACTATAACCATAAAAGATGTCAAAACTAAATATAAAAACATTAATTATTCATTAATGCTACAACCATTTATAAAAGAAGTAAAAAATGGTGAATATTCAGTAATATGCTTTTCTAATAAATTATCTCACGTGATTCAAAGATGCGTTTCCGTTTTTGGAGAAAAACCATACATAAAATACATAAAAAAAGAAACTATTGATGATAAAATGCTTGAAATCGTTAACAAAATATGTTTGATTAAAGAATATAAAGATAATTTATATATGCGCATTGACTTAGTAAAAACAAACGAAGAATATCAAGTAATGGAAGTTGAACTACTAGATCCCCAACTATTCCTAAACTCAATTACTTCCAATGATTACAAAAAAGAAGCATATCAAACGTTTACCAAAGAAATAATAAATAGAATAACTAAATAAACAAAATATAACCGATTATTGAACAATAAAACCAAATAATTGGTTTTTTCTTTAAAAATCTCAATATTTTCTACTTTACTACTCAATATTTTTTTGTTATACTTATCTTGAAGGTGATTAAACATGGGAAGAGAATTAAGAAGAAAAGAAGCAAAAAGAAATAAAGAGAATATTACAAAAATAAACGTGAAAGAAACAACAGAACCAAAACAAGAAGTATATAAAATATTAAAGACGCTCACAATCGTTTTAGTGGCACTAATCATTATCTATTTACTTGTAGGTATCTTTATCACCAAAGAAATTAAATTTGGTAACAATAATAACAGCAACACAAATGGAGATATGACTAATGATCGCAGTAAGATATTAGTAAGTGAAATATTTAAACAAAGTGAAGAAAAATACTATGTATATTTCTATGATTTTAACAATACAATTAATAGCATTGACAGAGCACTTGTAAGCAAACTATATGAATCAAAAATATACAAAGTAGATATGAGTGCAGGATTCAACACAAAATACAAGAGTGAAACAGGTAACAGTAATGCAAAAACAATCGAGGAATTAAAAATTAAAATTCCTACCTTAATACTTATCGAAAACGACACAATCACAATGTATCTTGAAGGAGAAACAAATATTTTAAATTATATTAATAATTAACCAAAAAAAAGGGGGGGAAAACTTATGGTTAAATTATATATCGATTTTGATGGTGTAATCAAAAACACTATAGCCTACATGTACCAAGAAATGGATAAATTAGGAATTGAGTGGCGAGGAGTACATACTAATTCCAAAGAAGTAGTAGAATATATTAAAAATTTAGATTGGGAATATCTTCTTCATAACACTTCATTTATTAATAACAGCATCAAAGCAATTAAAGAAATAATAAACACCGATTTATATGATGTTAAAATTCTCACACATATTAATTCCAAAAATGAAGCCATCCAAAAAGAAATCTATTTAAAAAAAGTATTGCCTGAAGTTGAAGTCATTACAGTTCCAAAACAAATAGACAAAGCCAAGTTCGTTGATGCCATGGGAGCAATCCTAGTAGATGACTACAAAACAAACCTAAAAATATGGAAACATCACGGAGGTATCCCAATTCATTTTGATGAAGAAAGATGTGAAAGTGATTACCCAGTTATAAGTTGCTTATTTGAAATAATAGACCTAACATACGACTATGCAAAAAAAATAAAAGAAAAAGAAACTAAAAATAAAAAACTAGTCAAACAAGAAAGGTAACAAATATGAAAATATGTATTAAAAATGGCACTCTAATATCTATGAATATAAACAAACCAAAGATAGAATACAACATGGACATTCTAATTGAAAATACAAAAATTAAATATATAGGGAAAAATATCAAAACAGATAAAAATACCAAAATCATTGAAGCCAAAAACCAAATAATTATGCCCGGATTAATTAATACACATGCTCATGTACCAATGAGTATCTTTAGAGAAACACTTGAAGGATATACTCTTCAAGACTGGCTAGAAAAGAATATTTGGCCAATGGAAGCAAAACTCACCAAAGAAGACATTTATTATGCCTCATACCTATCGTTCATAGAAATGATTAAAACAGGAACCACCACCATAAACGATATGTATTTCAAGACAGACGAAATTATCAAAGCCGCTCTTGCAAGTGGCGTAAGATTACAAACGACAAGAACTCTCATGGGCACCACAACAAATAAAGAAGACTTAAAGAAAATCAATGAATTAGAAAAAATAATTCAAAATAACAAAGAAGACACAATAACCATCAATCTAGGAATTCACGGCTTATATACAACCGAAGAAAACTACCTAAATGAATGCCTAAAATTTAATCAACATCAACATCTAATAATACATATGCATTTTTGTGAAAATGAAAAAGAAGTAAAAGATATCGAAAATATTTATCATAAAAAACCAATTGATATCCTAAAAGACAAATTCAAAGACCAAAAACTCATTTTAGCACACTGTGTCAAACTAAACAAAGAAGAAATAAAAGAATTATCGAAACTAAACCTCAGCGTGGCACATTGCCCAGTTAGCAACCTAAAACTTGGATGTGGCATCGCAGACATCACAGAAATGCTAAATAATAACATAAATGTATCATTAGGAACAGATGGACAAGGAAGTGGTAGCAACTTAGATTTATTTGAAACCATGAAACTAACTACTCTCCTTCAAAAAGGCATCAATGAAAACCCTAAATTATTAGAATCTTATGATGTACTAAAAATGGCTACTATAAATGGAGCCAAAGCTCTTGGCCTAGAAAAACAAATTGGTAGCATTGAAATAGGAAAACAAGCCGACATTATTATAATCGATATAAATGATATTAAAATCAAACCTGTAAATGACCTCCTTGCCGAAATCGTCTACAACACCAAATCTAACAATGTCATAACAACCATCGTAAATGGTAATATCCTAATGGAAAATCATAAATTATCAAACGACAAAGAAAAAGAAATAACCCAAAAATGCAACCAAATAATCGCAAGAATCAGCAATTAATTAAACAAGAATTGAGAGGTTAGTATGAAAGATATTTTAGATATTATAAGTAACTCTAATATGGATATATGCGAATTTTTTAACCAGTATAACAAAAGAAAAAAAGACAACACACTATACTCAAAAGATGATTACATCCCACAAAACCTAATAAAATTATACTACCTAGATAAATCCCACTTTGACTTTAAAAAAATAATTGAAGAATTCAAAAAGAAAACCATTTATAATGAAAACAAAATGGAAAATGTAAAAAGCAAATATGAAAAAGAAGGCTTATCCTTAGTATACGACAAAATAGAAAATGGCTATTTTTCTAATATTAAACACATCGGTACCCTTTTCCTAATCCATCAAACAATGTATTCCAAAATGCCATATTCTAATTATGGAGGCAAAATAAGAAACTATAATGCTTTTATAAGTGGTACAGAAGTAGAAACTACAGACTATACAATGATAGCCACAGAATTAAATGACCTAAACAAAGACTACATAGAATTAATAGACATGGCCAAACTAATAAGAGAAACATCATCGCCAAACCTAATAATCGATTATATCAATAAATCATTAGAATTAAAATGTAAAATTATCAAAATCCACCCCTTCAGCGATGGAAATGGGCGTGCCTCAAGAGCCATGCTAAATAACCTATTTAAAGAAGTAAATCTACCACCCGTATATATAACGAAGGGCGAAAAAGACGAATACATAAAAGCCATGAACGAAGCTGTAGTTAATCATAATTATAACAATATATATAAGTTTTACTATTACAAAATATGTGATTCCATCTATGAGCTAGACATCATCAAAAGAAACGAAAACCAAAATGAAGTTAAAAAAAGATAACTTCATTTCTTTTATAAAAAAAACAAAAAAATAGCACTCTCTATTGACAAGTGCTAAAAATGTGTTATAATTATTATATAGAATTATTAAGGAGGGGATTATAATGTATGAAGAACAAGAAAAAATTAATCCATTGGAAAAATATGGTCGTGATATTACCGCGTATGCCAAAGAAGGAAAACTAGATCCTGTCATTGGTCGCGACGAAGAAATTCGTAATATCACCCGTATTCTATCAAGAAAAACCAAAAATAACCCTGTGCTAATCGGGGAACCAGGTGTAGGTAAAACTGCTATTATAGAAGGACTTGCCGCAAGAATCATCAAAGGCGATGTTCCAAGTAGCCTAAAAGATAAAAGAATTTGGGAACTAGATATGGCTTCCCTAATCGCGGGCGCTAAATATCGTGGAGAATTTGAAGAAAGATTAAAAGATGTCCTAAATGAAATCAAAAAAAGTGAAGGTGAAATAATCATGTTTATTGATGAAATTCACATGATTGTTGGTTCTGGAAAAGTAGAAGGAGCGATGGACACTTCAAACATCCTAAAACCAATGCTTGCCCGTGGAGAAATAAAGTGCATCGGGGCAACCACATTAAATGAGTATCGCAAATACATTGAAAGTGATGGAGCCCTTGAAAGAAGATTTCAAAAAGTTCTTGTAACCGAACCAACAGTAATGGATACAATAACCATCTTAAGAGGTCTAAAAAGCAGATTTGAAGTTTACCATGGTGTAAACATCACTGATAAAGCCCTAATCGCAGCAGCAACATTATCTAATAGATACATAACTGACAGATACTTACCAGACAAAGCCATCGACCTAATTGATGAAGCCTGTGCTACAATCAAAGTCCAAATGGACTCTGTACCAGAAGAAGTCGATAGTCTAACTAGAAAAATCATGAGTCTTGAAATTGAACGTGAAGCCATAAGAAAAGAAAAAGATGATAACAGCAAAAAGAGATTAGAAGAAATATCAAATCAACTAACAACTTTAAGAGAAAAAGAAACATCATTAAGAACAGCATGGGAAAGTGAGAAAAACATAAACGAACTAATTAACAAAAAGAAAAAAGAACTAGATAAAGCCAAGTTTGACTTAGAACTATGTGAAAGTAAATATGATTTAGAAAATGCTGCCCGCCTAAGACACGGTGAAATACCTAAAATAGAAAAAGAACTAGAAGAATTAAATAAAAAAGACGAAAATAAAATATTACCAGACATTGTTGATGCCGACCGTGTCGCTGAAGTAGTATCAAAATGGACACATATACCAATTTCAAAATTAGTAAGTGGAGAACGTGAAAAAATATTAAATTTAGAGACAAACATGAAAAAAAGAGTTATGGGACAAGATGAAGCAATTAAACTAGTAAGTGAAGCTATAATTCGTTCCAGAAGTGGCATTAAAGACGAAAATCGTCCAATAGGCTCATTTATTTTTCTAGGCCCAACAGGTGTAGGTAAAACAGAGGTGGCCAAAACCTTAGCCTATGAACTATTTGACAGTGAAAAACATATGATAAGAATTGACATGAGTGAGTACATGGAAAGTTTTTCAGTATCAAGATTAATTGGGGCTCCTCCAGGATATGTTGGCTATGATGAAGCAGGACAACTAACCGAGGCCGTAAGAAGAAATCCTTATAGCATAGTACTATTTGATGAAATAGAAAAAGCACACCCAGATGTATTCAACATTCTATTGCAAATTCTAGACGATGGTAGAATCACTGACAGCCACGGAAAAACAATTGACTTCAAAAATACAATTATCATAATGACATCCAACATTGGTAGCAACTACATCATAAACAATGATAAAAACACCTACGAACTCGTCATGAAAGAATTAAAATCAACATTTAAACCAGAATTCCTAAATAGAATCGATGAAATAATTATGTTCAATTCCTTAACCAAAGAAAACATTTATAAAATATTAGATAAACTAATAAATGACCTAAATAAAAGATTAAGTGCAAGAAATATCAAAATTAGTTTAAGCAATGAAGCAAGAGATTTCATCGTAGAAAACGGTTATGACCACGATTATGGTGCAAGACCACTCAAAAGATTCCTAACCAAAAATGTTGAAACCCTAATAGCTCGCGGACTAATCGAAGGCTCCGTCAAAGATAATAGCAACATTGAAATCACCCTAAATAATAGTGCTTTATCAATTAAAACTATTGCCAATAAGCAATAGTTTTCTTCTTTTTCTCATGTGCTTTTGCTATGCTGTTAACACAACAAAAAAAATAAAAAAATATCAAAATTACCAAAATTAAAGAACTACTCTGGCGTTTGTTAAAAAC
>OIZL01001438.1_pt1 | contig 12841 bp, 10 predicted proteins | sample 1588541 | NCBI WGS metagenome assembly OIZL01 (sample SAMN03283285) | human gut metagenome | biome: human-associated habitat; material: feces | host: Homo sapiens | place: Peru | collected 2012 | reverse complement strand
GAACGGAATTCTGCACCCGATCGAGATTAAGAAAAATAGTCGCGTAAAGGCGGAGATGACCTCTACGTTTCAGGCGCTGGACGCTATCCCGGATAAGAAGCGCGGAATGGGGGCATTGATCTGCATGTGTCCGCAGCCGGGGATGGTGCGGGATAATATTCTGCAGCTTCCGGCCTGGTATATTTGAGCATCAGAAGAGACCCCGATGGCCGTGTACTTATATTGAACTGTTGTTGGCATTGAATAGATAGCAGATGTGGAAAGCAGAGAGGTAAGCGATGGGAATGTTTGTCAATCCGGATCATACGGCATTTAAAGTCGCATTGGATTCGGAAATCTATGTAGATAAAACCGGTCTTCTGAAGTACACCAATCGGGTACTTGGAACGCTTCAGGGATATATCTGCAACAGCCGTCCCAGGCGATTCGGAAAATCGATTACGGCCAATATGTTGACTGCCTACTACAGCAAAGGGAGCAATTCGGAGGAGATGTTCTCCGGACTGGAAATCAGCAGGAGCTCCGATTTTCACAGGCATCTGAACAAATACGATGTGATTCATCTGGATATTCAATGGTGCATGGAACCTGCGGGCGGTCCGGAGAAGGTTGTTCCTTATATTTCGGAGAAGACGATTGCGGAGCTTGCGGAATACTATCCTGTTTTAGCAAAAGCAAGAACGCAGTCTCTGCCGGAGGCTCTTTCCTTTCTTCATGCAGAGACAGGGGTAAAATTCGTTGTGATCATCGATGAATGGGATGTTTTGATTCGTGATGAAGCCTCCAATCAAAGGGCACAGGAAGAATATATTGCTTTTCTTCGTGGATTGTTCAAGGGAACAGAGCCGACAAAATATCTTCAACTTGCTTATCTGACCGGGATCCTTCCAATTAAAAAAGAGAGAACGCAGTCGGCATTGAACAATTTTCAGGAGTATTCGATGCTGAGTGCCGGTCCGCTTGCCTCGTATGTGGGATTTACGGAGGAGGAAGTGAAAAACCTGTGTGTGCAGTACGGAAGGAGCTTCGAGTCGGTTCGAAACTGGTACGATGGATATCAGCTTGGCGATAAGCATGTTTACAATCCGAATGCCGTTGTAAATCTGATGCTGAAGGGAAGTTTTCAAAGCTATTGGTCAGGAACTGCGTCCTATGAGGCAATTGTTCCGTTGATTAACATGGATTTTGACGGGCTGAAGGAAGCTATCATTGAGATGCTTTCGGGGAATCATGTCCCGGTGGATGTAGCATCCTTCCAGAATGACACGACAAGTTTTGTGAACAAGGATGATGTCCTGACTTATCTGATTCATCTTGGGTATCTGGCGTATGATCAGACCTTTGGAATGGCCTTTGTGCCTAACGAAGAGATCCGGCAGGAACTGATCCGGGCTACGCGCAGAAAGAAATGGAATGAACTGGCTAAATTCCAGAGTGAATCGGAGAAGCTTCTGAGCGCAACACTGGATATGAATGGAGAGGAAGTCGCCAGACAGATTGAGACGATCCATAACGAATATGCTTCCGCCATTCAGTACAACAATGAAAATTCGCTGAGCAGCGTGCTTTCCATCGCCTATCTGAGTGCAATGGAATACTATTTTAAGCCGATTCGTGAAATGCCGATGGGACGAGGCTTCGCGGATTATGTGTTTATTCCCAAGCCAGAGTACAGAAGAGACTACCCTGCATTGGTTGTAGAATTGAAATGGAACAAGAACGCCAGAACGGCCTTGCAACAGATCAGGGACCGACATTATCCGGAAACACTTGTGGGATATACAGGAAGTATTCTTCTGGTTGGGATCAATTATGACCAGCGGACGAAGATGCATGAGTGTTTGATTGAGAAAAATCAGGAGCTGGGAAGCAGACAGTAACGAAGTCATACGGGAACAGGAAAACGTCAGGAAGCTGTGACGAGGGAGAACAATGAAGAGCAAACGACTGGGAGACATTCTGATTTCAGATGGACTGCTGACGCAGGAACAGTTGGAAGAGGCACTGGCACAACAGAAGCAGACACACGAGCGTCTGGGCGCGGTGCTGATTGAGTACGGCTACATCACGGAGAAGGAGCTGATTGATGCACTGCGAAATCAGCTCGGCATTGATTTCATTGATCTGACGAAAACAACGATCGACCCGTCCATGTCGCGCTACATTCCGAAGGCGCTTGCGCAGGAATATGAGATCGTTCCGATTCAGGTGGTTCGTGACAATCTGTTCATTGCGATGTCGGATCCGCTGAACTTCATGGCGATCGAAAGAGCGCGGAATACGAGCCGGAAAAATATCGTTCCGATGATCGCAAGCAGCGCTGCGGTAAAGCATGCGATCAACATTTTGTATGAGAATGTGAATGCCGCGGAGGCCATGGCGGCGATGCGCGCCGAGGCCGGAATCCGCGAGGATGCGGTGGTGGAGAGCGAGCAGGATGCGGCAGAAGAGGGACCGACCATCCGTCTTGTGAACTCCATCATCGAGCGCGCCATGGTGGAATCCTGCTCGGATATTCATATTGAGCCGACCGAAGGCGACATGCAGATCCGCATGCGAATTGACGGGCGGCTGCATAAGGTTCTGACGATACCGGCAGATCTCAAGGACTCCGTCATCTCCCGTATCAAGGTTATGTCGCACATGAACATCGTGGAGCGAAGGATTCCTCAGGACGGCCGTATCAATATGAAGGTCAAGGGGCGGGATGTGGACATGCGTGTCAACACGCTGCCTACGATTTTCGGCGAAAAAATCGTAATCCGTATCCTTGGCAAGGACGAGAAGATGCTGACCAGACAGGGAATCGGCATGGTTTTTGCGGAGGACAATACTAAGGTGGACCGCCTCCTTGCGAACACAAGCGGCGTCATCATGATCGTGGGACCTACCGGCTCCGGTAAAACATCGACGATGTTCACCCTGATTCGCGAGATGCTGAATGAAAGCACGAATCTGGTGACCCTGGAGGACCCGGTGGAGTACAACATCCCGGGCGCGACGCAGGTTCAGATCAATGAGAAGGTAGGACTCACCTTTGCGAGCGGCCTCCGTGCTATTTTGCGTCAGGATCCGGACATCATCTGCGTCGGAGAAATCCGTGACGGCGAGACCGCGCAGATCGCAATGCGAGCGGCAATTACCGGTCACCTGGTGATTACAACTATTCATACGGAGGATGCCGTGACGGCAATCGACCGCCTGAAGGACATGGGAGTAGAGCCCTACCTGATTTCGGCAGGTCTTCGCGGCATTATTTCGCAGCGGCTTCTTCGGAGAGTCTGCCCGCACTGCAGGACGGAATATATTCCGGATCAGAAAATTCTGGAGATCAGCCCGATCAAAATGCTTCCCGGCCAGAAGTTTTACCACGGCAAGGGCTGCGATCAGTGCTTCCACACGGGATACCGCGGACGAATCGGCGCCTTTGAAATTCTTCTTATGAATGATGAGCTCCGCCGCGCGATCACCTCCAATGCGGACAAGCAGGCCTTCCGCGAAACAGCGGCAAGGACAAGCGGCTATGTGACCATGATGCAGAACGCGGAAAAGCTTGTGGAGGAAGGAATCACAACCGTAGAGGAAGTGGAACGGACGATATTGGTTACGGACTAGCGCAAGTTCTGCCATCTGATGATGGCAGAACATTGCTCGAGCAGAACGGTGTTCTGCTCGGCGCGTCGGAGAAACCGCCTGCGCGGATTTCTCCTCGCGCAGGAATGGAGCCAGAATCGGGAACCGCTCGAGCAGAACGGTGTTCTGCTCGGCGTGTCGGAGAAACCGCCTGCGCGGATTTCTCTTCGCGCAGGAGTGGAGCCAGAACCGAGAATTGCGCAGGAATGAGCAGCGGAAGTAAAAGAGGATTTTGCCATGCATATTGAAGAACTGGTAGCGGAGGCGGCCGGAAGGCGCGCCTCGGACATACATCTGATCTGCGGTCTTCCGCCGAAGGTCCGTGTGGACGGAAAGCTTGTCAGTCTCCGACCGGAGGTATTGACAGATGCGGAGTGTGAGGCGCTTGCAAGAGAGCTTGCGGGAGATTCCTATGAGCAGATTGCAAGGATCGGGGAGCTGGATTTCGCAAGAACGCTTGCGGGAGAGCGTGTCCGCGTCAATCTGTTCCGGCAGCAGGGACATGTGAGCGCGGCACTTCGTATTCTGAGTAATCGGATTCCGGAGCTGAGTACGCTGGGGCTGCCTAAGGCGGTCTCTGCTTTTCCGGGCTATCAGAGGGGAATTATTCTGGTGACCGGCGAGACGGGCTCCGGAAAATCGACCACGCTTGCGGCGATTCTGAACCAGATCAATCATACGAGAAGCGAGCATATCATCACGCTCGAGGACCCGATCGAGTATGTGTATGAGCCGGATCAGTGCATCATCAATCAGCGGGAGATCGGAACCGATACGGAGTCATATGCGGATGGTCTCCGCGCATCGCTTCGAGAAGATCCGGATATCATTCTGATCGGTGAGATGCGGGATGCAGAGACCATTGATACAGCGATGACGGCAGCAGAGACGGGACATCTTGTTTTTGCAACGCTTCATACAAACTCGGCGGTGGAGAGTGTGGACCGCATTGTCGGCACCTTCCCTGCGGAGAAGCAGCCACAGATCCGGATGCAGCTGTCGACCACGCTTCAGGCGGTCCTGTCCCAGCAGCTTCTGGAGCGCACGGGCGGCGGACGCGTGGCGGCCTGCGAGTGCATGATCGTGACCAATGCACTTCGGAATCTGATTCGAGAGGGACGGACGCCTCAGATGGCATCGAGCATGCTGACGGGTGCAGAGATGGGCTCCATCACCATGGACAACTGCCTGATTGATATGGTTGTCGACGGTAAGATTGATATCCAGACCGCCATCGAGGCGGCGCATGATCAGGATTATGTTCAGAAGAAGCTGAAATTCTGAGAAGCTTCAGGGCGCGCTGCGAGGGAAAAGTATCTTTGCGAGAGCAGGGGCTTTGGAGATGCTGGAATATTTGGAGTGAGGGACGTTTGTTAGCCAGGTCAGATGCGGATGACGCCCGGAGCATCCCTATTTGCAGAAAAGTCTGTGCAGGGATGAATTTCCACGGAAGAAATCATCCCTAATCGCAGGAAAGTCTGCGCAGGGATGAATTTCCACGGAAGAAATCATCCTTAATTGCAGGAAAGTCTGTGCAGGGATGCTTTTCCACGGAAGAAATCATCCTTAGTCGCAGGAAAGTCTGTGCAGGGATGCTTTCCCACGGAAGAAATCATCCTTAATCGCAGAAATGCTCGGACAGGGATGAATTTCCACGGAAGAAATCATCCTGAATTGCAGAAAAGTCTGTGCAGGGATGAATTTCCTCGGAGAAAATCATCCTGATTCGCAGAAAAGTCTGTACAGGGATGTATTTCCTCGGAGAAAATCATCCTGATTCGTAGAAAAGTCTGTGCAGAGATGAATTTCCACGGAAGAAATCATCCCTGCAAAACAAAAAGCAAATTTCAAGATGCTCCAGCGGCCAGCGCAGCCAGTAGCAGCATAAATTACAGGAACGGAAAGAGATTATGTCAACATTCAAGTACAAGGCACTGACAAAGGAAGGCATGCAGATCAGCGGTGTGGTGCAGGCCTCGGACCAGTACAGAGCGGCGGATCAGATCCGGACAACCGCGCCGGTCATTCTTTCGCTGACACCGGTACGTGAGAAGGGTGATTCCTTCTGGACCCGCGACATCGGTGGGAACCGGGTCAATTTGAAGAATCTGTCCATTCTCTGCAACCAAATTGCCATCACGCTTCGCGCAGGTGTTCCGATCGCCAGATGCCTGGACATGATCGGCGGGCAGACGGAGGACAAGCTTCTTCGGAAAATTTTTCTGAAAACAGCGGAGGATGTTGCGGGCGGTGCAGGACTTGCCAACAGCATCCGAAGAAATGGCCCGCAGCTTCCGGCAACGCTGATCGAGACGATCCGCGCAGGCGAGGAATCGGGCAATATTGAGCGGTCCTTTGAGGAAATGGCACAGTACTATGAGAAGCAGTACAAGACCCAGTCGAAGATCAAGTCGGCGCTGTCATATCCGATTTTTGTCGTTTGTGTTGCCATCGTCGTTCTGATTGTTGTCATGGTTGTGGTCATTCCGACGCTGACGCAGACCTTTGCAGAGCTCGGCGGAGAGCTGCCCATTATGACGCAGATCCTGATCAGTACCTCGGAATTCTTTTCGAAATACTGGATCTTCATGGTGATCGCCATTCTGGCATTGGTCCTTGCCTGGAAAATGTATGTAAAGACCGACAACGGCATCATGACGCAGGGCAGAATGCAACTGAACATGCCTGTTCTTGGGAAAATTCATCGCATGAGCGGCGCGGCAGAATTTGCAAATACCATGAGCATGCTCCTGAGCTCCGGACTGAACGTAGACCGGGCCATTGACATTACGGCGAAGACGCTCAATAATTCGGTCCTCCGGAAGGAAACGGAATCCATGATCGCAAGGATTGAGGAAGGACATCCGCTCGGCGAATGCATTCGCGACTGCAAGAATTATCCGAGAACGCTGCAGGAGATGTGTGCGATGGGCGAAGAGACCGGTGAGCTTGACTCTTCGCTGAAGGTGATTGGAGATTTCTACACAAACGAAGCAGATACGGCAACCAAAGATGCCCTTGCAAAGCTTGAGCCCACGATGCTGGTGCTGCTCGCTGTTTTTGCAGGTTTTATTGTTATTTCCATCTATCTGCCGATGTTTACCATGTACAATTTGATGTGACGGGGAATAAAAAGTCGATTAATTGACATTATAGCCATTCTTTCCTTGCAAGGGGTTTAAGGTAATTTTTCTTTAGATCTCGCTCGTTTCCAAAGAATGATAGTTCGGATTTTGATAATTGCTTTGTATCCATTTTAAGCTTTACCAAGTGCATGGTACAAAACAGGTCAGCAACCTGAAAGAGTTTGTAATCGGCTGGGACAGCTTTTCGAAAATAAACTTCCGGCAAGAGGGCATTAAAAACAGAAGACAGTATTTTACTGACTTCGATCTGACCGTTATCGTAGTAGATTTTCACGCAGTCAAATTCCAAAAATTCGTTGTAGTGGCTATGAATAAATGTTGAAATAAGCTTTGAAAGTTTCCCTGTGGCTTCAATTGAGTCAGAAATGTGTCGTTTTTCAATGGAAAAGAGAATACAGTGATTTGGTAATATACTAATCCGCCTGAAAATGGCGGGGAACTTCCCCGCCCATGATGGACCCGGGTCTTGCGACCAGCCCAATCAGCCGAAACTGATTTATATTATTATCATACTGGAAAATTGAAAAATTGTCATGTGGTAAAAACATAGTGAGCATCATGATGCTGGAGTTCATACTATGGAAAAATACAGCCGTGAATCAAGCGAGGGGGATCACACGATGAAGAAGCTGACAACGGGTAAAATATGGCAGTTTGCCGCGGGGCAGTTTGGCTGGGCCATGCTGTCCGGAATCATTTCGAACTGGCTGGTGTATTTCTATCAGCCGGATGAGGCGGCAATCTCGCAGGGACAGAGCGTGTTCATTCCGCAGGGACTTGCCATTCTCGGCATCATTACGGTGATCGGCGGAATCACGGCCCTGGGACGCGTCTTCGATGCCTTCACGGATCCCATGATCGCATCGCTGTCCGACCGCTGCACATCGAAAAACGGGCGGAGAATCCCGTTTCTGAAGTGGGCGTCGCTCCCGCTGGCTCTTGCGACGGTGCTTGTTTTCTGGTCGCCGATGAATGAGAAGAGCTGGATCAACGCGGTCTTTCTGCTTGTGATGGTCCTTGCTTATTATCTGTTCATTACGGCTTACTGCACGCCGTACAACGCGCTGATTTCCGAGCTTGGGCATACGCAGCAGGAGCGTCTGAATATTTCAACGGCGATTTCCTTTACCTTCATCGCCGGAACTGCGGTGGCCTATCTGGCACCGGCCATCTGGGGGATTTTTGTTCCTGCTCTTGGAAGAGTCGGAGCAATCCGTCTGACCTTTACCGTCATGGCGGCCATCGCGTGGCTTTGCATGCTGGTTCCGGTTTTCTGCATCCGCGAGAAGGAGTACGTCAATACCGTTCCGGTGCAGGAATCTGCATTTCATTCCCTGGCCGCGACCTTCCGGAACGGAGAGTTCCGCAAATTTGTCGGCTCGGATATTTTCTATTGGATCGCGCTGACCATGTTTCAGACCGGGCTCCCGTTCTTCGTCACAAGCCTTCTGAAGCTTCCGGAAACGATGACCACGCTGTATTTTGTGGGCATGACGGCGCTGTCCGTTCTGTTTTACCTTCCGGTCAATAAGCTGACTTTGAAATTCGGGAAGAAGCGGATGCTTCTGTTTGCCTTTGTCATGTTCAGTACGGCGTTCTTTTACACCGGCTTTATGGGCAAAATACCCGTCCTCTCCGCGGCGGCGCAGGGCTTTGTGCTGATGGTGTTTGCCGCGCTGCCCATGGCGATTTTCGGAATTTTGCCGCAGGCGATGGTTGCGGACATTGCAGAGAGCGACTCCGTGACAACCGGCAGCAACCGCGAGGGCATGTTCTTCGCGGCCAGAACCTTTGCCTTCAAGCTCGGTCAGAGCCTGTCGATGCTGATTTTTACGGCGGTTTCCACGATCGGTACCGGCACGGGCACCGGATATCGGGTCGCAGCCTTCGGCGCGGCGCTGTTCTGCGGAATCGGCGCGGTTCTGCTCGTGTTTTATAACGAAAACAAGATCAATGCCGTGATTGCGGGAATGCAGAGCGGGAAATAAGCAGGGAGCAGAAGAATACAAAATACTTGCAGGAGATGAGGACGCAGGATGGAGTGGATTCACGAAGCACATTATGCGGAAGAGATGGAGAAGACGGCGGAGCCGTACCTGGCAAAGAGAAGGAAGGATCTGTTTTTTCCGGTACAGCAGAAGGAAACTGGAAAAGAACGGCTTTTCCCGGTTCAACAGAATGAAACGGAGAAGGCTCCAAAGCTCCATGTCGTCCGCTATACGGCGGATCAGCCGAAGGGCGTTCTGGTCATCAGCCACGGCTTTACGGAGAGCGCACCGAAATATGAGGAGCTTGCGTTTTATTTTCTCCAGGCGGGATACCACGTCTATCTGCCGGAGCACATGGGGCACGGGACCAGCTACCGCATGACCGAGGATCCGTCGATGGTATATGTGGATCACTGGAAACGGTACGTGCAGGAGTTTCTGCAGGTATGTCATGCCGCGAAGAGCGAAAATCCGGAGCTTCCGCTGTCCTTGTTTGCGCATTCCATGGGCGGCGGAATCGGCGCGAGTGCAGCAGCGACCGAGCCGGAGCTGTTTTACCGCGTGGTTCTGAGCTCGCCGATGATCCGTCCGCTGACCGGAAATGTTCCCTGGCCGCTTGCATGGATCATTGCAGAGGGCGCCTGCCTTCTTGGGAAGGGCAAAACCTATGTACCCGGCCAGAAGCCGTATCAGGGAAATGAGACCTTCGAGGAGAGCGCCTCCACATCGGAGCCGCGTTTTGCCAGATATCATGCGATTCGTGATGCCCATCCGGAGTATCACATCAACGGAGCCTCCTATGGCTGGCTCGCCAGTGCCATCCGCATGAGCCTGTTCCTGCAGCACCGCGGCTGGAGGAGCATGAAATCGCCGATGCTGATTTTCCGGGCGGAGAGCGATCAGTACGTTTCGCTTGATGCGCTGAAGCGTTTTGCAGAGAAAATACAGAAGCACAGGATCGTTCCGTGCGAATATGTGATGATCCCGGGAACGCGGCATGAGCTGTATTCCACGCCTGACGCGGTGCTGCAGGACTACATGGAGCGGATTCTCCGGTTCCTGTCGGAGGGATAGACCCGGTGCTTCCGGGGGCTGGATTCCCGGCGCTCCCGGGAGGTGAGATTCCCGGCGCTCCCGGGAAGGTGAGATTCCCCGGTTTTCCGGAAGATGATTGACGGGAACATCGGAAGTGCTATGATAGAGCCTCGAAAAAGAAGTGTGAAAGAGGTGGGGTCCATGCAAATCAGTTTATTGCTCATGCAGGAGATCGTGAAGCTGTTCGTGATCATGCTCATGGGGTATGCCGTTGTGAAGGCAGGCCTGATGAAGGCATCCGACAGCAGGAGTATCTCGGTTGTCCTGGTGTATCTTGTCATTCCGTGCGTGATCATCCATGCATTTCAGGTGGATTGTACGCCTGATGTACAGAGGGGCCTGATCCTCGCAGCAATCGCAGCGGCTGCAATTCATATTTTGTTCCTTGCAATTACGGTACCTTTGAAGAAGCTGCTTCAGCTGGATGTGATTGAGCAGGCAACCTGCATTTATTCCAATGCGGGGATTCTGGTGATTCCGCTGGTGCAGGCACTTCTTGGCGAGGAGTATGTAATTTACTCCAGCGCATTTATTGCCGTGCAGCTGATTCTTCTGTGGACACATGGGAAAAACCTTCTCTGCGGAGAGAGTCATCTTGAGTGGAAGAAGGTGCTCCTGAATGTGAATATCCTGTCCATCCTAGCGGGAATCTGCCTGTTTCTTCTGCAGATCAGGCTTCCTGCCGGAGTGCAGGATGTTCTTGGCATGATGAACAATATGATCGGACCTCTCGGAATGCTCCTTGCCGGAATGGCCATTGCGGAGACATCGCTGAAGTCGGTCTTTCTGCGCAGACGGAGCTATCTGACGGTAGTGCTCCGGCTCATCGTCTATCCCCTGCTCGCGCTGCTTCTGGTCAAGGGAATTTTTCCGGCATCCAATGCCGGAGTCAGCGATGCGGACTCCATTCTTCTGACCGTGTATCTGGCAGCGATCACTCCCGCCTGTGCGACCATCACCTCGATGGCACAGCTCTATGAGTGCGATGCGGCGTATTCCAGCTCGCTCTATGTCCTGACAACGATCCTCTCCATTGTGACCATGCCGCTCATGGTGTTCCTGTATGAAGTGATTTGATTTGAAAGAAAGCCAATCAAAGGGAAGCCGAGAGGGTAATGGCTTCCGGGATTCTCACATATGTCTTCTCTTCACTTCGCTGTATTCGGTAAAGTTCCTCCTGCATCACGTGGATCAATCCTTTTGTTATATAATATCTGCAGAGAAGAAGGCCTGCTCCCACCGCAGCAGTGTGAATCTTCGGCCGAAGTTATCTCTGCGCGCGGGAAAAGGCATAAGGAACAGCTAGGAAAAACATCAGGCGGGGTCAAAGATCACAAGTGAGAAAACGAAGACGAAAACCGAAAAGGAGAATACAGTGGTGGCAGATCATCGGATTTCTCTTCTGCATGTATTATCTTGCCCCGTCCTTTTCCAATATGGGACGGCTTCTTCTGCATTCTGTTGCAGAGCCGGCGCTGCAGCTCCTGTCGGATGAGGATTCGGAGACTGCCCTGTCGCTTGCGGGAACGCAGGATATCGGAAAAGGGAGCATCTGCTTTGTCCATTTTCAGGATGACAAATACAGTGTAGATGGGTCGCAGGCGGTCAGTGCGGATGCTGCGCAGCGGAAGGGTATTTTCCTCATGGAACAGCAGTACAAGGAATTCGATGCCACCGCCTTTCCTGCCTATACCATTACGGATTCGATGGGCGTCAGCTGCCTTGCCTACGATCAGAAAACAGTTCAGAAGATGCAGCAGATTCATGAGGAAAGTCAGAACTGGTGCGCTGAGCATATGCCGTCCATTGTGCCGGACGGGACCGGAGAAGCCGATGCGATTCGCCTGTGTGCGGACTGGGTTGCGGATTATATGAGCTATGATGACAAGGCACTGACGGACGATGAGCTTTCCATGTTCTATCAGAACGCAGCCATCGGATTCGGCACAGGGAGAGGCGTCTGCACAACGTATGCCACCATGTTCAACACCATGGTCACGTGGCTTCCGTTTCATCCGGACAGCCAGGTCGTTGATTATCAGGCCGAGGATGCCGTCCATATCGATACGGTCGTTGCCAGTAACGATGTGCATGCGTGGTCCCTGCTCCGGAGCGGCAGCCAGTGGAAGCAATATGACATTACCTATTATGACGGTCATGATCTGATGCGGCAGCCGGAATATCTGGATATGCAGTATGCGGAAATACATGACGGAGATCACGAAATCACGAGTGATTTTACCTTAAATTATATTAATAATGACGATTAAGGAAATCGGAAACACTCGAAATAACGAAAGAACCGGCCGAAAACCACGAAAATCGCCCCGTTCAGCCATTTTCTATTGATTAATTTTTTGCTAAGAAGTAGAATTGATTTTATCAAAAAAGCATACGCTTTTTAAAAACTAGTATCTGGTAATTAATTATTTCCTTTGGGAGGAGACCAAAAACATGTTCAAGAAATTTCGTAAAAACGAAAAAGGTTTCACACTTGCTGAGCTGCTGATCGTAGTAGCAATCATCGGCGTCCTTGTTGCAATTTCGATTCCGATCTTCACGAGCCAGTTGGAGAAGAGCCGTGACGCGGTTTCAATCGCAAACATTAGAGCTGCTTATGCAGAAGCTGCATCGGCATATCTCACAGAATCAAATGGCGGCAATGCAACGGTGGATAAAGCTGCTAAAACTGCCACGGTTACGGGAGTGGCTCTGAAAGGCACTCAGAGTGGATGGAGCGACCTTGATACTGAGCTTCCTTTCAAACATGACGGTACTGATTCAATGACAGCCGCTAAAGGAGGCGTTGCAGGAACATACACTCTGGTTTTCACGTATGATGATGCAGGTGCTTGTGAGTTAACCAGTCTTACAAAGACAAAATAACTTATTTAAACATTTAAAAGAGCGGAGACCGATATACTTGATATGCTCCCTTCTGAGTAAACAGGTGAAATAATAAAACCTGCTTACTTGGAA
>OIZL01001435.1_pt1 | contig 12844 bp, 12 predicted proteins | sample 1588541 | NCBI WGS metagenome assembly OIZL01 (sample SAMN03283285) | human gut metagenome | biome: human-associated habitat; material: feces | host: Homo sapiens | place: Peru | collected 2012 | reverse complement strand
CAATTCCACCACCTGGCCATTGTGGGCTTCTAGTAGATCCTTGTCTTGCATTACCTGTACCTTTTTGTTTGTATGGTTTACGTCCACCACCGCTAACTTCACTTCTTGTTTTAGTGCTAGCAGTTCCTTGTCTTAAAGATGCTTGAGCTAATACTATTGCATCATGTACAACAGGTTCATTAACTTCAATATTCCAAACGCTATCTTTAAGAGTTATATCTTTAACTTTTTCACCTTTAAGGTTTAAAACTTGAGTCTTTGCCATTATTCAGAAACCTCCTTACTTTCAGTAGTTTCAGCTTCATTAGCTTCAGAACTTGTAACTTCACTATTAACGACTTCTTCAGTTACAACACTTTCTTCTACTTCTGGTTCGCTTACAACTTCCTCATATGAAACTAGTTCAACAGCAGGAGTATTTTTACTACCTTTAATAGCTTCTCTAATAAATACAAATGTGTTTTTAGCACCTGGAACATTACCACTTACTAAAATGTATTTATTTTCAGTATCAACATCAACAATCATTAAATTTTGAATAGTGATTTGTTCATGTCCCATATGTCCTGGTAACTTCTTACCTTTTAAAACTCTCATTGGTCTCATTGTTCCCATAGAACCAACACGTCTATGATAAGTTGAACCATGAGTTTCAGGTCCACGAGATTGATTCCATCTCTTAATAACTCCTTGGAAGCCCTTACCTTTTGATGTACCAGTAACATCAACAGTGTCTCCGCTAGCAAATACATCAGCACTAATAACTTGTCCAAGAGTATAAGAAGCAGTATCAATTCCTCTTATTTCTTTTAAGAAGCGCTTAGGCATTGTGTTTGCTTTTTTAGCATGTCCCATTTCTGGTTTATTAGATGATTTTTCTTTTTTATCAAAAGCACCTAATTGAATAGCATTATACCCATCTTTTTCAACTGTCTTAACTTGAGTTACAACATTTGGTTCAACCTCAATAACAGTAACAGGTATTAATTTTCCGTTAGTTGTGAAGACTTCAGTCATTCCAACTTTACGTCCTAAGATTCCTTTCATTTTACTTTTCCTTTCTAAATCTTATTTTCTAATTTCAATATCTACACCACTAGGTAAATCTAAATGAGCTAATGCATCAATAGTTTCTTTAGTTGGTTTGTCGATATCAATTAGTCTCTTGTGAGTTCTAATCTCAAATTGTTCACGAGAATCTTTATATTTGTGAACAGCTCTAAGAATAGTGATTTTCTCAATTTCAGTTGGTAGTGGTACAGGTCCACTTACAACTCCACCAGTTCTCTTAACAGTCTCAACAATTTTAGCTGCTGCTTGATCAACACTTCTGTGATCAAATGACTTAAGTCTGATTCTTACTTTGTCTTTAGACATATTAATTTCCTCCTTCGCCTATAATTTTTTATAGACTTGCTAGATGCAAATTACCTGATATTTAATTAAGTTTAATTCAACTTAACCTGGTGTATCAGCAACCTTGCACATCATTGCCAGTCGTTTACAACTAATTATAGAACATGTTTCCCGAAAAAGCAAGCGTTTTCTACTATTTTTCAACATTTTTTTCACAAAAGAAAAAGACCTTTCGGTCTTACATAGTTCCACTATCATCAGTTGCAGGAAATTTAATTCCAAGCTTATCTAAAAGATTAATTAAATTATAAGCCATAGTATTAATATCATTTTCAGTTAACTTATCATACATAACAACATTAGTTTTATCAAATGACTTCATTTGTTCACCTGGTTTATCATTAGCAGTAACTGTGATATTAAATGCAGGATTACTTGAATCTTTACTACTATAAATTGCAAAACTAGAAGTTACCTCGCTATTTTTATCTTTATTAGTAGTTTTTACAGAAAAAGTAATTTTATTATATTCGCCATCATCAGAATTAAGTTCACCACTTAATGAATTATTATCGAATTTAACACTCATAACAGGCTTACTATCTTTATTTTCCTTTAATTCGATAGTGGTTTCTTCACCATTAACAACTGCAGTTAATATTGCATTATCATTACTCATTTCAAAGTAAGTTAATTTATTATCAATAACGCCAGTATGAAGTATAACTTTTAAGTTAACATCAGCTGAAGCAGTAGAATTACTTTTTATAGAACTTAAACTATCATCATTATCATTTAAACTATTCTTTATTTCATCTTTAGTAGAACCATACATTTTAGCAAGTATTTCTAAAGCTTTATCATCATTCTTAATAGCATTCTTCATACCTTTAACAATATTATCTTGTTCTTCACTATCAAAATTATAAACAGTTTCAAAATATAAACCAGAATCAGTCTTAATAGTTTTACTTACTTTATCATAATTAATACTATTCTTTATTGAATCTTTAATTAAGTCAGTTAGATACTTAACATCATCAACATTAAAATCTATATCATCTAAAGCAACATTTGGCCCTGCAAGAGCATCAGAAGAAGCACAATTAGTTCCATTTACGCCATTACAATTAGTATTATTATTACCACCAGCAATATTTCCTAAAGTTTTAAGATCAAATCCAATTGCCTTACTATATATATCTTTAACTAATAAATATACCATATTATTTTCAACATAAAATGCAGCATTAACAGATCCTTTATCATTATATTTAGCATTTGTTTCGAAATAAACTATTGGTTTTTCCTCATTACTAATATCGTAGCCCATATAATAATCAGCACTTAAATTAGCATTAAGTTCTTTAGATGTAAATGTTATATTACCATCAACAACGCCTTTAGAATTATTTTTACTTTGACTATCTTTAATACTTTTATATGCTTCATCAACTTTAGTATACATACTATCAATTGTTTTAGTCATTATATTTTTAGGTGACATTATCACAAAATAGTATCCACATAATAGCCCAGCTATAAGTAATACAATAACTATCAAAACGATAGGCCAAGTCTTCTTTTCTTTCTTAAACATAAAGTCATCATTACGACCACTATTATATGAATTAGATGAACTTCCCACCATATTACCATTGAAATTTCCAACAGTTGGATTACTGATATTATTATTCATACTTCCATAATTCATATTTGGAGTTAAACTAGCATTGTTAAAATCATTATTAACATTATTAATTCCACTATTAACTCCATTATTTATAGTATTATTTTGATTAGGCATACTATTACCTAAATTAACTGGTTCATTTGGAATATTAATATTATTTTGATTATCTATTCCATTGTTACCATTCATATTATTACCATCCATTTTTACTCCTACTTTCTTAATATAAGGATAACACTTTTAATCATAAATGTCATCATTATTTTCACAAAAATATCACTAATTATTTTTTATAATTAAACTTTCTCCAGTCATTTCCTTAGGTTTACTTATTTCATATATATCAACTATAGTTGGTATTACATCTTTAAGAGTACCATCTTTTTTTAGTTTATAATCTTTATTACATATCACAAATGGAACTTTGCTTAACGTATTAGTAGTAATAACTTTACCACTTGTATCTTTCATAAATTCACAATTACCATGACTAGATGTTATAACAACTTCATAATAATTTTCATCTGCCTTTTCAAGTATTTTACCTATACAATAATCACATGCTTCAAGAGCCCTTACCGTCGCTGGAATATTTCCTGTATGACCTAGCACATCAGGATTAGCATAATCAGCAAGTATAAAATCAAAATCTTCATCTATTGCTTCAATTATCGCGCCAGTTACTTCTGCAGCATTCATTTCAGGTTTCATATCATACCTAACAACTTTAGGTGATGGAACAAGTATTTTATATAAATTTTTATCACTAAACTCTTTACCACCATCAAAATAATAAGTAACTTCATTATATCTAGGTGATTCACTAATTCTAGCTTGTTTAAATCCAAGATCAGCAAGATATTCACCAAATGTATTAGTAACCTCTTCATTAGAATAAACACTATCAGCATTTATATCATTACCATATAGCACTTCATATTTAACATTTTTAAATTTTTTAACCGCAAACATATTAAAACTTTCATCAGTAAAAGAACTAATAAGTTCACTCATATTTTCAGGTCTAAAATTAATAAACATAACGCCATCATTATCACGTATAACACTATTTTTAGTTATTATACTAGGATTAACAAATTCATCAGTTATACCATTTTTATAATGAAGTTCAAGACATCTTATATAATCACTAAAAGTATTTCCAACATTATAAACAATCGCATCATAAGCTTTCTTAACTCTATCATAATTACTATCTCTATCCATTGCATAATATCTTCCAGTAATAGTTCCAATAGTTCCAAGACCAAGTTTACTTACTTTTTGCATAAAATCATTTATTATATTAATTGAATCAGTAGGTAAACTAGTAACACCATCTGTTATAAAATGAAATATAACACTTTTCACTTTCTTTATTTTAGCAAGTGCAAGTACTGCATAAAAATGTTCCATACTTGAATATACATTAGTATTTTGAATAAGGCCTATCAAATGAAGTGTACTATTATTTTCATTAACATGATCCATCATATCAAGTAAAGTATCATTTTCAAAAAAACTTTTATCTTTAATTTTTTCATTTATAAGAGTAAGTGGACTTTTAATAGTTCTACCACATCCAATAGTCATATGGCCTACTTCAGCATTACCAGCTATTCCTTTAGGAAGACCAACTACTTCTTCACTAGTAGCAAGTTCACTTACAGAATATTCATTTAATATTTTAGTTAGATTAGGCAAATTAGACATCTTAATAGCATTACCATTATCAGACCCACGTATACCAAAACCATCTAATATTAATAATATAACTTTCTTCATATATTTCTCCTGTATTTATTCTATCACATCACAGCAAAAGTTAAAAGATTTTTATTTTCCATCAATAAATACAAATTATTAATACAAAACAAAAACCCAATCTTTTTAAGGACTAGGCTTAATATTCCGGAACTCCATATGCATAAATATATGGACTATTTAATTTGTATTTTCTTCTTTTGACATCTTTATTACTAGCATTACCTTCAATCGCATAGACATAACCTTTTTCGACTTTTTCAACTAAACCAACATGATCTATTATTCCGTTCCTATTCCAATCAAAAAATATTAAATCAGCTGGTAAAGGTGTATATTTTGAAGGATATTTTAATGCATTTCTTTCTTTATAATAATCAACACCTTTTTTTACCCATATAAATTTAGGAATAGGTTCACCTAAAACATCATTTTCATTTGCTACCCAAGAAACAAAAACACAACACCAAAGTACTCTTCTATTAAATCCATACCACGTCCAATACTTTTCTCCTGTATTTCCTATCTCCTTACGAGCAGTTTCTACCATATTATTTCTAATAATTTCTTCTCTGTTTAATTTAAAATTAATTTCATTTCCAAGTTCATTCTCATCATCAAAAATTACTCTTATTATCATATCATTATCAACACTAATATTTTCAAATACTTTTTGAATCTCATCTTTATTTAAATTAAATTCTAATATTTTATAATTATCTTTTAAATACATTTTAGGTTTCTTTTTATTGTCAATTAAATAATCAATAGTACTTTTACTATCATCATCACTTAATGTTTTACTTAAATTATTATATATAACACTTGATTTATCATAATATATTTCTATAAAATTATTTGTTAAAACTACATCACTTACTTTTTTTATTTTCATATTATTTTGTTCATAAGTTGTTAGCATTTCACTATTAACAGGTAATATTATTTTAGAAGAAAATACTATAGTAATCATCACAAATACTAAACTTATCAAAACTATAGTAACAACTTTTTTAACATTTACTTCAAACATCATGATACCTCTCTATCATACTATTAAAATAAGTATAACAATGAAAATATAATAAGTAAATAACTTTTTATCACATGTGATAATATTTCATCAAATTTGAATATAATGAGTTTAATACTGAAACTACATCAATGCTTAATTTTATATTAGTAGCTTTAAATAAACTATCATATATTAAATATTTTTTAAATGGTAAAATAGTTGTAACAACTGGATAAGGTAATTTATCATATGGAATAATATTATCTATATTAACATTAATACCTTTTACCATATAAATTCTATCTTGATACATAAATGTCGTATATTCTTCTTCATATTTCATTATAAAATACATACCACGTTTACCTTCTTTGAATTTCTTTATCAAATCTAATTCTTCATTATTAAATTTATATGGATTTAAAGTGCAAAATTCATTTATTAATTCATCTTTATTTTCCCAAAATTTATCAACTATATCTGTTAAATCATTAGGATTTATACCTGTACGATTATATATTTTTAAGTGTTTATTTATATTATATTTTTTATTAGTAAATTCTAGTAAAGCAAAGTACAACTTATAAAATAATTTAGCATCTTCTTTACTTAAACAAGCATCTTCTTGCAATTTATAATTTTTAAGTTTATCTTTTTCAACTTCTAATTCTTTTTGTTTTAATTTTAATAATTGATTACGTGATAAACCATTAAGTACTCCAGATGGTATTTCATCCATAGCTTTATCTAATAATTCCAAAATATTAGATGCATCATAATCGTATGAATTTGATATTACTTGAATAAAATACACTAATGGTCCTCTTTCTTCATCTAACATAGCACAAATTTTAATATCATCAAGTATGGTACTATAACTAAAAGGTAATTGTTTAACAGCATCTATCAATTTATTTACATTTTTATTATTTATATCAAAATCATTATAAAAATAAGTTCTAAATAGTTTCTTATCTATTTTTCCATATGAAGTAATTTCTTTTTCTTTTCTCAATTTCTCTATTTCATCTTTTAAATCATAGAAATCATTATGCAATACTACTGGAACATCATTTCCTAATAATTCTATATCTTCAGTAATAATAGATACATGATAGTTAAATAACTTATTATTCAACATATGTTTTAGCACATCTTCTGGGTTCAAATTTAATATTGTTACTCCCACATTACATGCATTTAAAAGTAAAGTAACGCCCTGTATTTTTATATAACCAATTAATATCTCATTTAACTCGTCTAGTTTTTTAACTTTATTCCATTTAACATTTTTTATTGCTAAAGTAACTGTATCAATTATTTCTTCAGGAATAAAAACATCTTTACCAATTTGTATTAAGAATTTATTATCAAGCATATTTCTTTCCCAAAAATATTTATTATCAAGTAATTCATCATTATCACAATTATTAATTATCATTTCTAAATATTTTAATTCTTTTGTAGTACATATTTCTATAATATTATTATAGTCACTATATACTTTATAAATCTCACTTAACATTTTATTTTTTGTAATCTTATCATAATCCTTAAATTCATCCATTATTCTAAAGTAAGATTCAAAAACTTCTTCTTTAGTATATAATCTTAATAAATCACTCATTTTTTTACTATTCATATTTAACACCAACCCATCAAAGAAATATTTATTCTATTTTAACAAATTATTAATTGTAATAAAAGACATTTTAAATATCAAAGGATGTAATATTCAATGTAAACTTAACACATCAATTTTTATTTTTGAACTTATTACCACAATATTATAGTATTATTGTAGTAGGAGGCATAATGAATAATAATAATATCAATATGAATAATATTAATTCTTTAGAAGGAGAAATAGAAAATTTATCAAACTATTTTACAAAGAAATCAAAAGAAAATATTAAAAGTTGGTTAATTACTTCATTATTAATCACAATAGTATTTTGTTTTGTTATAGGAATTGCAATTTATATCATATCTATAACAAATAAAAACATAGATACAACTAAGTTTCCATTTAATATCAATAGTGAAACATTATTTTCTATGTTTATAATCTTAACAATAGTTGGTGTTTATCTTTATGTATTTCTAACTGCAAGTAAATCAACTGGTATATCAACATTAAGAATAAAAGTTAATGGAAATGAAAGTGAATTATACAATAAAATGAATGAAATACTTAAGTATTTATATTATAAAGAAAAAACATATAAAGGAAGAAAAGTATTTTATGCGTATAAAGAACGTTGGGCATTTAATATTAATATCACTAGTTTAAAAAGATATCTTGAATATTCTATTGAAAATGGTGAATTAAAAATAAATGTATGGGCATCAATTTATGGAAAAGAACTTCCAATTGATAATAAAAGAATGGGATTTTATCATAAGAAAGCTTTAGTTTATGATTTAGAATACATCAAAGAAAATATAAATAAATAATTATAAAATTCTTACAAAATAAATAAGCATATCAATTCTATGCTTATTTTTGTTTGAATTCTAATCGCGCTTGATTATTTTTTTGATATTCTATTTCTTCTAAAACTTCTTGTAAAGCAGTTAATGCTTCATATAATGTTTTTTTATCTTCGCTACTTAATATTTTATTTAATCTAGCCGCTAATTCAGGCGTTGGAATAACAAGTCCATTTAAACTTTCACTAGGTTCATGTGTTTTGTTAAACGTATCATATATCTTTTCAGCATTTCTTTCTACTCTTGCATAATCGTTATTATCACTAATATGAAGATTTCCAGACGAATCTTCTTCCAAAAATATTACTGGTACAGGTTCTGGCCCAGTTTCAGTTGAAAATGTAGCAGTTCCACCTATTGTTGACAAAAGAGCTGAATTTGCACTACCTATCTTTCCTGTTCCCTCTACACTTGAACCTATACTATTAAATAAAGTATAAGCTTGTCTTCCACAAAGAGCATTACCAGTAGTATCTAAACAAAATGTAGCACCACCCCACATAGCTGTTGTCCCCAATGAAGACAAAAATATTTCTAGTATTTCTTTACCATTATCATTTTTATCATATTTTCCCATAGCTATTTTCCTTTCTATAAATGAAGAACTGTTTCTCTATCTTCATCTTTTACTATATCTTCAATTACTTCTTGTAAAGCAGTTAATGTTTCATATATTCTTTCTTTATTATTACTTTTTAATATTTCATCTAGTTTTCTAGCAGTTTCAACACTTGGCACAATTAATCCTGAAACTGAACTTTGTCTTTCATGACCTGAATCAAATATATCATATATTTTTTCAGCATTTTCTATGACAGCAGAATGATTATTATTATCTTCAAGACGTATTAAACTATCATCCTTATCAAAAAATGTATCAAAAGGTGAATTCCACTCATAAGGAGTAGAAGTTGTTGCTAAACTAATTGATGATGAAGTATCCACTGAAGCAAACATTAGCGTACTTTTAAGAGAACCAAGTGCATTAAATGCTTCAGTTGAACTTTCTAATGTAGAAAATGTTATAGCTCCTTTAATTAAATACTCAATAACCTCAATTAATGTAGAAGATACAGTACCAGCTGTAGTAGTTACTCCAGTGTAACGTGTTAACTCCGCTAATATATCATCATTATTTGTCATTATTCTTTTTTTCCATTCTTAAATTAATAGAATGTTCTTCTTCAAGTAATGCATCTTCTTTAAATGAAGAACCCTCTAAAACTTCTTGTAAAGCTGTTAATACTTCATATAATGTTTTCTTATCATTGCTTTTTAATATAATATCTAATCTCTTAGCAATTTCCATATTAGAAACAACTAATCCTGATACTGAACTTTGCCTTTCATGATTCTTATTAAATGTATCATATATTTGTTCAGCATTTCTTTCTACTTTAGCTACATCAGTATTATTACGTGTATAAATATTACCAGAAGATCCAAATATTTCAGCATCACCTACATGTAATGTATCTGGTTCACCATTTACTGTACCAGTTAAACATCCAAGACCAGTCATTGCTCCAGTAGAACCAACTGGACCAAAATCAGTAGCTAATTCACCAACACCACTAGTAGACATAGTCGCACCTTTTGTTAATGAAAAAGGTGCTGTGCTTTCATTCGCGGTAGTATGTAGTGAACTTTCAAATAATAATGCCATCCCTGCAATTCCACCTACAAGAAAACCTGTTATTAAAGCATTTTCTCCTTTATCTTTTAATACTTCTTTTCTTTTTTCTTCTTTATTATTCTTAAAATCATCATCACTCATAATAATTTTCTCCTCATTAATTATATTATAATACAACTCCCTGTTTATTTTCCATACCCATGCTTCTTAAAACTGAATTCAAATATTTTGATTTATTCATCATAGTTCTTAAATTATCATTAAGTTTCTTTTCATCATCAATAAACACTTTTCCATACTTCATATTCCTATAAAAATCTATAGTTTTCTGATTATAATCTGATATTAATTCACATAGATACATTCTTATATCTTCTCTTTCAGGAATATTATCAACACTTATCACACTTAATATTACATTATCTATAAGTCTAGCATTTTCACTATTTCTTTCATTATATAATTCTTCTATACTTTTAATACCATTTTCATTAAATACAATTCCTAATATTTTATATTCACTTAATAATTCAGGATATCTCTTTAAATAAGAACTAGCATTTCTTAAAAATATATTTAATTTTAAACCAGGTACATTATTTCTATCATATGTAACTTCTAAATTATCATTTAAAAACTCTAATGATTTAATTATTATATCCACTTTCTTATCATCCTTTTTATAACCTGATTTTTCTTTTGCTTTTTTATATCCCTCAAGTGATGCTTTTATTTCTCCAGTTGAAACATCATAATTTCTTGACATTTTTCTTGATAATATTACTCTTTTTACAAGACTCATATTTATATCTATAGCTGGTTGTCTTAGTTCATAAAGATATGAAATATATTCAAGTAATGATACAAAATGTTCATAATCATTAAATCCTTCTTCTTTAGTTTTTTCAAATGTTTTTATATGTTCTATTTCATGAGCAATAGTTTCATACATATAAAACATTGCATCATCACTGCTTAAATTTTTAAATGAATTTAAATTTATTACTACTTCATATTTACCATTTTTTATATTAGGTTTTACATATCCATTAGATTTAACAAGTGGAGAATTTATAATTTTAAGAGTTACTCCATCAAATCCTTCTTTTTCTAATTCTTCACTAAATACTTTTTTACAATAATCTTTATTCTTCATCTTTTTTATCCTTTTTTGTAAATGTTAATTTCATTTCTGATTCTTGATTTTCACTTTCACCTAAATCAAAATGTCTTGGTATTTCTGTATATTCAGCTTTCTTCATACTTTTAATTAACATTTCTTGTATTGAATCTAATGATGAACCTACTTCTTCTACACCCTTATTACAACTGTTTAAATAATTTCTAAGTGCTTGTATTTCCCTTATTAATTCTTCTCTATTTACTTTATTGTTTGTTATTACTTCTTCTACTTTTTCTTTATCAATGCTAGCTTTTACTTTATCTATACGTTTTCTTTCTCTTGCTTTTAATTTTTCTTCATGTCTAGTAATTCTTATCCAATTATACCTTTGTAACATTACACAATATGCGTCCTTTAATAATAAAGTACTAAGAGCTATAACTGGTACAACCGATGCATTTAATATAATCATAAGTGCAAGTCCAACACTTCCAAATATTAAATTTTTAACATGAATAAATCCATTATAATATAAATATTTTTTAAACTTATCTATAGATACTAAATCTTTACAATCATTAATATGATAATTAATATTTTTCTTTTTATCCTTAATATGTATTAATTTTTCTAACTTAAATGCTAAATTTCTAAATTGTTTAACACCAAGTGCCTTATAAATTTTTAATTCTAAATCTTCTCTCTTTTTCTTTTCCATTCAAACCTATTCCCCTTCTTTAGTAATTGCATATTATACAACACATATATCTAAAAATCAATCAAAATATCATTTCTTCTCTAATAATAGTACATTCATTATTAGATAACTACAAATTCTACTTTCATTATTTAATTTTCCATCAATAATAAATTGTTTATCAATCAAAATAAAAGAAACTTAAATCAATAAGTCTCTCTATATATATTATAATTGTTAATAAGTTGTTAATCTATCTTACGTCCACCCCACTCAACAACAGTAAATCCATTTCTTAGGACTTTTTCTAACTTTTGTTCTTTGATATTTATCTTTTTATCAAGTGGTTTATAATCCATAATAATTCTTATTAATGTATCAGGATTTTCACTAAATTCTAAAGGCATATATTTATTTACTTCTTCTGTGCATCTAAATCTTATATAATTATACTTATTATTTTCAAGTTTATTTATCCAATAAATAATAAACTCATTGATTTCCCTTTCATTTAGTCCTAAATACTCTAACTTTTCTTCTAGAAATTTAATAGTATCTTTTCCTTCAATAATAAAACCTTCATTTATATTTATTTCACTATTATCAATTGCTTCCCAATATAATGCATAATAATTTCTATTTGTTTTATAGTCATAAATATTACCATTAGTATCAACATAAATATTCCAACTATCATTATATTTTGGATAAGTATGTGTAAGTAACTTATCATTCTTAAGTTTAATTGTCAAATCCATTTCTTTTGTTGGATAAACATATATAATCGGTTTATAATCGATATCTGTATCACATTTTTCAGTGCTTACAACTCTATAATAAGCTTTTATTTCATTAATATTTTCATTATTTTCTAAAGGTATTTCAAATTTCTTATCATATTGACCACATAAACCACAAGAATATTTAAAATCAAAATAAAGATTTAAATTATTATTATCATCTATATTTTTACTAACAAGTTCTACATGTTCATTACATTCATTAACTCTAAACATAGTAAACAATATATATTTTTTACCATTATCTTTTGTTTTATATTCTATAGG
>OIZL01001434.1_pt1 | contig 12851 bp, 8 predicted proteins | sample 1588541 | NCBI WGS metagenome assembly OIZL01 (sample SAMN03283285) | human gut metagenome | biome: human-associated habitat; material: feces | host: Homo sapiens | place: Peru | collected 2012 | reverse complement strand
TTACTTCTACAAGGACTCTAAATTGTTCTAAAATATGATCTAAATTATTTTTAACTGAACCATCTATTTTCTCTTTATAACTCCAGTGAGAAGCAACACCTTTTTCAGCGATTTCATCCATTTCATATGTTCTTACTTGTACTTCATATATTCTTTTATCTTCTCCAAAAACTGTTGTATGCAAACTTTGATATAAATTAGGTTTTGGATTAGCAATATAATCTTTAAATCTATTTGGTACTGGTGGATACTTTGCTTGAACAAGACCTATTACTCTATAGCAATCTTCTACTGTATCAACAAGTACTCTTATACCAAGTAAATCATATATATTATTCCATGTTTTTCCTGCTTTTAACTTGTTATAAATACCTCTTACTGATTTAACTCTTGATAACATTTGATATTTAATATTATGAGTATCAAGTAACTGCATTATTTCATATTTCATTCTAGCAAGCGATTTTTCAAGTTCAGTCTTTGATGAATTAATTTTATCAAGTACTTTATTATATCCATCAGGGTCAGTGTATTGAAGACATAAATCTTCCATTTCACTTTTCATTTTTTTCATACCAAGTCTATGTGCGATTGGTATATAAATATTTTGTGTTTCATCAATTATATATTTTTGATGTTCTTTATCATGTACTTTTAATGTTCTAAGATTGTGTAATCTATCAGCAAATTTTATAAATAATGTAGCAGGATTTTCAGATAAACCAACTATTATTCTTCTATATTTTTCTGGATTATTAATCTTGAATGTTTGTTTTAAATTGCTTATTTTTGTTATAGATGAAACTATAATAGCACTCTCACTACCAAACATTTCTTCTATTTCTTCATAAGTCATTTTATTAAGTGTTATTGCTTCATGTATTAAAGCACATCCTATAGTGACAGGATCCATCTTAAGTTCTGCTAAAATATAAGCAACATTTATTGGATGAAGAATATAATCTTCACCCGTTTCTCTTTTCATGTCACTATAAATAATTTTTGCTTGATTGTAATATTCATTTATGAAATCAACATATTCATGATCCATATATGAATTTAACAAATCTACTAATTCTTCATAACTATGGTTTTTAATAATTTCACTTCCCTATATATTTATACCTTTTATTTTTAATTCTTCTGGTTCTTTGTCTTCATCATCATCTTTTTTATGCATAGTTCTTTTTTCAAATCTTATCCATAATCTTGGACCTATTAAAAGTGAACTAATAGTACCAGCGATTAAACCAATTAATACTGATATATTAAATGTATATATATCATTAAGTCCTACACATATAAGAGATACTACTGCGATTATTGTTGTAATACTTGTCCACATATTTCTATTAAATGTATTTGATGAACTAACATTTACAAGATTATTTATCTCTTCATCTGTAAGTTCTTTTCTATTATTATATAATTTTTTTCTATTTTCTCTTATTCTATCAAATACAACTATTGTATCATTTATTGAATAACCTATTATTGTAAGAAGGGATGCTACTATTATGAAATCTACTGGTATATAAAATATAGCAAATATAGATAATATTACGAGTACATCATGTATAAGCATAAGTATTCCAGTTACAGCATAGTTAATATTGAATCTACCTGCTACATATATAATTATTGCGATTAATGAATATATTAATGATTTAATAGCATTTTTTGTTAGATTTTTAGTAACAAGTGTACTTATTTCACTACTAGATGTTGTATATCCTAATTTATCAAATTCTTGTTTTACTTTTACATTTGTTTCATCATCTAATATATCATTAAGTTTTATAAATCCTTCTTTTTTAGATCCCATATAATAGTCATAATCACGTATATCATATTCTTTTACAAGTTCTGTTACTTTATTAAAGTCTATATCATTATTTGAAGATATATTTATATTAGTTCCACCTGTAAAATCTACTCCAAAGTTGAATCCTCTTACACATGTAAATATTATTCCTACTACTATTATTATAATTGATACAATTGTTGGAATTTTACCAAGTTTAACATAATCTTTTTGTTTTGGTTCTTTGGATTTTCCAAATAGTAATATTTCTTTATTATCAAATACTTTAGAATTTACAAATTGTTCAAGTAGTATTCTATATAATATTACTGTACAAAGTACTGTTATAATTATTGTTATTATAAGCATTGTAGCGAATCCTTTTACTGATGACTCACCAAATATATAAAGTACTACTCCTGCGATAAATGTTGTAATGTTGGCATCAATTATCGCTCTTAAACTATTTTTATTTCCATCTTTGAATGCTTCTTTAAGTTTTTTACCTTTAAGTAATTCATCATGTACTCTACTATTAGATATGATAATTGAATCTACTGCCATACCTATTCCAAGAACAAGTGCTGCTATACCTGTTAGTGTAAGAACTCCACCTACTAGATTAAATATTATGAATACAAGTAATGCATATACAAATAAACATACACTAGCAACAATACCACTTAATCTATATTTAACAAGTAATATTATCATTATTAATGCAAATGTTATTATACCTGCAATACCTGTTTTGCTTATTGTTTCACTACCAAATGATGGAGAAACACTTTTTGGCTTTGCTTCTTCTGTTAATTTAGTTGGAAGACTTCCACTATTTATTAATTCAATTAAGTTTTCTGCTGATTCTTTAGTGAAATTTCCTTCAATTACTACTGAACTACTACTTAATGGTTCAAGGACACGGGCACTTGATATACATTTCATGTTAGCATCTTCACCACATGTTTCTTTTTCTTTTTCATATGAATCAGTATCCTCATCAAAGTCAAGCCATATAACCATTATATTTTCTCCACTTGGTTTACTTGATACTTTTTTAGTTGCTTCATAGAATGCAGATGTATCTTTAATATCTAATTTTACTTCGTATTGAAATGATTGAGGGTCTTGAGTAAGTGATGCTCCTCCACGTCCAAAAACATTACTTGAAAGTAATAAATTATCTTCTGTATCTCTTATAGAAAGTACAGCAGTAGTACCTATTCTTTCTCTTGCTTCTTCTTCATTCATTTTACCTGGAAGTTGTATTCTAATTAGATTATTTCCTTCAAAATTAATAACTGGTTCACTAACACCAAGAGTATCTATTCTTCTAGTTATTGCCTTGTATGTTTTATCTAAATCATCATCTGTTAATTTATCTCCTTTAACAAGTGGTTCAATATTATAAAGTATTTCAAATCCACCTTGTAAATCTATTCCATAATGAATACTATTTAAAGTGGGTTTGATAAGTAATATACCTATTATTGTTATTATTAATGTTATTATTGTTGGTTTTAATATTTTTTTCATGTGGTTCCTCCTAAAGTATGTCTGTATTGTTTGATTTATCTAGTTTACTTTTCATTCTTGAAAGTTTATCTGTAACGTATAAGTTTATTTTATAGTTATCAGCATTCATAATATCACTAATTAAATCATATAGCTCTAAATTAGTTCTATTTTTCCAATCATTATCAACTAGATAATTCCATACGTCTTTTTCTGTCACGAGTGTATAACCAAATCTTTTAAGTTCTTTAACTTTTGAATATAAAGCAGGTGATACTCTTTTATATAGTTCTTCTACTGTTTTAAATTCTATCTTTTCCATTTGCTTCACCCACTTAATTATACTATATTATTTAAAATAAATAAACATATAAAAAGCACTATTGTCTAGTGCTTAATGTAATATTTATTAATATTTTATTTTTATCTAAAATTCAATTTTGTATTCTTAAATGTAGTCAATAATTCAATTTTAGCCTAGAGAATAATTTGATTTTCAGTATGAAAAACTACCTCGAAATTGAATTTTACCTATTTGCATTACTTTTTCATGTATGATACTCTACATATCGAAGTACTTGAGGCTAGGCGTCACTTTCATTATTTTTTAATAGGAAGGTGATATTGTATGAGTAAAAAAGATTTATTAATAAGTTTATTACTTATTATTATTATTTATATATTACTTGCTATAATAATTTTATTAATTATTTATAACTAATAAAATCGCCTAACTTACTTTGTAGTTAGGCAAAACACAAATTACGTGACGCCTAGCCACAGGGGGTCAGGTGCTTCACTAACAATAGTTTATCATAATTTTATATAGATTGTAAATAAAATCAAATTTTATTTTGCTGTGAAATATCCAGGATTACTTGTTCCGCCATCTATTTTGGCATAAGTTTTATCAATTTTAGTTGAATCAAAAGTTGTTCCTTTTCCGCCAACTAAGTTATTACAATTTAAAAACATATTTTGACTATTTTCTTGTGGAACATTGTCACTATTAAATTTATTACTTACATAAATGGTTTTAAGATTCGTATTCCAAGCAAATAAACCACTCATATTAGTTACATTACTTGTATCAAAACTGCTTATATCTAGTGACGTGATTTCAGAGTTTCTCGAAAACATTGCATTCATATCTGTTACATTGCTTGTATCAAAATTACTTAAATCTAGTGATGTAAGTTTCGTACTAGCAAACATACGATTCATATTAGTAACATTATTTGTATTAAAATTACTAACATCTAATGTTGTCAAATTAGTATATTGAAACATCATATACATATCTGTTACATTGCTTGTATCAAAATTACTTAAATCTATTGACTCAAGATTTTGTGTTCCAAAAAACGTCGCTCGCATACTAGTTATATTTGATGTATCAATGTTCTTCAATGATATATTTGTTGCCTTTGCATTTTGAAACATACCCTCCATACTATCAATGCTACTTAAATCAGAGTTGTTTACATTTATTGTGGTAGCTTTACACATATTGAACATTTCCCTCATATCTTTTACATTGCTAGTATTAAAATTGCTTAAATCTAATGTTGTGGCATGACTACCCAAAAACATTTGAGACATATTAGTTACACTTGAAGTATCAAACCTACTTAAATCTAAAGATGTTGCTCGTGAAGCATCAAACATATGACTCATATTTGTAATGTTGGTTGTATTAAAATTACTTAAATCTATTTCAGTGGCTTTTTCATAATAAAACATATATGCTGTTGAAACCACTGGAATATCATTTATATATGTACATAATGGAGTATTTATAGGTTCAGTACTTTCTTTATCAGTTAAAATTACACCCCAACCATCTTCATTTAAATCATTCCATTCATAGATAATTTCAACATTAGAACCATTTAATTGTGAATGTACATAACCCTCTTGCTTATATCTATATGTATATTGCCCATTTATGTATTCTGCTCCTGGTGTTAACTCAACATTTGTATTACAATATATTGTATTGTCAAAATATTCTTCAATTCCTATTTTCCCACTAAATGACTTTCTTTTGTTGTAATTCTGATTCGAAGCAGTATCTTTAAAAGTTATTTTAATAGTATATTCATGTGTTACTTTTGGTCCAATTGAAATATTTTTTTCTATTGTTCTTACTCTTATTGGTGTTTCTTCAATATTATTGCAAGTGCTCTCTACTATTCCATCATTATTTATTCTTTTACATGTAGCTTCTAATACCAATTCATTTTTTATAATCTTATTTTCTAGTTCTTGCCATACGATATTATAACTAACCTCTTTTGTACCAGTGTTTTTTACTGATATTGTTTTAGTTATTGAGTCCCCTGGAAAAGCTCCATCAAGTGATACTTCATTGTCATCAGTAAATACTAGTTCTAAATCACCTGTTGTTATTTTGTTATATTTAGCAGTATCGTTTCCAATTATATTAAGCGAAAAAAATGCTAGTGAAACTCCAATTACTGCGAACAGTATTGATATCACTAGTAATATATACATTTTCTTATCTTTCATAATGATCACACTTCCTTATCTTATGATCATTATAGCAAAATTTACCCCCCCCGCAAGCGAACATTTGTTCTTGTTTTTTATCTACAAAAAAAGATTGACAAAGTCGATCTTTCCAAAAAACTTTTAAAAAAATAATACTGCTTAAACAAAAATACATATTCAAAATTTCATACTATTTTAGCGTTGCTGTATTCTTTTTATACCGCGACACTCTCATGTTTTGAATGCATTTCTTCTTAAAAGTAGTATTATTTTATCACATATTTTTTAAATGCAAGAAGTTTTTTATCTTATAAGTGAATATTTGCTGTAATGCTTCTAACCTATCCTAAATGCTGGTGAAACTCCTTTTGCATCATCTGCATATGTTGTACTCCATCCTCCATTGCTTTGTATATACACAAAGCCAACTTTGTCAGAAGAGCTAGCAGTACGAAGCCACCACCAATCATCTTTAGTTCCATCTTTGTTCTTTTTTACTGCTTCTGCATAATTTGTTATTGTAACATTTTTTAAAGTGTAATAATCTAATGTTCTTGTTAGATTTTTTGCTGAATCTGTTACATTTGCATAATTTGTATATATTTCTTTAGGTGATAACAAATATAATTTATCGCTTGATGTAAAATTATTATCATCTCCACTACCATGTCCTGACACTACTGTTGTACTAACTATTCCCTTTTGTAATGCAAGTGGCAATTGATTAAATATATCATTATTCATAATTGTTCTTAAACTGCTTGATGGCCAACCGCCGGTATTAATTTCACTACTATTCATACTTGACTCTGTTATTGAATCTACAAACTCTAGTACGAATCCACAGGCTGTTTGTGAATAACCAGTTGTACTGCACTCACTCGGTGTTGAGGTGTTTGCTATACGTAGTGTATGTGTTCCATATGTGTTAGCATCTATAATTTTTGTATCGCCAACATTATACTTACTTATATCATTTTCTCTAACTGCTTTTATTATTGTTTTCCACGAATCAGTACTAAAAGAATTTGGTGATGGTAAATCTTTATCAATTGAATCAGTAAAATATCCTGGATTTGTTGTGCCTTCATCTATAACAGCATAAGTTTTATCAACATAAGAACTATTATATCTTGTACCTTCTCCTCCCATTAAATTAGTGCATCCCTTAAACATATTTGTACTTGATGTTACATTGCCTACATTAAATTTATCACTTGCATATATAGTTTTCAAATTACTATTATTTGCGAACATTCCTCCCATATGCGTAACCAAACTTGTATTGAAACTGCTTACATCAAGAGTTGATATAATTGTTGTATTAAACATATCACGCATATCTGTTGTTTTACCTGTATCAAAATTACTTACATCAAGTATTGTCGATTTGGAATTATAAAACATTTGATACATATTTGCTACTTTACCTGTATTAAAACTGCTTACATCTAATAATGTGGCATTTGAATTTGCAAACATAGCACTCATATTGGTTACATTACTTGTATTAAAATTATTTAGTCCTTTTATCGTTGTAGCTTTACTGTTATTAAACATTTGATACATTGTCGTTACATTACCTGTATCAAAATTACTTACATCTATTAGTTCAGCTTTTGAATTTTGAAACATGCCATACATATTAGTAACATTTTTTGTATTGAAATTACTTACATCTATTTTTGTTGGTAATGTATCTATAAACATCCACATCATATTTGTTACATTTGAAGTATTAAACTTGCTTACATCTATACTAGTTGCCTTGCTTCCTTTAAACATGCTTGTCATTGATGTTACATTTTCTGTATTAAAATTTGATAAATCTAAGGTCAAGGCTTGACTTTTTTCAAACATATATGACATATTTTTAACTTTACTTGTATCAAAATTACTTAAATCTAGTGAAGTTGCCTGACTACTTTCAAACATATAATTCATATTGATAACATTACTTGTATTTACTTTACTTAAATCAATAAATGTTGCTTTACTATTATAGTACATGTATGCCATAGAAATAACAGGTATATCATTAATATAAGAACATACTTCAGTGGTAACTGCAGCAGTACTTGTTTTATCGGTTAATTGTACTCCCCAGCCATTATCAGTGATGTTATTCCAGCCAAGGCTTGAACTTACATATTTTCCTTCTTGCATGTATCTATAAGTATATTGTCCATTTACATATTCTGTTCCTTGTGTTAAAGTCGTATCTGTTTTACAATAAACTGTATTGTCCACTACAATATTTGTAATTTCAACATAATCACTTATTAGTTTAATATCACTTAAACTATTTGTAATATAGCCTCCGCTTACTTTGAATATAAGATTTTGTGTTTCAGTTGAATTATTTACTATCTTTAACTTTATTGTATTTGTAGTAGCTGCATTTAAGCTTGCATTTGGTGAAGAATATTCTATATTTTGATATTTTTCATAATAAGAAATATTTATATTTGTGTTTTTTGAGTATAATAATTTGTAATATGTATCTACTGGATTTAAATTATTCACCTTAATGGTAACAAGTGTTGAACCTGTTGGGATAGATAATGTGTTTATATTATTTCCATTTATTTCTATTGAATACTTTAATGATCCAATATACATTTCTGCAGCTTTATGATTATTTGATGTAACTATAAAATTTGAATAGGTCACTCCTAAAATGATGCTTATACCTATAAACACTGAAATTACATACATATACTTTTTTAACACTTCTACTATCTTATTCATAAGAATATTATAGCAAATATTACCCCCCCCGCAAGCGAACATTTGTTCTTATTTCGAAAGTGATGTCATGCTTTACAATTTGTATATTGAAAGTACAACACTTTCATATATTTACCATACAAAAAGTACTATTGCTAGTACTAATTATGTAGATGACAACATGTTGGATGACTTTTTAAATTACATTTCTTTTTGATTTCTTCTTCTGTCATCTTGCCTTCTTTTCTATAGTAATCAGCTATTGCTAAATGTATTGCTTCTTCTGCTAAAAGTGAACAATGTATCTTAACAGGTGGAAGTCCATCTAATGCTTTAACAACATCACTATTCTTAAGAGCAAGTGCTTCTTCTAATGTTTTACCGATTATCATTTCAGTAGATATACTACTTGTTGCGATAGCTGCTCCACAACCAAATGTTTTGAATTTTACATCAGTGATAACATTATTTTCTACTTTGATAAACATTTTCATAATGTCTCCACATACTGGATTTCCTACTTCTCCAATACCTGATGCATCTTCTATTTTTCCTACATTTCTAGGATTTGTATAGTGATCAATTACTTTATCTGAATAATCCATTATTTTTGTTCCTCCTCTAAAAATTTTTCATATAATGGTGACATATCTCTTAATTTATTTACTATCTCTACTAAATTATTTATTAAATAATCTACTTCTTCCTTTGTATTGTATTTACCTATTGATATTCGAAGTGAACCATGTGCTATTTCATGTGGAAGACCTATAGCTAGTAAAACATGAGATGGATCAAGCGAACCTGATGTACACGCACTACCACTTGATGCACATATTCCTTTTAAATCTAAATTAAGAAGTAATCCTTCTCCTTCAATAAACCTAAATGATATATTAGAGTTACCTGGGAGTCTGTTATTAATGTCTCCATTTATTTTAATATAAGGTATTCTTTCTTTAACTTGTGATTCATAATAATCTCTTAATTCTTTTATATTTTTATTATGTTTATCTAAGGTTTCATAAGCAAGTTCTAATGCATTTGCAATACCAACTATTGAAGCAGTATTTTCAGTACCCGCTCTTCTATTTTTTTCTTGATGTCCTCCATCTATTAACTTTTGAAATTTGATACCATTTTTTACATATAGAACTCCTATACCTTTAGGACCGTAGAATTTATGACCTGACAATGATAAACTATCTATATTAAGTTCTTCTATATTTATTTTTATACTTCCTACTGCCTGAACAGCATCTGTATGGAATATTACATTATGTTTTTTAGCAATTTCTCCTATTTCTTTTATAGGTTCTATTGTACCTATTTCATTATTCGCAAACATTATTGTTATTAATATAGTTGTATCTTTGATTGAATCCTCTAGTTCTTTTAAATTTATTCTTCCATTACTATCTACATTTAAATATGTTATTTCATATCCTTCTTTTTCTAATACTTTACATGTTTCAAGTACTGCTGGATGTTCTATTTTAGAAGTAATTATATGGTTACCTTTATTTTTATAAGCATGAGCAATACCTTTAATCGCTGTATTATCACTTTCACTACCACCTGATGTAAAATAGATTTCCTCTTTTCTACAATTTAATATCTTTGCGATTTTCTCTCTTGAATCTTCTATAGCCTTTCTTGATACTTTACCTAATTTGTATATAGATGAAGCATTACCATAATTTTCTTTTAAAGATGGTATCATACTTTCAAGTACATCACTATCTAATGCTGTAGTAGCAGCATTATCAAAATATATATTTTTCATATAATCTCCTTTCATACTAATCTAGTAGGAATTTTACTATTTATTTCCTACTATGTCAATAGGAATTTATTTAAAATAAAAATAGAAGTATTTCTACCTCTATTTTATTGTTTTAATTACCGAAGTATTATCACTATTTATATTTTTTAATACATCTAATGCTTTATTATAATCAAGTTCTATTATTCTAGTATAATCATTATAATCTATTTTATTATCTACCATTAAAGCATAAGAAATTATATATTCAACGTCTTCTATATTATCAAAATCTAAAATATAATTCTTTAAATATCTTTTCTTCTTTCTTTCAAATACTTCTTTTGTAAGTGATAGATTTTTAATATCACTTTGTATTTCATTTAAGAATCTACTTGCATCTTTGGTAAATGCTTCTAAAATAAGTACTACATAATTATCAATTATATTTACTGAATAACTTAAACTTGTTACTATATCTTCATTCTTATATTTTTCATATAGTGACGATGTTGGTGAAAAGTTTGCTCCTAAAATAATATTTAGATATGCTGATAAGTCTTTATTATTTTTGATACCAAAGTTCTTTTTATTTATCTTTATCGCATATTTGACTCTTTCATCATTTATATCTTTCTTTATCTCTTGATATGGTACTTTAACAATATCTTTATCTTTTGCTTTGATAACCTTAGGCAATTTCTTTGACTTTAGATTTAACTTACTCATATATTCTTTTATAGTATCCATAATATCATTTTCATCAAAGTTACCACATACGATTATAAATGTATTATTAGGTACATAGAAGTCTTTGTATATCTTGTTTAATCCTTTTGAAGTTATTTTAGCAATATCACTTCTCTCACCTACGACAGTATTTCTTACATATGAATTAGTAAATAGATTTTTAAATAGTTCACTCATCATATAACTATTTATTTTATCTTTATACATATCTATTTCTTCACCAATAATGCCTTTTTCTTCTTCTACATTTTTAGGATTTATATCAGTGTTATAGAATATATCTAAAAGTAATTTTAAGTTTTCTTTTATATTTATACTTCCAAAAATATTATAATTAGTACCATTATAACTAGTCCATGCATTCGCAAGACTACCAAGTTCATTTATTCTTCTTGATATTTCTTTATTTTCTGATAAAGCCATTACTTTATGTTCTAAAAAGTGAGCACTTCCTGGTATTATATCTGTTACTTTATCATTTATCTTATATTTTGTAACACTCGCTCCATATTTAACTGAAATTGATATATAGAAGTTCTTTGTTTTATCTGTCTTATATAGATATACTTCTATTCCATTATCTAATTTTTCAGTATAAAGTGATTCATTTACTCTTTCAAATGTTTTCTTTTTCATAACTCACCTCTTAATAGATATATTGTACTAAGTGATATTTTTTTATTTAGATTAATAACTTCATCAATAGTAACTTTATTTATATTACTTCTTAATTCTTCTACTGATTCTGTTTCTTCAAATTCTTTTTTATAGTATTCATTTATTTGAGATGTTACATCATCATAATAATTATTTAAATATGTATTTATTGTTTTTAATGATGAATCAAATAATCTTTCTACAGTAGTTTTATCACTCATTAAGTTAACACATTCTTTTATCAGTTTAACACTTTCTTCATAATTAACTTTATTTATACCAGCATATATTGTAAGTGATGGATTATATTTTGAATAATAAGAACCTACTGTATAACATAGTGAATGTTCTTCTCTTACTATATTAAATAAATATTCTAAATCAATATTCTTGTTAAAATAAACCTGATTATTATCTTCATTACTTGATATATGATCACTTATATGTTCTAAAGCTAGATTTGAATCATAATTTTGTATTTGACTTTTTAACATATCACATCTATCGCCCATTTTAAAATTACAATACATTCCTAATTGTTTTTTCATAACTAATTCAGATATAGCAAGTGAATGACCTTTTATTCCCTCTTTACCATATAACATTGGAAGAAGTTCTAAAGCTTCATTGTACATATTTAAGTGATAATATAATAAATATAATTCTAGCATAGCATACTCATTATCTTTATATTTAATAGCTTTTGAAAGTTCATTTAATGCTTCATTATACATTTCTAATTCTCTATAAGCCTTAGCCCTCATAAGTAGTATTTTTTTACCATTATCGCAATAACTCATAAACTTTTCTGATGCTTTCAAAAAATTAGAATATTTACCAGTTTTATATAAATTAACTAATCTTGTATAAAAATTATCGTTGATTCTTCTTTTACTAAATTCACTATTACTCATAAATTCTCCTATATTTTTAATTTAACTATTGTACACCCATTATTATTATAAAATAATTTATAGTCGATAACACTCTTATTTTTTTTAAGAGTTAGATGTACTTCTTCTTTTAATATGCCACTACCAATTCCATGGACTATACATACTATCTCGTTTTTTAAAACTATATTATCATGAATAAATTCTTTTACTTTAACGCGAG
>OIZL01001433.1_pt1 | contig 12865 bp, 14 predicted proteins | sample 1588541 | NCBI WGS metagenome assembly OIZL01 (sample SAMN03283285) | human gut metagenome | biome: human-associated habitat; material: feces | host: Homo sapiens | place: Peru | collected 2012 | reverse complement strand
CAGCCGCCGCACCAGACCCCCGCGCGTCGAGGCGCAGAAGGCGCAGCCCATCCGGCAGCCGACCTCAGAGGAGATGCAGACGGTGTTGCCGTGATGGTAGCGCATGAGAACGCTTTCCACGCAATTGCCGTCGCGCAGCCGCCAGAGGTATTTGATCGTCCCGTCCTTCTGCGATTGCAGCTTCCGCGCGACCGTCGGACAGGCCAGCTCATATTCGGCCTCCAGCTTTTCGCGCAGAGCGCGGGAGATATCGGTCATTTCCTCGAAGCGCCGCACGCCGCGATGCAGCCAGGTGTAGACCTGCTTTGCGCGGAATTTCGGCTCGCCGAGCGCCGTCAGGTCTGCCGTCAGCTCCGGCAGGGTCATGGATTTGATGTCCTTCAAAATATTATCCTTTCTTCCGCAGCTTTGCGATGAAGAAGCCGTCCGTCCCGTGGTCGCACGGCAGGAGGGTCGTCATGGCCGCCGATTCCAGCCCGGATCCGGCAGGGTAGACCGCCTGCTCCGGCAGGAACTCCGGATGCTGCTGCAAAAATGCCTCGACCACGGCTTCATTTTCCCGCCGCAGAATGGTGCAGGTGCTGTAAAGCAGCACTCCGCCGGGGCGGACGTACTGGGCCTGATTGTCCAGAAGCAGCGTTTGCAGCGCGGGCAGGCGTTCGGTTTGCGTGAGATCTTTATAGCGGATGTCGGGCTTCTTGCGGATCACGCCCAGCCCGGAGCAGGGCGCGTCACAAATCACGGCATCGAACGCGCCGTTCCATTCCGCGACCGGCTCGGCGGCGTTTTGCAGCTGCGTCGTGATACACTCCAGCGCCAGCCGTTCCGCGCCGCGTTCGATCAGCCGCAGCTTATGCGGATGAATGTCGCACGAGAGCACCGAACCCTTATTGCGCATGGCGATGGCGGCGGCGAAGCTCTTGCCTCCCGGCGCGGCGCAGCAGTCGAGGACGCGCATTCCCGGCTGCAATCCGGCGGCCCAAACCGCCAACCGCGCCGCCGCGTCCTGCACGTAGCACCAGCCGTTTTGAAACGCCTCCAGCCGCTCCAAATCGCCTGCGCCGCGCACGGTCAGGCAGTCCGGCAGCCACGGATGGCGCTGCCAGTCCGCACCGGCCTCGGTCAGGGCGCACTCGACCTGCGGCGTGGTCGCCAGCAGGGTGTTGACCTGTAATACGGTTGCGGGCGCCTCGTTATGGCTTTGCAGCAGGCGCTCGGTCTTGTCGCCGAACTGTGCCTGTAACAGTGCCGTCAGCTCCGGCGGATGGCTGTAGCGAAGGGAGAGGTCGTCCGGCAGCTCCGGCTTGCCCGCCCGCAAAAACGAACGCAGCACGCCGTTGACCAGCCGGGCGGCGGCGGGATTGGCAAAGCGCTTGGCTTGCTCGACCGCCTCGTTGACCGCCGCAGAGGGCGGGATTTTATCAAAAAAAGTCAATTGACAGACCGCAAGGCGAAGGATTTCCTCGACGGCGGGCTGTAATTTCCCGCGCACGTAGGGCCGGAGCCAATGATCCAGCAGCAGCCGGTTTTGCAGAACGGCGTAGCACAAACGGCTGGCCAGCGCAGCCTCGCGCGGGTCCATGCCGGTCAGGAGCTGCTTAAGCGCCCCGTCCGACCACGCGCCGTCCTTCCGGCAGGCCAGCAGCGCCCGCAGCGCCGCGTCTCTTGCCGTCACAGCGCGATCGGATGGCCGCGGAAATAATCCACCGCCGCCATACGCTTGCCGCCCTCGGCCTGCAATCTGGTGATGACCAGAACGCCGTCGCCGCAGGCGATTTCCAGCCCCTGCTTTGTGAGCGCCAGAAGCGTCCCGGCGGGCTGATCGGTCGTGCGCTCGACCGGGCGCACCTCGTAGATCTTAAAGCGCTTATCCTGTATCGTTGCCGTCGCGACCGGCCACGGGTCCAGCCCACGCACCTGATCGATGATCCGGCGGCGCGGTTTGCTCCAATCGATGGGGCAGAGGGCCTTGGTCAGCATCGGCGCGAAGGTGACCTTGCTTTCGTCCTGCTTCGTGCGCGTGGCCGTTCCGGCAGCGACGCTTGCCAGCGTGTCGCACAGCAGCTCTGCACCGATGCTCGCCAGCCGGTTGAGCAGACTCTGCGCGTTTTCATACGGCTCGATGGGCGTTTTGCGAATTTCAATGATGTCGCCCGCGTCCATTTCCGCCGCCATATACATCGCCGTCACGCCCGTTTCGTCCAGTCCGTTGAGGATGGCCCACTGGACCGGTCCCGAACCGCGCAGTGCCGGCAGAATGCTTGCGTGAATGTTGATGCAGCCTTTCAAGGGAATGTCCAGCACGCGCTGCGGTAAAATCTTTCCGTAGGCCACGACAGCGATGACATCGGGCTTTAGGCCGCGCAGCTCCTCGACCACCGCGTCGTCGCGGAAGGTCGTCGGCTGGAACACGGGCAGCCCTGCGTTGAGCGCGACCTTTTTTACGTCGGACATTTCCAGCTTCATGCCGCGATTTTTCGGCATATCGGGCTTGGTATAAACGCCCACAACCTCCACCGGTGCGGACAGCAGCCGCGTCAGGCAGGTCGCCGCGATGTCCGGCGTTCCCATAAAGACAACTCTCATTCGCCGTCGTCCTCCTCTGCGCCGCTGTGCAGCTGCTCGATCTCCTCGTCGGAGAGCTTGCGGTAGGCGATCTCGGTATAGATATGGCCGTCGAGGTGGTCGCACTCGTGGCACAGGCAGCGGGCGATCAGGCCCTCGCCCTCGATTTCGAACCACTCACCGTCGCGGTCCTGCGCCTTGGCGCGGACGAAATCGGGCCGCTTGACCATCCAGTACTCGCCCGGCACGCTGAGGCAGCCCTCCATGCCGTCCTGCTCGCCGGAGGTTTCCAGAATCTCCGGGTTGACCAGCTCCACGATCTCCTCGCCGGTGTCGATGACGACGATGCGGCGCAGGATGCCGATCTGCGGCGCGGCGAGGCCGACACCGTTTGCATCGACCAGGGTTTCGGCCATGTCGTCGAGCAGCTCACCCAGCTTTCGATCAAATTTCGTCACAGGGCGGCAGACCTTGTGCAGACACGGCTCCTCCACCGTCAGGATTTTTCGCAGCGCCACGTTTTGTTCCTCCTATTCATTGCCGTTGACGTCGGCGTACACGCCGATGCCACGGTTTGCCTTATTCTTCAAAAATTCGCGCATCAGATGCGCCGTCAGCTCCCGAAGGGAGCGGGTGTTGCAGCAGCTCAGCGTAAGACGGCAGCGATAGCTGTAGTTCACGCGGGCGACCTGCGCCGGGGCGGGGCCGAGGAGCTGCACGGCTTCCGTTCGGTAATAGTCCGAGGCAAGCTGCGCGGCCAGCACGGCGCGAAAGCGCTGCGCCGCCTGCCAGACCGCCTGCTCCTGCCGCCCGTGGAAGGTCAGCGACAGCAGGTCGCGGAATGGCGGACAGCCCCGCACCTCGCGCAAGGGGAGCTCTTCGTCATAAAAACCGTCGTAATCCTGCCGGCTGGCCAGCTCGATGACGCGGTTTTTCGGCGTGAGCGTCTGGATCATCGCCCGGCCGCTTACCGCACCGCGCCCGGCGCGGCCAATGACTTGGGTAATCATATTAAACGTCGTTTCTGCCGCGCGGTAGCTGCCGACATACAGTGACATATCCGCGTCGAGCACCCCGACGAGGGTGACTTTTTCAAAATTCAGCCCCTTGGCGACCATTTGCGTTCCCAAAAGGATGGGAATGCGCTCGTCGCGGAAGCGGCCGAGCAGCTTTTCGTGTGTATTGACCGCCGAAACGGTGTCCGCGTCCATCCGCAGCACGCCGAGGTCGGGCAGCAGGTCCGAAAGCTGCTGCTGCACCTTCTGCGTCCCCGCGCCAATCTGTTTCAGGTGGCCGCCGCATTGCGGACAGCGGGGCGGAAGCGGCTCGGAATGGCCGCAGTAGTGGCACATCAGTCTGTGATTTGCCTCGTGATACGTCAGATCGACCGTACACGCCGGACACATCGGTACATAGCCGCAGTCTACGCACGCCAGCATTCGGCTCGTGCCGCGCCGGTTGAGAAACAGGATGGCCTGCTGCTCTGCCTCGGCCGTTTGGCGCAGAGCCAGCAGCAGCGGCTCGCTGATGAGCGTTCCGTTCCCGGCACGCAGCTCCTGCTTCATATCGACGATCTCGACCGGCGGGAGCGCCTGCTGGTTATAGCGCTGGCGGAGCTGATACAGCCCGAACACGCCGGTTTTTGCGCGGTACATCGTTTCGACGCTCGGCGTCGCCGAGCCGAGCAGGACGAGCGCGTTTTGCTGCGCCCCGCGGTAAATTGCAACCTCGCGCGCATGATAGCGCGGAGAATTTTCGGATTTATAGGTATGCTCCTGCTCCTCGTCCACGATCAGAAGGCCCAGCTCCTGTGTCGGCGCAAATACCGCCGACCGCGTGCCGAGGATGACGCGCGCCTGTCCGCTGCGGATGCGTTTCCACGTATCGTAGCGTTCGGTGATGCGCAGGCCGCTGTGCAGGACCGCCGTTTTTTCGCCGAAATGGGCGGCAAACAGCGCCAGAAGCTGTGGCGTCAGCGCAATCTCCGGCACCAAAAGCAGCGCCGTTTTTCCGTGTGCCAGACAGTCATAGATCAGCTTGATATAGACTGAGGTCTTGCCGCTGCCGGTCACGCCGTAGAGCAGGGAAACGCCCGGCTTTTCCCGCCGCATCTGCGCTTGCAGGCCGGTGAAGGCCGCCTGCTGCTCGTCATTGAGCGTCAGCGGGCCGTCGAGCTTCGCCGGTTCGATCTGCGAAATGCGGAGCTGCGGGCGCTCCTCCAATGTGAGATAGCCCAGCTTTTCCAAGCGGCTCAGCACCGCGCCGGTCGCACCGGTAAAGTAGCACAGGTCCTTCGCCGCGCATTGGCCGACGGTAATGAGCAGCTCCAGCACCGACGTTTGCAGCGGCGCAGAACGGCGCTTACTGTCGGCATAAAGCTGCGCATCTTCAACGGAAGCAGCCAGAACGGCGATGCGCTCGGTCTTATCCTGCACGCGGCGCTTGTGCGACGTTTCGGCAGAGATCAGGCGCTTTTTGAGCAGATAGCGCACAGCCTCACGCAGCGCATCGTCCGTAAACTGCTGGCGCAGGCGCTCAAAATCGGCGCTGCCGCCGAGGGCCTCGAGCGCCTGCATCACGGCCAGCGCCTCCGGCTTGCGGTGGATCTGCTCCCGCCAGTTCTCCGCCGCGATCGTGTAGCGCTCCTCCTCCCGGAACCAGACCCCGGCGGGCAGGATGGCCTTGATCGCCTCGTAAAACGTGCAGAAATAGCGCTCGCGCAGGAAGGCCGCAAGGTGCAGCTCACGCTTGCCAAGCAGCGGCTCCGGGTCCAGCGGACCGTCCACGGGCTTGAGCTTGCTCTCGTCGCCCTCGGTCAGCGCCAGCACGACGCCCTCCGAGCGCTTATTCGAGCGGCCGAACGGCACGCGGACGCGCTGTCCCGGCCAAAGCGTCATGCCCTCCGGGATGCGGTAGTCGTAGGGCTTGTCGATGGCATAAATCGCGGCCGCAACGGCAATTTTTGCGATCATATTCCGCCCTCCCGTGGCCTGATCTGCTCCGTTCGGAGCGAATTATTCGTGGAGCTTGGCCTCCAGCTTGCCCTCGGCAACCTCGCGGATGGCGAGAGTGACGGGCTTGTCCGCCAGCGGCTCATGGAACGTTTCCGCCTCGATGGAAAGCTGGCGGGCGCGGCGGGCCACGACGTTGACCAGCAGATAGCGGCTGTCGATGTGCTTCAAAAGCTCAGACATTGCGGGATACAGCATATTATGGTTCCTCCTTGAGATCGATGTCGCAGTAGGCGCTCCGGCAGCGCTCGGCGGTCAGAATTGCTTCGAGCGCGGCGATGGCCTGCTGTAGATCGTCATTTACAATAGTATATTGGTATTTCTTTGCCACTGCACATTCCTGTGCCGCGACCTGTAGACGGCGGGCGGCGACCTCGGGCGGAGTATCGCCGCGGCCGGCCAGCCGCCGTTTCAGCTCGGCAAAGCTCGGCGGGGCGATGAACACGGTGATCGCGTCCGGACGGCGCTGCATGACCTGCAATGCGCCCTGCACTTCGATCTCCAGCACGATGCTGATGCCGTTTGCGAGGGCTTCCTCGACGGGGCGGAGCGGCGTGCCGTAGTAATTCCCGGCGTAGCTGGCGTGCTCCAACAGCTCGCCCGCCGCAATCATTTCTTCAAAGCGTTCCTTTGTGATAAAATAATAGCTTTCGCCCTCGATCTCGCCGGGACGAATGGCGCGGGTCGTGGCGGAAACGGAAAATTGCAGCGACGGGTCGTTTTTCATGACCTCGCGCACGATCGTTCCCTTCCCAACGCCGGACGGCCCGGATACGATCAAAATTCTGCCCTGTTTCAAGCCTCGTCGTCCTCCTCCGGATGCGCAGATGCATCCTTTTCGTTAAATCGCCGCGTGATGGCCTCCGGCGTGATGGCCGAGAGGATCACATGGTCGGTATCCATCATCAGCACGGCGCGGGTCTTTCTGCCGAAGCTGGCATCGATGAGCATGGTGCGCTCCTTCGCCTCCTGTACCAGCCGCTTGACCGGCGCGGAGTCCGGGCTGACCACGGCCAGCACCCGCTCGGCGGACACCAGATTTCCAAATCCGATATTGACCAGCCGCATCATTCGATATTCTGGACCTGCTCGCGAATCTTTTCCAGCTCGGCCTTGATCTCGACGACGTTCCGCGCCTGCTCCAGATCGTTGCCCTTCGAGCCGATGGTATTCGCCTCGCGGTTCATTTCCTGCAACAAGAAGTCCAGCTTGCGGCCGACTGCGCCGCCGCCGGAGAGCAGCTCGTCCATCTGGCTCAGATGGCTGCGCAGGCGGACGGTTTCCTCGTCCACGGCGACCTTGTCGGCAAAGATCGCCGCCTCGGTCAGAATGCGGCTCTCATCGATGGTGGTGCTTTCCAACACCTCGCGCATTTTGCGCTCCAGACGGGCGCGGTAGTCCGCGACGGTCACGGGGGAGCGCTGCTCCACGCGTTCGACGCAGCTCAAGATCACCGCCGCGTGACTGCGCAGATCGTTGACCAGTGCGGCGCCTTCCCGGGCGCGCATGGCGTTATAGGCGGCAATCGCCTCATCCAGCACGGTCAGAATGTCCGCGCGGTTCTGCGCCTCGTCCTCCTCGGCCTTTTCGGTCTGGAACACCTCCGGCATCCGGGCCAGCGTCATGGCGCTGATGTCGTCGCGGACCTGATAGTCCACGCAGATCGCCCGCAGCGCCGTCAGATAACCCTCCAGCACCGGGCGGTTGAGCGCGACGCGGACACTTTCGTCCTCGCCGGTGGAATTGACGGTAACAAAGACATCGACCTTGCCGCGCGAAACGCTTTCCTTTACGCGCTGCTTTACGGCCTCCTCAACGTAGGAAAAGACTCTGGGCAGGCGCACGGAGCAATCCAGAAAGCGGTTGTTCACCGAGCGCAGCTCGACGATGATCTCGCGGCCGCGCAGTGTTTGTACCGCGCGCCCGTAGCCGGTCATGCTGCAAATCATATTGCGTTTCCTCCTTTTAGCGGCAGCCGTTGCACAGGCAGTTGAGGCACAGCATCGTTCCGCACAGGTTCATGCAGTCGTCGGAATCCGTGCCGCCGCCCTGCTGCCGGTAGGGCTGATAGCCGCCGCCCGCGCTGTTGGCCGCGCTGCGGTATTCCATATTGGACGGGTCCATGCTGACGGCGATGCGGAAATTTTGCGCCGCCTCGTCCATCCAGCCGCGCCGCTGCGCGATCACGCCGCGCAGATAGTACCACTGTGCGTCGTGTGTCGGGATGCCGTCCAGACGGCCCTCGGCCTGGTCGAGCTGGCCCATCTGGATCAGCCGCCGAATTTCGGCGTAGACGCCGGACGACGCGCCGCTCTGCTGCTGTGAGCCGTAGCCCGCGCTGCCGGTCTGCGAGGATGCGCCGCCCTTATTGGTCAGCGTGGCGTACGCCTCGTTGATCTCCTTCATTTTCTCCTGCGCCAAGTCCGCGAGGGGATTGTTGACGTAGTTATCGGGATGGTACTTCCGCGCCAGCTCCCGGTAGGCCTTTTTGATTTCATCCTCCGACGCGCCGTGGGGAACGCCGAGGACCTCATACGGGTCTTTCATTTGTTTTTCCTCTCTTACGGAACGTCCCCGCCGCGACGCTGTGCAGCACCGCAGGTAGGCCGTCGTAAATAATATTGTGCAGCAGTTCGCTGTTTTGTGTGATGGGAAGCAGCTCCAGCGCCGAGGCGGCCAGCGCGATGGATGCGTCGATCGTTTCGAGCAGGGCCTTGCGGTCGGCTTCGCTGAGCCTGCCGTCTTGCAGCTCGTAGCGCCAGCGCAGGGGATTATAGCCGTTGCGCCGCAGGTCCTTCGGCAGATCCTCCAGCGCGTCGGTCAGGTAAAGATACCGCCCGACGTGATACAGCAGCAGCTCCAGCGTCCGCCGCCGGCTGCCCTCCGGGACAAACCCGGCGCAGGCCCGCAGCAGCGAGGCAAACGCGTCCGCCGGACGGTCGAGGCTGGCGCATCGCGCCTGCTCCAGCGCATGGAGCGCGGAGAGGCGTTCGGAAAACACGCGGTCGCATTCCGGCTGGCGCTTTGCGGCGCGGCGATAGGCCCGGCGGTAGAGCAGCAGTCCGGCGCCGCCGGTAAAGCGCTTGCCGTCCTGCCGCGCGTCGCGCAGCTTCCAGTAGCTCAAAAGCACGCTCAGGTCGGCGGCATAGTCCATTGCCGCATCGCGCGGCATACAGTCCTTCCTGCAAACGATGCGGGCCGGGCAGAAGCAGCGCTCCGGCTGCCGGCCCTCTCCGCCGCCGAGCAGGAAGTACAGAAATGTCATATCATAGTTTACAAGAAAGCGCGCCCGGAAGCCATAGCGCTTCTTAAGACAGCGGCAAAGGCCGCAATAGGCTGCGCGGTAACGCGCCTGCTGCTCCTCGGAGAGCCTGTCCCTTCGCGGGAGAACATAGCCGAACACCGCTCTTCACCTGACCCTTCCGGTGATCGTCTGGCGGGGCGGATGCTTCCTGATGCGGCGGTTATAGGCAAAGGCGGGCAGCAGGCCCAGCACGAAGCAGCCTCCGCCGGTCAGGCCCGCAGGCCAGTCCAGCGCCGTCGCCGCGAGATACCCGGCAACGAACAGCCCCAGCGGCAGCAGATATACCAGAACTGCCGCAGACAGGACGGTTTTGCTCTCCGACTCGACGTAGACGATCTCGCCGGGCTGCGCGCCGATGGGGTTTTCGGCGTGGATGCGGAGCGTCTGTCCGACTGCACCGCAGCCGCCGCATTTATGGCAGTCCCCGCTGCACGCGCTCTGCCGCCGGACGAGCAGCATCGCCGTGCCGTCGGGCTGCACGGATTCAACGGTCGCCTTCTGCTGCATCGGTTCAGCTTGCGTCAACGACCTGCACGGTGTACGGCTCGTTGACGACTCCGGCCCTGGAGCCGTCGGGCAGCCTCACCGTCAGCGTGACGGTCTTGGTCGTCGCGTCGTAGCCGCCGGTCATATCGGCGGAAACGAGGATGTTATCGGCGTTGAGGACATTGACCTCCGATGCCTTGCCGCGCACGGAGATGATAACGCTCTGCTCGGCGAATTCCAGCGCACCGGTATCGTTCAGGCGCTCGATATCCGCGCAGGGAATGGTGATGCGCTTGGTCATCAGGCCGGTGAAGCGGAGGCGGACCTTCACGCTCGTGTCCGAGCCGCGAATGGTCACACCGGCAGGCAGCTCGGGTGTGATGTCCCACGTCTGGCTCTCGGTGATTTTGGCCAGATCAACGGTCATGATCTCAAGGTAATCGAGCGATTGCAGTGCCTCCTCGCTGCCGGTGACGGCGACGGTCTTTGGCTCGATGGTGCATTTCACGTTGTCCTCCGTCGCGCCGCCGCCTTCGATGAACTTCACGCGCAGCTCGACCTGCTTATACCGCAGGATGGGAACGGTCAGATGGACCGTTTCGGACGAGGCCGTGACGTTGGCGCTCAGCGTCAGCTCCTTGCCGTCGGCATCGACGAAGGTATAGGGATAGTCCGCGTCGATATTCGCGCTGACCCCCTCCAAATCGACCTGTGCGACGGCGTGGTCGATGAGGCTGACCTCCTCGGCGGGGCCGCTGACGGACAGGGTCGTCGCCGTTTCGGTGTCGCGGATGTAGCCGTCGGCCAGCGTGCCGGAGTATTCCACCGTGACGGGCAGGTTGGTGCGTTCGCGATATTCGCTCACCTTGATGGTGATTTTATTGGAATTGGTATCGACGAGCTTGATATCGCCGGAGGCGACAGTTGAGGGTGGGTCGAGCGTCCAGCTCAGGTCGTATTCGCCCGGCGAGTCGATGTTGCTGACGTCCGCAATGGCCTCCAGTGAGCTGCTGTTCAGCTCCTTGAGGTCGGAGCGGCGGCCGGAAATGGTCACGTTCACGTACTGCTCGGCGCCCTCGGTCAGCATCAGGTTGCGGCTTTGCAGGTCGATCAGGCCGACCAGCCGGACGCGAACGCCCTTGATATCCGCACGGCCGTCGGGGTTGACGACCGTAACGGCATAGACCCACAGACCGATCGACACCAGCAGCGCCAGCAGAAAGGCCAGAATCTTATGTTTTTGCATCGTTGTTCTCCTTTTGCTTCCACTTGCGAAGCAGCCGCTTCAGCGGGTTGCGGGTGTTGGGGTCCTCGCGCGGCGCAAGCTCGTTTTCCAGCAGCTTTTCCAGCGTTTTCGGTGCGAGATGGCGCTTGAGCATTCCGCCGATGGCGACGGAGATCGTGCCGGTTTCCTCGGAAACAATCACGACCACCGCATCCGAGGCCTCGCTCATGCCGATGCCGGCGCGATGGCGGGTGCCGAGGTCGCTGCTGATGTTGCGGTTCTGCGTCAGGGGCAGGACGCAGCCCGCTGCCGCGATGCGTTCGTTGCGGATGATGACCGCGCCGTCATGAAGCGCCGCCTTCGTGAAGAAAATGTTTCGCAGCAGCTCGCTGGACACCTGCGCGTCGATGACCGTGCCGCTTTTCTGCCAGTCGATCAGGGAGGTGGAGCGTTCAAAGACGATCAGCACGCCCGTGCGTTCGCGGGACATCGTCTCGCAGGCCGAAACGGTCTGCTCGATCACGCGGTCGATGTCGCGCTTTTCTTCCTTGGTCGAGAGGATCTCGCGCAGGCTCTTTGCGCCCAGCTTTTCCAGCATCCGGCGAATCTCCGGCTGAAAGACCACGACCAGCACGATCAGTCCAATCTCCAGAATTTTATCCAGAAGATAGTTCATCAGATACATATTTAGTATCTGCGTGACGAGCGTCAGCGCCAGAATGATCAGCACGCTTTTCGCGATTCGGGAAGCCCCCGTCGTCTGGATCATGATGATGATGGCGTAGATCACCAGCGCGACCAGAAGAATATCCACGACGTCCATCAGCCGGATCGTCGGCAGCATCGAGAAAAAATCTCGGAAGTATTCAATAATTGTATCCATAAGCAAAACCCCGCGCGGTGCCGCGCTTCCGTCCGAATGGTATAGTTACATAGTTATTCATCTAATTATATCCGATTTTCTTCGCTATGGCAAGGGGCAATCCCGGCGGCGGCTCTATTTTTTTGAAAACATTTTGTTACAGACAACGGCGAAGCGCTCGACCTCGGCGGGCGTGTTGAACGCCGAGAAGCTGACGCGGAACGTCCCGGTTGCAAACGTTCCTGCGCTGCGGTGCGCCAACGGTGCGCAGTGCAGGCCCGCGCGGACGGCGATCCCCTCCGACGCAAGCCGCTGCGCCGCCTCCTCGCAATCCGTGGTTGCCGCGCGAAAGGAAACGACGCCGCTTTGCTGCTCGCCGAAAAAGCCGTGCAGTCCGGCAATCGGCGCGGTTTTTCGCTCCAGCAGCCGGACGAGCGTCGCCTCGCGGCGGAAAATGCGCTCCGGTGTCGTGCGCCGGACAAAGCGCAGCCCCTCGAGCAGACCTGCGATGCCGCAGACGTTGTGCGTCCCGGCCTCCAGCCGGTCGGGCAGGAAGTCCGGCATGGTGATCTGCTCGGAATTGCTGCCCGTACCGCCCTCCAGCAGCGGCCTGCCCGGCATCGCGCAGAGCAGCAGCCCGGTTCCCTGTGGGCCGTACAGCCCCTTGTGGCCCGGCATGGCGATGAAGGCTGCACCGGTTTTTTCCAGCGAAACCGGCAGCGTCCCTGCCGATTGCGACGCATCGACGATCAGCGGAACGCCGTGCATCCGGCACAGCGCGGCGATGTCCGCCAACGGCAGGATATAACCGAATACGTTGGACACGTGCGTGCAGACCACGGCGGCGGGCCGGCGCGCCAGCGCCTGCGCCAGCTCCTCCAGCAGCCGGTCGGGTCGGAACAGCGCCGTTCCGACGACCGTAAGCTCCGCGCCCACGGCATGAAGCGGCCGCAGGACCGCGTTATGCTCAAAGCCGCTGACGATCACGCGGTCGCCGGGCTTTACCAGCGTCTTGATGGCCAGATTCAGTCCGTGCGTCGCGTTCATAGTGAATACCACCTGCTCCGGCGCGGCATCGAACAGTTGCCCCGCGAGGCTGCGGCAGGCAAATACGGTCTGTGCCGCCCGTTCCGCCGCCGGATGCCCGCCCCGGCCGACGCTGGCGTGCGTCCGGATGGCGCGGGCGACGGCCTCGGCCACGGACGGCGGCTTTTGCAGCGTGGTCGCGGCGCTGTCAAAGTAGATCATGACCGCACCTCCTGCCACTGCCCGTCCTGCCTGCGGTAGACGCGCCGGTAGGACAGTCCCGCGCGGTCGAGCAGCGCCCTGGCCCGCTCATAGCTCCGCTCCGGAAGCCGCAGACTGTAGCCGCAGCCCTGCTGCCGCAGCTCCATCGGCGTGCGTACCGCCGC
>OIZL01001430.1_pt1 | contig 12897 bp, 8 predicted proteins | sample 1588541 | NCBI WGS metagenome assembly OIZL01 (sample SAMN03283285) | human gut metagenome | biome: human-associated habitat; material: feces | host: Homo sapiens | place: Peru | collected 2012 | reverse complement strand
CAGGATCGCCACATCGCCGGTGCCGCCCTGCCCGCTCTGGCAACAGGAGACAATCGCCACATCGATCGGGTGCATCCCTATTTTTTTACCCACAAAGAACCCGGTCGCCACCAGCGCCGAGACGGTACTGACAATCACCAGCAGGTTGGTCAGCGTGAAGGCGTTTACCAGTTCCTGCCACGGGGTGATCGCCACACCAACGGCAAAGAGGATCGGGTAGGTGACCGCGGTGCGGAAGAATTTATACACCATCTGCGATCCCTCCTGCAGGCGTGGAGAAACCACGTTAGCCAGCTTTAACAGCACCGCGAGAAACAGCATGCCCACCGGCGCCGGCAGACCAATCAGTTTGTGGCCGAGCATCCCCATCATATACAGCAGTACCGCCAGCAGCGCGCCGGAGGCCAGCGTCCCGACGTCGGTTTTACCGCTCATGCCTTCACTCTCGCCGAGGCTGCGGGTTTCATGGCTGCGGTTCGGCATCAGTTGCCCTTCGCCGGTCAGATGCGGGAGGCGCTTGCCGAGCTGGTTGAGGCAGCCGGAGATAACGATCGCCGTCAGGCTGCCGAGCATCACCATCGGCAACACCCGGCCCAGGGCCACCCCCTGCTCCATATGCATCAGCGCGGCATAGCCCATCGACAGCGGGATCGCCCCTTCCCCCACGCCGCCGGCCATGATCGGCAGCACGATAAAGAAGAACACCTGAAACGGCTCCATGCCCAGCAGCGTGCCGACGCCGATGCCCACCAGCATGCCAACCACTTCGCCACACAGCATCGGGAAGAAGATCTTCAGAAAGCCCTGAATCAGCGTGGTGCGGTTCATACTCATGATGCTGCCGACGATGATGCAGCAGATGTAGAGATAGAGGATATTGGTGGATTTATAGAATTTGGTGGTGGATTCCACGACCACGTCCGGCAGCAGGCCGTAATGGACCAGCGCGGAAGGAATAAAAGTGGCGCAGATCGCCGCCGCGCCGAGTTTCCCCAGCACCGGCAGGCGTTTACCAAACTCGCCGCAGGCGAAGCCAAAGAAAGCCAGAGTGGCCACCATCACCACGATATCGCTCGGCAGTTTACCGCCAAGGCAGTCGAGGGCAATCAGCCCCCCGGCCAGCAAAAACAGCGGCAGCGGGACGATCCCTACCTTCCAGTTATCCATGATGTGCCACCAGCGCTGCTTCAGCGTGGTTTTCGGCGTATTGATCGGTTCAAGGGTTGCAGAGAATGCATTGTCTGTCGTGCTCATAAATTCAGCCCTGTCGTTATTATTCATTTTCAGCGTAAAGGGACAGCGGCGTCGTTAATGTGAAGCTCCCCGAATTAAAAAAGAAGTTTTAATGGTCACTATGGTTTTTATGGTTTCTATTCGCGGATCCGCGCAGGGGTGATATATCTCTGATTTATTATCGTGGTTTTTATGGTTTTTATTTCCCATCACGCCTTATATCCACCGCAACCGCTGGCGGCAGCCCGCGCCTGCGCCGCTGATCACAACTTTCCTTTAACATTTACGTCACGTGACAGAAAAATGATAGAGTGCCGGTATGGTGAATACGCAGTACGGGACCTATGAAGCTCTCTTTTCAATATAAGCTGTTTATTTCGCTGGTCGCTTTTTTCTCAGTCCTCTTTATCGCGCTGGGTATTTATTATTACTTTGATGCCAGCCGCCAGCTTTATCAGGAAATGAGCGCCCGGGCCAAAATTCAGGCCGAAGAGATAGCCCTGATGCCAAATTTACGTCAGCAGGTCAGCCGGCATGACCCACAGGCGATTCAGGCGTTTATGCAGCAAATCGCCGCCCATAGTGACGCCAGCTTTATCGTCATCGGCGACCGCCAGGGGGTGCATCTGTTTCATTCGGTCCATCCGGAGTGGGTCGGCACGCGGCTGGTTGGCGGCGACAACCAGGCGGTACTGGAGGGAAAATCCATTACCACCATTCGCAAAGGCGGACTTGGGGTCTCGCTGCGCAGCAAAACGCCGATCGTCGATGACGAGGGGCGGGTGATCGGCATTGTCTCCGTCGGCTACCTCACCAGCTATCTCGACAGCATTACCCTGACCAAAGTGATCAATATTTTTATCGCCGCCGTTCTGCTGCTCATCGCCCTGTTTATCTTCTCCTGGTACTTTACCCGCAGCATCAAAAAGCAGATTTTTTCGCTCGAGCCGCGGGAGATAGGCCTGCTGGTGCGACAGCAAAAGGCGATGATGGAGTCGATCTTTGAGGGGGTGATCGTCATCGATCGCCAGCGGCGCATTGAGGTGATAAACCATGCCGCCCGCAGCCTGCTGGGACTCAGCCAGCCCGCCAGTCAGCTGCGCGGTCAGTCGATTGACAGCGTGATTTCCCCGCAGCCCTTTTTCGCCAGCGGCGACATGCTAGAGCGCGACACCCACGATGAGCTGTGCCGCTTCAACCAGTTGACCGTGCTCGCCAGTCGGGTACGCATTATGCTGGAGAATACCCTGCAGGGCTGGGTGATCACATTCCGTGACCGCAATGAAATCAATGCCCTCACCGCCCAGCTGAGCCAGGTGAAGCGCTATGTCGACAACCTGCGCATCATGCGCCACGAGCAGCTCAACCGGATGACTACCCTCTCCGGCCTGCTGCATATGGGCCATTATGACGAAGCGATCCGCTATATTCAGGCCCAGTCGGAGCATGCCCAGGAGCTGCTGGACTTCATCTCCTCGCACTTCCACTCGCCGACGCTGTGCGGTCTGCTGCTCGGCAAAGCCACCCGCGCCCGCGAAAAAGGCGTGGCGCTGAGCTTCGACCCGGCCTGTCGTATCGATCGTCCGCTGCCGTCGTTAAAGGAATCCGAACTGATCTCCATCATCGGCAACCTGCTGGATAACGCCATCGAAGCCACGCAGCGCGCCGAGCTGCCGCACGAGCCGGTGGAAGTGCTGATTCAGCTCAACGCCCGGGAACTGATCATCGAAGTGGCTGACCGCGGCGTCGGCATTCGTCCCGATATTCGCGACCGCATTTTTGAACGCGGCGTGACCACCAAAACCCGTGGCGATCACGGCATTGGTCTGTATCTTATTGAACATTATGTCACTCAGGCGGGCGGCACCATCGAAGTCGCCGATAACGCGCCGCGGGGAACGATCTTCACCCTGTTTATCCCGGCCGACGCGCCCGCCTGTCCGCAAACGGAGGCCCACAATGCATCATGACCTGGTCGATGTGCTGATCATTGAAGATGAGAGCGAGCTGGCGCGCCTGCACGCCGAGCTTGTGCAAAAACACCCGCGACTGCGGCTGGCAGGCATGGCGTCCTCCCTCGCTCAGGCGCGGCAGTTGCTCCACGCCAGTCCGCCGCAGCTGGTGCTGCTGGATAATTATTTACCGGACGGCAAAGGCGTCACGCTGATGACCGACCCGGTGCTGGCAACCACCCATTGCTCGGTGATCTTTATCACCGCCGCCAGCGATATGGAAACCTGCAGCCAGGCTATCCGCAACGGCGCCTTCGACTATATTCTTAAGCCGGTATCATGGAAGCGGCTGAGTCAGTCGCTGGAGCGTTTTATCCAGTTCTACGATCAGCAGCGGGAGTGGAAAATCGTCGATCAGCAGAACGTCGATTCCCTCTATCAACTGCAGGCGAAGAACTATCGCGTAGATAGTGGCAGCAAGGGGATTGAAGAGAAGACCCTGGCGCTGGTGCAGGGTCTGTTTAGCGGCCGGGAAGCACACTGTTTTTCCGTCGATGAGGTGGTCAGCGCCGCCGGACTCAGCAAAACCACCGCCCGCCGCTATCTTGAACACGGCGTTGAGACCGGGTTTCTGGAGGTGGAGATGCTGTATGGAAAAATCGGCCATCCGCGGCGGCTGTATCGCCGCGCACAGGCCAAACGCTAACCCCTCTCGCCGGGCGAGGGGCTGAAAAACTCAGAAGCCGCGCTGTTCTTTGATCAGCTCCCAGGCCTTCTGGATCTCCTGGGCTTTCTGTTTGGCCATCTCCATCATCTCCGGCGGCAGCCCTTTCGCCACCAGCTTGTCCGGATGGTGCTCGTTCATCAGCTTACGATAGGCGCGCTTCACCGTCGCCGCGTCGTCAGTCGGTTTCACCCCCAGCACGTTGCAGGCGTCCTCCAGCGTTGGCCCGCGCTGCGCCTGCTGCCAGCCGGCGTTGCCGCCGTGCTGACCATAAGATTGCTGCTGCGAACCGCCGCCAAACTGGGCGCCGCCCTGCATCATCCGCAGGAATTGATCGAACTGGGCGCGGGAGATGCCAAGCTCGTCAGCGATGACGAACAGCACTTCACGTTCGTTGGGGTGCAATTCGCCGTCAGCGAACGCCGCCTGCAGCTGAATTTCCAGAAACATCCGAATCAGATCGAAGCGCCCAAAGCAGACGCTGCGCAGCTGGCGCATCTTCTCGCGCAGCGGATAATTGTCGGCTTTGCCGTCGCGAAACGCCTGCTGCGCCGCGGTACGCGAAGCGCCGTGCAGATTCATGCGATCCATCAGCACATTGGCGACGTGAATATCCGCCTCGGTAACGCGGCCCTTGGATTTGGTCAGATGCCCCATCACTTCAAAGGTGGTGGAAAAGAAGAGCGACTGACGCTCCTGCTGATTGGCGAAGAGATTCAACCGGCGACTGCGCGCCCGGTCAAACATATGGCCCACCAGGAAGCCGAGCACGACGCCCCAAAACCCACCGCCCATCAGCAAAGCCACTGCCACGCCAATCACTTTACCCAAATACTGCATAGACTCCCCAACTGTTTATCGCCGTTAAGCTCGAATATGACCGCACGTTACCCGGCACTCGCGCCTCGGTCAATTGTGGGACATAGCCTATAATTTGCTTTATCATACTCGTCATTCAACAGGGTGCCTAACGCTCGGGCTCGAAACGGGCAGGATTAACACTAGCGTGATAATGTTGAGTAAGTTAGGCTCTGACCGTTTGCAAGCCGCTGCCACAAGATGATGGAACAATAAATACAACGTATGAAAAAACGTATTCCCAGCCTCCTGGCTACGATGATTGCCAGCGCCTTGTATAGCCAACAAGGCCTCGCTGCCGATCTCGCAACGCAATGTATGCTTGGCGTGCCAAGCTTTGATCGTCCGCTCGTGGAAGGGCGGCCTGGCGATCTGCCGGTGACGATTAACGCCGATCATGCGAAGGGCAACTACCCGGATAATGCCGTCTTCACCGGCAACGTCGATATTAACCAGGGGAACAGCCGCCTGCGTGCCGACGAAGTGCAGCTGCATCAGCAGCAGGCCGCGGGCCAGGCGCAACCGGTGCGAACGGTGGATGCGCTGGGCAACGTCCATTACGACGATAACCAGGTGATCCTCAAAGGGCCTAAAGCCTGGTCAAACCTGAACACCAAAGATACCAACGTCTGGCAGGGCGATTATCAAATGGTCGGACGCCAGGGACGCGGTACTGCTGACCTGATGAAACAGCGCGGTGAAAACCGCTATACCATTCTGGAAAACGGCAGCTTTACCTCCTGTCTGCCGGGCTCCGACACCTGGAGCGTCGTGGGCAGCGAAGTTATCCACGATCGCGAAGAGCAGGTCGCCGAGATCTGGAACGCCCGCTTCAAGCTTGGCTCCGTGCCGATTTTCTACAGCCCCTACCTGCAGCTGCCGGTGGGCGATAAGCGTCGTTCAGGCTTCCTGATCCCGAACGCGAAATACAGCACCAAAAACGGCGTGGAATTCTCCCTGCCGTACTACTGGAACATCGCGCCAAACTTCGATGCCACCATCACCCCGCACTATATGAACAAACGCGGCGGCGTGATGTGGGAAAACGAATTCCGCTACCTGACCCAGCTCGGCAGCGGCTTAACGGAGTTCGACTACCTGCCGTCGGATAAAGTCTACGAAGATGACCACTCCAGCGACAGCAACAGCCGCCGCTGGCTGTTCTACTGGAACCACTCCGGGGTTATCGATCAGGTATGGCGTCTGAACGCTGACTACACCAAGGTCAGCGATCCTGACTACTTCAACGATTTCAGCTCGAAATATGGTTCCAGTACCGACGGCTATGCGACGCAGAAATTCAGCGCCGGGTATGTCAATCAGAACTTTGACGCCACGGTCTCAACCAAGCAGTTCCAGGTCTTCGATCGGGAGTCGAGCAACTCCTACTCGGCTGAGCCGCAGCTCGACATTAACTACTACCAGAACGATGTCGGTCCGTTCGATACCCATCTGTACGGCCAGGTCGCCCATTTTGTTAACTCGAATAACAACATGCCGGAAGCGACCCGCGTTCACTTCGAACCGACGATCAACCTGCCGCTGTCGAACGGCTGGGGCAGTCTGAATACCGAAGCCAAGCTGCTGGCGACCCACTACCAGCAGAGCAACCTCGATAAGTACAACGCCGCCAACGGCACGGACTACAAAGAGTCCGTTAGCCGCGTGATGCCGCAGTTTAAAGTCGACGGCAAAATGGTCTTCGAGCGCGACCTGCAGGAGGGATTCACCCAAACGCTGGAACCGCGCATGCAGTATCTGTATGTGCCGTACCGCGATCAGAGTGAAATCGGCAGCTACGACTCCACGCTGTTGCAGTCAGACTACTCCGGCCTGTTCCGCGACCGTACCTATAGCGGTCTCGACCGCATCGCGTCGGCCAATCAGGTCACTACCGGTATCACCTCGCGCGTGTATGACGCCGCCGCGGTGGAACGTTTTAATATTTCCGTTGGTCAAATCTACTATTTCACCGAGTCACGCACCGGTGATGACAACATCAACTGGGAGAACAACGACACCACGGGTTCACTGGTATGGGCCGGCGACACCTACTGGCGCATTGCCGATAACTGGGGTCTGCGCGGCGGGATCCAGTACGATACGCGTCTGGATAACGTCGCAACCGGTAACGGCACCATTGAATACCGTCGCGATGAAAACCGCTTAGTCCAGCTTAACTATCGTTACGCCAGCCCGGAATATATTCAGGCCACACTGCCGTCATATTCCACCGCGGCGCAATATAAAGAGGGTATCTCGCAGGTGGGGATGACCGCCAGCTGGCCGATCGTCGATCGCTGGTCCGTGGTCGGTGCCTACTACTACGATACCAATACCCGGAAAGCAGCAAACCAGATGTTGGGTGTCCAGTATAACTCCTGCTGCTACGCCATCCGTCTTGGCTACGAACGTAAAGTCAACGGCTGGGATAGCAACAACAACGGCGGCGAGAGCAAATACGACAACACCTTCGGAATCAATATCGAATTGCGCGGTCTGAGCTCTAACTACGGCCTCGGCACCCAGCAGATGCTGCGTTCGAACATTTTACCGTACCAGAGCTCCCTGTGATGCGGCTGGTTTACAACATCGTCCGCATTTGCGGTTAATTGAAATGGAAAAAGTATGAAGAACTGGAAAACGCTGCTTCTCGGTATCGCCATGATCGCGAATACCAGTTTCGCTGCCCCTCAGGTGGTCGATAAAGTAGCGGCCGTCGTCAATAATGGCGTCGTGCTGGAAAGCGACGTCGATGGTTTGATGCAATCAGTTAAGCTCAATGCGGGTCAGGCTGGCCAACAGCTGCCGGATGACGCGACCCTGCGCCATCAGATCCTCGAAAGACTGATCATGGACCAGATCGTATTGCAGTTGGGGCAGAAGATGGGCGTGAAGGTCTCTGACGACCAGCTCGATCAGGCCATCGCCAACATCGCTAAACAAAACAACATGACCATGGATCAGATGCGCAGCCGTCTGGCCTATGAAGGCATCAACTACAACACCTACCGTAACCAGATCCGTAAAGAGATGCTGATTTCGGAAGTGCGTAACAATGAAGTGCGTCGTCGCATCACCGTGCTGCCGCAGGAAGTGGAAGCGCTGGCCAAACAGATCGGCGACCAGAACGACGCCAGCACCGAGCTCAACCTGAGCCACATCCTGATCCCGCTGGCGGAAAACCCGACCGCGGATGAAGTTGCCGCAGCTCAGGAGCAAGCAAATGCCATCGTTGAACAAGCGCGCAACGGCGCTAACTTCGGTAAACTGGCCATCACCTACTCCGCTGACCAACAGGCGCTGAAGGGAGGCCAGATGGGCTGGGGTCGTATCCAGGAGCTGCCTGGTATTTTCGCCCAGGCGTTAAGCACCGCCAAAAAAGGGGATATCGTCGGCCCGATCCGCTCTGGCGTCGGCTTCCACATTCTGAAAGTCAACGACCTGCGCGGCGGGACTCAGAACATCTCCGTCACCGAAGTACATGCCCGTCATATTCTGCTGAAGCCATCGCCAATCATGAACGATGCGCAGGCTCAGGCGAAGCTGGAGCAAATTGCCGCCGACATTAAGAGCGGGAAAACCACCTTCGCTAAAGCGGCGAAAGCGTATTCTGAAGATCCGGGCTCGGCGAACCAGGGCGGTGATTTAGGCTGGGCCACGCCGGATATCTTCGACCCGGCGTTCCGCGATGCGCTGATGCGTCTGAACAAAGGGCAGACCAGCGGACCGGTGCACTCCTCCTTCGGCTGGCATCTGATCGAACTGCTGGATAGCCGTCAGGTCGACAGAACCGACGCCGCGCAGAAAGATCGTGCATACCGCATGCTGATGAACCGCAAATTCTCTGAAGAAGCGGCAACCTGGATGCAGGAACAGCGCGCCAGTGCGTATGTTAAAATTCTGAGCAACTAATATCGATGCCTGAAATCCGTAAAGTTGTCATCACTCCCGGCGAACCCGCCGGGATTGGCCCTGACCTGGTCGTGCAGCTTGCCCAGCGCGACTGGCCAGTTGAGCTGGTGATCTGCGCCGACGGCGCCCTGTTAACTGACCGAGCCCAGCGGCTCGGTCTTCCTTTATCTCTCCTGCCATACGATCCTGCGCAACCGCCCGTTCCGCAGCGTGCCGGTACGCTGACGCTGCTTAACGTCCCGCTGAGCGTCCCGGCGGAGCCCGGCGTGCTGAACGTACAGAACGGCGCCTACGTGGTCGAGACGCTGGCGCGCGCCTGCGACGGCTGCCTGAGCGGCGAATTCGCGGCGTTAGTGACCGGCCCGGTGCACAAAGGCAACATCAACGACGCCGGCATCGCCTTCACCGGTCATACCGAGTTCTTCGAAGAGCGCGCGCAGGCCAGCAAAGTGGTGATGATGCTGGCGACCGAGGAGCTGCGGGTGGCGCTGGTGACGACCCATCTGCCGTTGAAAGCCATCAGCGAGGCGATAACGCCCGACCTGCTGCGCGAGATCATCACGATTCTCGATCACGACCTGCGCACGAAATTTGGTATTGCCCAGCCGCACGTGCTGGTTTGCGGGCTTAACCCGCATGCTGGCGAAGGCGGTCATATGGGAACGGAAGAGATAGACACCATTATTCCGGTGCTGGAAGAGATGCGCGCGAAGGGGATGAACCTCAGCGGTCCGCTGCCAGCTGACACCCTTTTCCAGCCCAAATACCTTGACCATGCCGATGCAGTACTCGCGATGTACCACGATCAGGGCCTGCCCGTGCTAAAATACCAGGGCTTTGGCCGCGGCGTGAACATTACGCTCGGTTTACCTTTTATTCGTACCTCCGTCGACCACGGCACCGCACTGGAATTAGCGGGTCAGGGAAAAGCGGACGTCGGCAGTTTTATCACGGCGCTTAATCTCGCCATCAAAATGATTGTTAATACCCAATGAATAATCGAGTCCATCAGGGCCATTTAGCCCGTAAACGCTTCGGGCAGAACTTCCTCAACGATCAGTTTGTGATCGACAGCATCGTCTCGGCGATTAATCCGCAGAAAGGCCAGGCGATGGTTGAAATCGGCCCCGGTCTCGCCGCGCTGACCGAGCCGGTCGGCGAACGCCTTGACCAGTTGACCGTCATTGAGCTGGACCGCGATCTGGCGGCACGCCTGCAGACGCATCCGTTCCTCGGGCCGAAGCTGACCATCTATCAGCAGGATGCGATGACCATGAACTTCGGCGAACTGGCGGAGAAAATGGGTCAGCCGCTGCGCGTCTTCGGCAACCTGCCGTACAATATTTCGACCCCGCTGATGTTCCATCTGTTCAGCTATACTGATGCCATTGCCGATATGCACTTTATGCTGCAGAAGGAAGTGGTGAATCGTCTGGTTGCCGGACCGAACAGTAAGGCGTATGGTCGGTTAAGCGTGATGGCGCAATATTATTGCCAGGTGATCCCGGTACTCGAAGTGCCGCCGAGCGCGTTCACCCCGCCGCCTAAGGTCGATTCCGCGGTGGTCCGTCTGGTGCCGCACAGCACGATGCCGTATCCGGTCAAAGAGATCCGGGTGCTGAGCCGCATCACCACCGAAGCCTTCAACCAGCGCCGTAAGACCATCCGCAATAGTCTCGGCAATCTGTTTAGCGTTGAAGTGTTGACCGAGCTGGGCGTCGACCCGGCAGTGCGTGCGGAAAATATTTCTGTAGAGCAGTACTGTAAGATGGCCAACTGGTTATCCAACAATCTGCCTTCGAAGGAGAGCTAACCATGATTAATTCGCCTCGTGTTTGCGTCCAGGTGCAAAGCGTCTATATCGAATCGCAATCTTCTCCGGAAGAAGAGCGCTACGTCTTCGCTTATACCGTCACCATTCGCAATCTGGGGCGGAGTCAGGTTCAGCTGCTTGGCCGCTACTGGCTCATCACTAACGGCCACGGTCGTGAGACTGAAGTTCAGGGTGAAGGGGTGGTCGGCGAGCAACCACATATTCCCGCTGGCGGTGAATATCAATATACCAGCGGCGCGGTCATTGAAACGCCGCTGGGAACCATGCAGGGTCATTATGAGATGATCGATATCGACGGCGCGCCGTTCCGTATCGAGATCCCTGTTTTCCGTCTCGCAGTTCCAACGCTCATTCATTAAAACAATGTCAACATACCTTATTGGCGACGTTCACGGTTGCTACGATGAACTGATCGCATTATTAGCGCAGGTTGAATTCGACCCGAGCACCGATACGCTATGGCTGACCGGCGATCTGGTGGCCCGTGGCCCGGGGTCGCTGGAGGTTCTGCGCTATGTCAAATCTCTGGGCGACAGCGTGCGACTGGTGCTGGGCAATCACGATTTACACTTGCTGGCGGTCTTCGCCGGCATCAGCCGCAACAAGCCGAAGGATCGTCTGAAATCACTGCTGGAAGCGCCGGATGCCGATGAGCTGCTTAACTGGCTGCGTCGTCAGCCGCTGCTCCAGGTGGACGAAGAGAAAAAGCTGGTGATGGCCCACGCCGGCATCACCCCCCAGTGGGATCTGGAGACCGCCCAGCAGTGCGCGCGCGATGTTGAAGCGGTGCTCTCCAGCGACTCCTACCCTTTCTTCCTCGATGCCATGTACGGCGACATGCCGAATCACTGGAGCAACGAGCTGAGCGGCCTGGCGCGCCTGCGCTTTATCTCTAACGCTTTTACCCGCATGCGCTACTGCTTCCCCAACCGGTTGGAGGATATTCCCGCGCTGGATGTACAAAGCGGCAAAGCGCAGTATCTGCTGGGCTGCTTGTATTACGACCGGATGAACTACCGCAAGGCTGCCGACGCGTGGGAAAAGGCGCGCGAGATGATGCCGGAGGACGCGTATACCTGCCGCAATCTGGCGCAGGCGTACTTCGATCATCTCGGCCAGCCTGAAAAGGCGCGGCAGATGCTGGAAAAGGCGCTGGCGCTTGCGCCCGAGAATGCACGCATTCTCTATGAGCTGCTGCAGCTGTATAAGAATATCGAAATCAGCCCCGAGGAGCGCATTGCGCTGCTGGAAGCGCATCGCGAACAGGCTAAGGAGCGCGACGATTGCTTCCTTGAAATGGCGATTCTTTATACGCAGGTTGGGCGGCTGGACGAGGCGCGCGAGCTGCTGCTCTCCAAGCGCTTTAACATCTACGAGGGCGGCGAGGGCAATCTGACCAAGCAGCACGCCTGGATGCATGTGCTTTACGCCAATGAGCTTGCCTCTGCCGGAAAAGCCGCGGAAGCCTATCAGGTTTACATGAACGGCGTGAATATGCCCAAGTCCTACGGCGAGGCCAAAACCTGGTTCAATCAGGAAGCCCACATCTTCTACTATCTGGGCACTCTGCTGGAATCTCTGGGCAAAACCAAAGAAGCGGCAAATGCCTTCGAGGAAGCCGCCGTCTACAAGGCCACCGTTTCCGAGCTGTCCATGTTCCGGGCGCTGGCTCTGCGCAAGCTGATGCGGTTCAGTCAGGCGCAGCAGGTTCTGACGGAAATGCTGGAATCCGGCGACAATCTGCTGAAGAACAAAGATATGCGCAGCTATTACGGCGTCGGCTCTCCCACGCCCATGCCCTTCGAGTATGATATCGTGAAGATCAACTCCGTCAACGGCCACATTCTCCGGGGCTACGCGCTTCTGGGTCTTGGCCGCAGGGACGAGGCGGAAGCTGAGATTGCCCAGGCTGCCGCGTACAGCCCCAACGATTTCCGCATTTACGCTTTCCATCAGGTCAAGGATACCTTCTGATTTATCATCGGAACGCCGCCCCTTTGGGCGGCGTTCTTGATGTTTTTCTTCCGTTATGCTATGATAGCGACATCAACAGAAACGAGGAATGCTTATGCCGCCGCTGTCCATTATGCTCAAGCCCGGCTACGCCCCGGCGGAGCAGTACAGCACGCACGGCGAGCAGGGCTCGTGGACGGACGTCTATGCCATGGCCGCCACGGTCTATTACACCCTGACCGGAAAACTGCCGCCCGTCGCCACCGACCGGGTGGTGGAAGACACCATCTCATGGGAGGAACCCGGCCTGAAAGCGTTGTCGGCTCAGGCGCTGGAAGCGCTGCAAAAGGCCATGGTAATATCCGCCAAAACTCGGATGCAGAGCATGGAGGAACTGGAAAAGGGTCTATACAGCACAGCGGTGGAAC
>OIZL01001429.1_pt1 | contig 12923 bp, 12 predicted proteins | sample 1588541 | NCBI WGS metagenome assembly OIZL01 (sample SAMN03283285) | human gut metagenome | biome: human-associated habitat; material: feces | host: Homo sapiens | place: Peru | collected 2012 | reverse complement strand
CTATATTTATTTCTCCTCCTGAAATAATCGCACCTCTTTTTCTGCCAATTAAGTTCATAACCTCTAATACTTTTTCGTTTGGTTCTAGTTCTTGGTTCTGCATTATTTCGTTTACTTGTTCTTCAGTTAGTTTATATCTTTCCATTAAATTTGGAGTATAATTTGTAATCAATGTTCTTAATAGCTCAAATCCAATTTCAACAGTTTGTAGAACATCATCTTTAATGGTCCCTGTATATGCTAAATTTGTAGCTACTTCTCTTTGGTCTAATTTTGGCCATAAAACCCCAGGTGTATCTAATAGTTCTATTCTGCTTGATACTTTTATCCATTGCTTTTGTCTTGTTACTCCTGGTTTGTTTCCTGTTTGTGCTACATTCTTTTTTGCTATTCTATTTATAAATGAAGACTTGCCTACATTTGGTATTCCTAATATCATTATTCTTATTGATTTGCCTATTCTACCTTTGTTTTCAAATTTTTCATTATCATAAATCTGCTCTATTTTTTTAATTGCCTCTTGTATTCCTTTGCCTGATACTGAATCTACAAGAACTGCTGGAATATTATTTTTTTCAAAATATTCTACCCATTTTTTATTTTCTTTTTCACAGGCTAAATCACATTTATTTAAGATTACCAATCTTTTTTTATCTTTTATGATATTATATCAACAAATAAATAAAATTTGCAATAATATAGGAGTAAAATAATGAGCAGAATCCTAGGAATTATATCTGAATATAATCCATTTCATAATGGTCACCTTTATCAATTAAAAAAATCAAAGCAATTAGTAAACCCAGATTATTCTGTTTGTATAATGAGTGGTAATTTTTGCCAAAGAGGAGAACCTTCTTTGATTGATAAATGGTCTAAAGCGGAAATTGCTATAAAATGTGGTTTTGATATGGTTATAGAATTACCTACAGTTTATAGTTTATCTAGTGCAGAAAACTTTGCTCAGGGTGCAATTAAACTTTTAAGTGCATTTGATGATGTTACATTGTCTTTTGGTAGCGAAGTTCGGAAATTTATCTATACTAAATGAGTTTGCAGATATATTTTATAATGAGCCAAAAGAGTATTTGACTATTTTGAATCATGAACTTGATAAAGGCTTGTCTTATCCAAAAGCTAGAGAAAATGCAATATTGTTTTATTTAAATGACATAAGAAGATATTCTAATATTCTGTCTTCTCCAAATAATATACTTGCAATAGAATATTTAAAGTCCATTAAAAAGTATAAAAGTAAAATCTTGCCTATAACTATAAAAAGAATTGGTACAGGCTACAATGATATGGATGCTAATGGAAGATTTGCTAGTGCTACAGCAATAAGAAATTTAATTCAAAGCAATAATGATATAAAAAGATTAGTTCCAAAAGAATCTTTTAATATTTTATCTTCAAATATTAAATATGGAAAAACCATAACTGGTATTAATGCCTTTGAAAAAGAAATAATATTTACTTTAAGAAAAATGAATATAGATGAAATTGCAAATCTTCAAGATGTTTGCGAGGGTCTAGAAAACTCTATAAAAAATGCAGCTAACTCTTGTAATAATTTGGAAGATTTAATAAATAACATCAAATCAAAAAGATATACTCGTTCTAGAATACAACGAATCTTATTATATGCTTTATTAAATATAACAAAAAAAGACATTCTGGATTCTTATAAAATTAAACCTTATATTAGGGTTTTAGGAATAAGTGAAAGAGGAAAAAATCTTTTATCTGAAATGAGCAACAAAAAATTTAAATACCCTGTTATAACTTCTGTAAAAAAATTTGTAGATACAAATTCAAATAAAACCTTAGAAGCAATGCTTTCAAAAGATATTTTAGCTTCTAATATTTATACTCTGGGATATGAATATGATTCAAAAGCCAATTTAGACTATACTAAAAAGCTAATAATTGTTTGATTGTGTTTTTAATAAAAGCATGTTATAATAATTTTGCAATAGAAAGCCCCTCTCAAATATTTTGAGAGGGGCTTCTTTTATTCTTCCCAATTATGATATACATCCATTACATCGTCTAAATCTTCTAGGTTATCTATTAGTCTTTGCATTCTCTCGCATCCCTTTTCGTCTAATGAAACATATGTTGTAGGAATCATTTGAACCTCTGCTTCTACAAATTCTAATCCTTCTCCTTCTAAAGCTTCTCTAACTGTAGTAAAATCAGATGGTTCTGTTATAATTTCATAGCATTCTTCTTCTACATTGAAATCTTCTGCTCCGTTATCTAAAGCTAGTAGCATTAGTTCATCTTCAGATAAATCTGTTTTTGTTTTATCAATAACAATAACACCTTTTTTGTTAAACATATATGAAACACAGCCACTTGTTCCTAAATTTCCTCCTGCTTTATCAAATACATGTCTTACATCTGCTGCTGTTCTATTTTTATTATCTGTTGAAGCATTTACTATTACTGCAACTCCATTTGGTCCATATCCCTCATATACTATTTCTTCATAGTTTTCATTACTTGCTGAAGCCTTTTTAATTGCATTATTTATTGTATCATTAGGCATATTAGCAGCTTTACACTTTGCTATAACAGCTTTTAATTTTGAATTTCCTGCAGGTTCCGGTCCACCTTCTTTTACTGCTATTAATAATTCTCTTCCTAATTTGGTAAATATTTTACCTCTTGCAGCATCTGCTTTTCCCTTTTTTGCTGCTATATTGTGCCATTTGCTATGTCCTGACATGCGTTTTCCTCCTTTTTATTTTAATATATATTAGACAATTTATATTGTCCTGATTTTTTAACCTTAAATATTTTATCATACATTTCTATATTTGCCAACTATTTAATACTTTAAAATCAAATTTTAGTTTAAATGAACAGAGCGAACTTATTTTGTTCGCTCTTCTTTCATAATAATCTTAATATTTACCCTAAAGCTACGTCTAAAACCATCATTAATACGAATCCTACAATTAAACCTAATGTAGATAAATTCTTATTTTCTTTTATTGACTCAGGTAATAGCTCTCTTGAAGCAACTATAAGCATTGCACCTGCAGCAAATGCTAGTAAAAATGGTAACATACTTCTTATATATATTACAAGTATTGCACCTATTATAGCAGATACTGGCTCAACGAGTGCTGACGCCTGCCCTATCATAAAGCTTTTTACCCTAGAATACCCTTCTCTTCTTAAAGGAAGAGAAACTGCTGCTCCTTCTGGAAAATTCTGAATTCCAATTCCTAATGCAAGCATAATTGCACCTATTAAAGTCATTCCTGGTACTCCACTTGCAATTCCACCAAAAGCTACTCCTACAGCCATTCCTTCTGGTATATTGTGAATAGTTATTGCAGATATTAAAAGTATACTTCTTTTTAATGAACTAGAACTTCTTAAATTTTTTCTGCTTTTTAGCATTTTATCTAAAAATTTATCTGATACTAATACAAATAATCCTCCAAAAATAAACCCTATAGCTGGCAAAAGCCATACTATGTAGCCCAATTCTTCAGATAAATCTATTGATGGTTCTATTAAAGACCAAAAGGCTGCTGCTATCATTACCCCTGCACTAAATCCTAAAATTGTATCTAAAACCTTTTTATTTACTTCTTTAAAAAAGCAAACTACCAAAGCTCCAAGAGCTGTCACTCCCCAAGTAAATATAGTTGCAATTAATGCCTGAATTACTGGAGTTAAATTCTCAAACCAATTCAAATCTTTCACCTCGCACTACATAATATGAAGTTTTTTTACATTTTGTTACAAGGTGTGATAGTATTTCTATCATTTATTTTTTTGGTTTTTATGTTCTTCTATAAAATTATTTTTTACAACTTTCAACAATTCAGTTAATGTTGCAAAAATCATTTTTCTATTTTCTTCATCAACTTGCCTATACGATTTAAACAATGTTCCAGCATTTGAAAACCATTGTTTTTTCAATTCTGATACTGTTTCTACATTAGTAGAATTTATTATTTCAAAAATTATATCTATAACTTGTTCTCTTTGCTTTGCATCTACTTGCTTAAGCCAGTCCTTTATAGATTTATCTATAAAATCGCTCCCACTAGTAACTTCTTTCAAATATATAAATTTATTTCCTAAAACTTGCCAAGTATATAAATCATGTTGCATAAAACCTTTTTCTATGCTTTCTACTATTGTATATTTCTCTTCATGATTTAAAAGTCTTCCAAAAACAGATTCTTGGGGTATATATGTATTTACTTTTTTTATTATGCCTTTGTATTCTTCTGTTTGTACTATGTCATCTCCAAATCCAGGTCCATCGTTATTATAAATATTTATAATTCTATCTTTTACATCGCTTTCAGCAAACATCGATGCATATATAGCAAAGTTTCCTCCTTTAGAATGTCCTCCTACTCTTAATTCATTAGGATGTTCACTAGATATTTCTTCCAAATATTTCTTAGATTCCAGTTGCCCTGCCACATGGCTTTTAAAGCTCATATTTAAGTCTTCTTTCCATCCTACAACAGTATTATCTGTTCCTCTATAAGAAACATATAGAGTATCATCTGGCATTATTATTGTTACTGCCGAAAATTGTTCTTCTTTCTCTGGTTTCACTTTATTAATATACTTTGTTACTTTCATTTCTCCAAATCTTTTAGATTCTCCCATTACTGGAAACAAGTCTACATCATTAGGCCATAAGATTTTCATCTTAGAAATATCCGTATTTTTAAATCTTTCACTTAATTCTTTTATACTCACTGTTTCATCTTTTTTTATTAAATTATCTAATGGAAAATATGAAAATCTCGATAATATTAAATTATCTATTTCATTAAATTCATCTTGTAGTAGACTCAAGTCACCTCTCCATTTTATATAATCAATTACATTTGCCATAAAAACATCCTTTCTATTTAACTTTTACCAATTTTGCTACGAAGAATCCTTCATACATTTTGCTTGGGCAAATACACATTGTTCCTTCTATAGTCACTGGAAGCTCTGGAACACCTTTAAAAATCTCTTTATCAATTGGTACTAGTTCCATTTCTCCATTTTTTAAAATTTCTTTTATAATATTTTCATTTTCTTCTTTTAAAATTGAACAGGTTGAATAAATCAAAACTCCTCCTAGTTTTAAAATTTTGCTTGCTTTTTTTATTAATTCTTTTTGAATTTTAATAGATCTTTCTATTAATTCTTTTGTAAATAGCTCACATTGTTTTTTATTATTTATACTTATAGTTCCGCTTCCACTGCAAGGTGCATCTAACAAAATTTTGTCAAATGAAAAAAAGTTATCCAATTTTCTAGAATCTTTTAGCATTATACTAACTCTTGTAGCTCCTTGTTTATCTAAATTATATTTAAGCCTTTCTGCTCTTATTTTATTTTTTTCACACGCAGTTATCATTGCTTTATTATCTGATAGACTAGCCATTTGTGTAGTTTTTCCTCCTGGTGCAGCTGCCATATCTAATATGTTTTCTTTTTCTTTTGGATTTAATATTATTGGTGGAAGCATTGATGATAAACTTTGTAAATATATTTTCCCTTCTTTATAAATATCTATTTCTTTAATTGTATCTGCACTTTCATTTCTTATAATAAAAGCTTCTTTATTCCACTGACTTTTCTCATATTTTATTTTAAGCTTAATTAAAGTATTTTCTACCTCTTTTGCATTTGTTTTTAATGTATTCGCTCTAAATGTAGTAACTCGTTTTAACTTATATCCCTCTACTATTTGATTTGTTAACTCGCTTCCATATTCTTTTATTAGCATTTCACTCAAGAATTCAGGAATTGCTTCATTCATATTATTTTCCCTCCGCTTTATAATTTATTATATCTTTAATTACTTCTCCTGCTATAATTAGTCCTGCAACAGATGGAACAAATGATATACTCCCTGGTATTTGTTTAATTACTTCTTCATTTCTTGCCACTTTTATAGGAAGTTCTTTTGAGTAAACAACTTTAAGTTTCTTTATTTTTCTTGCTTTTAGTTCTTTTCTCATAACCTTTGCTAATGGGCACACACTTGTTTTATATATATCTGAGACTTCAAACTTTGTTGGATCTAATTTGTTTCCAGTTCCCATACTAGATATAATTGGAATGTTCAATTCTTGTGCTCTTTTTACTAGTTCTATTTTAGCAGTTACTGTGTCTATTGCATCTACTACATATGATATAGTACTGTCTAGTATACCTTCTGTTTCTGGCATAAAAAATTCTTTATAAATTTCTACGTCTGCATTTGGGTTTATTTCCAAGATTCGCTCTTTAGCAACTTCTACTTTTGGTTTTCCAACGGTTTTTCTTGTTGCTATAATTTGCCTATTTAAGTTGCTTAAATCAACATTGTCTTTATCTACTAAAATAAAGTTACCTATTCCAGCTCTTGCTAAGGCTTCTAATACAAAAGACCCTACTCCACCTATTCCAAATATTGCCACTTTACTATTTTTTAATTTTTCTAAGTTTTCTTTTCCTATTAATAACTCTGTTCTTGAAAATTGTTCCATTCCTTTTTTCTCCATTTATTTTATTTTTTTTATAATTATATTCTATTGTGATATTCCAGTCAAGGAATATCACATTTGATTATTTTATGTAAATGTGTTATAATTAATATTAAAGATACACCTTGAGCGTATCTAAATATAATTACAGAAAGGAGTTTTGCCCAATGGCAGAGCTTGGTAAAAATCCCAGCATTGATGATTATAACATCATCGAAATCCCCGTTTATAATGAAATCGGAGAAAGAGCCGGAAATATCCGGTATTTAAGCAATCCTGCTTGGAGGATTAGCGAAAAAGTTTATGTACTTGAGGATGATGTTCCTTTCATAAACTTTAAAAAACTGAGAGAGTTCTTTAATTCCAACGAAGTACAGGAAGAAATTATTGATTTTTCTGCAGACAGAATTCTTGTAAAAAGAGGTTCAGAAAATTCAATACATCCTTATCGTCGTGGAAGTAGCGGTAATTTTTACATGTTGCTTACGATTTCATAAGAATAGTATCTCTCATGCAGACTTTATCTTTATGATAAAGTCTGCATTTTTCTTGACATTAGTGTTATAATTATCTTGATTTATAAAAAAATATTTAAGGGGTGTAATTATGGATAGTAGAAAATTAGAATTAGTTACAGATTTTTATGAACTTACAATGTCTAATTGTTATTTTGCAAAAAATATTCAAGATACAATTGCATATTTTGATGTGTTTTTTAGGAAGATACCAGATGAAGGCGGTTATGTTATATTTGCTGGTTTAGAACAAGTTATTGATTATGTTAAAAATTTAAAATTTGATGAAGATGATATTTCATATTTAAAAGGTTTAAATAAATTTTCTGATGAATTTTTAAACTATCTTAAGAGTTTTAAATTCACAGGAACTATTTGGGCTGTACCAGAAGGGACTGTTGTATTTCCTAATGAACCATTAATTACTGTTAAAGCTCCAATTATAGAAGCTCAAATTTTAGAAACAGCTTTACTTTGTTTAATTAACCATCAATCTTTAATTGCAACAAAATCTAGTAGAATTGTTCGTGCTGCTAAAGGAAGACCTGTAATGGAATTTGGCGCAAGAAGAGCTCATAGTGTAGATGCTGCTGTATATGGTGCACGTGCCGCTGTAATTGGTGGATGTGTTGGTACTTCTTGTACTCTTACTGCAAAAGAATTTAATGTTTCAGCGAGTGGCACAATGGCTCATAGTTTTATACAGGCTTTTGATTCTGAATATGAAGCATTCAAGGTTTATGCTGAAAACTATCCTGATGATTGTACTCTTCTTATAGATACTTATGATACTTTAAATTCTGGCATACAGAATGCTATAAAGGTGTTTAATGAAGTTTTAGTTCCAAATGGATATAGGCCAAAGGCTGTAAGATTAGACAGCGGTGATTTATCTTACCTTTCTAAAAAGATTAGAAAAATTTTAGATGAAGCGGGATTTGAAGACTGCAAAATATGCGGTACAAATGCATTAGATGAATATATAATAACTTCTATATTGGATGAAGGTGCTAAATTAGATTTGTTCGGTGTTGGAGAAAATTTAATTACTGCAAAAAGCAATCCTGTTTTTGGAGGAGTTTACAAATTAGTTGCAATTGAAAAAAGTGGAAAAATTGTTCCTAAAATTAAAATTTCTGATAATACTATAAAAATTACTAACCCTGGTTTTAAAAAGGTTTATAGATTTTATGATAATAATACAAATAAAGCTCTAGCTGATGTAATAACACTTAATGATGAAGTTATTCCATCTGATTTATATACAATATTTGACCCAGCAAACCCTTGGAAGAAAAAAACGTTAAAAAACTACACAGTAAAGCCTATTCAAAAACTTATATTTGACAATGGAAAACTAGTTTATACTTCACCTAGTTTAAAAGAAATTTCTAAAAATGCCAAAAAAGAATTAGATACTTTATGGAGTGAAGTAAAACGTATGAAAAATCCTCATAAATACTATGTAGATTTATCTCAAAAATTATGGGATTTAAAAAATAAATTATTAGAAGATAAAAAGTAATTTGCTTTCTTAGCAAATTACTTTTTATCTTCTAAAAGTTAGGCTTCCTTAATTATTTTTATTCCATTTTGTTCCATTATTTTAAATGCTATTTCATTATATTCTTTTCTGTTGTGATTTGGTGCATCATAAGTTTCAACTGCATCCTTATATATTACAATTTCCATATCCAAGTCATTTTCGTTTATATAATTTTTTAATGGTATAGCAAAATTCATTACGCATAAATCTGTACAGCAACCACATAAAGCTATTTCTTTTATGTTGTTTTCATTATTTTTTATATAACTATAAAAGTCTTTTGCTAAAAAACCAGATGTTGAATTTTTTCTAATTACTTTCATATTGCTTTCATAAGGTTTTAATTCTTCTATAAGGTCAGCCTCTTCAGTTCCTAAGATACAATGTTTTGGAAAATTCTCAAACTCTTTAGAATTTTCGTTATGTCCTTCTTGGATACTTATTATATCATTTTCTTCTTGGACATATTTTTTAATTAGATTTATAATATTTGGTGTTATATTATTTATTCCTTTATCTGCCAGAGCCCCTTCCTTTACAAATCCATTTACCATGTCTATTACTAATAAAAGCTTTTTCATATTAAAAGTCTCCTTTTTATTTATTTGAAACTATAAAATTCCAACTGTCCTTACACATATCTTCTATTCCTTTTTCTGCAACCCATCCTAATTCTTTTTTTGCTTTTGAAGGGTCTGCATAACATATAGCTATATCTCCAGCTCTTCTTCCAACAATTTTATACTTAACTTCAACATTATTTACCTTTTGGAATGTATTTACTAAATCTAGTACAGAATATCCATGTCCTGTTCCTAAATTATATATTTTTACTCCCGCTTCTTCTCTAATTTTTGCAAGTGCTTTTAAATGTCCTTTTGCTAGGTCTACTACATGTATATAATCTCTAACTCCTGTTCCATCTTTTGTTGGATAATCATTTCCAAATACACTTAATATTTCTAATTTTCCACTTGCTACACCTGTTATATATGGCATAAGGTTATTTGGTATGTCATTAGGATCTTCTCCAATTAGTCCACTTTCATGTGCACCTATTGGGTTAAAATATCTAAGTAATGCTATACTAAATTCATTATCTGCAACATAAACATCTTGTAAGATTCTTTCTATAAATAGTTTTGTTGTTCCATAAGGATTTGTTGTTCCTCCTGTTTTACACTCTTCTGTTATAGGTATTATTTCTGGATCTCCATATACAGTTGCTGATGAACTAAACACTATTCTTTTACAGTTATATTTTTTCATTAATTTTAGTAATACTAAAGTTCCTGTTATATTATTATGATAATATTCTATTGGTTTTACAACAGATTCTCCTACTGCTTTTAATCCTGCAAAATGTATTACAGATTCTATATTGTTTTCTTTAAATACTTTTTCTAGATTTTCTTCATCTAATATATCAACTTCATAAAATTTAAAGTCTTTTCCCGTAATTTTTTTTATTTTCTCTAAAGCTTCTGGCTTACTATTTACAAAGTTATCTACTATAACTATATCCTCTCCCGCTTCTAATAATTCTACAACTGTGTGACTTCCTATATAGCCAGCTCCTCCTGTAACTAATATTGCCATGTTACATTCCTCCCTTGTGATTTTGTTTTTTATTATATATCAAAATAATTAATTATACAATTCTTTATATATTTCATAATCCCTTAAAATTTTTCTCACATAGTTATTTGTTTCTTTATATGGTACATTCTCTATATCTGTTCCATCTTCTTTTATTGTTCTGTCTTTTATCCAAGCATCTACATTTCCCATTCCTGCATTATATGCAATTATTGCTAATGGATAGTTGTTATTATAATGGTTTAATAAATATGTAAAATATTTTAATCCTATTTTTATATTTATTTCTGGTTTAAACAATTCTTCTTCTGTAACTTCAAGGTCCATTTTATTTGCTGTTTCTATTGCAGTAGTTTCCATTATTTGCATTAGTCCTATTGCATTACTTGATGATTTTGCATTTTCATCAAAATTGCTTTCTGCCTTTATTATTGCATAAACCATATATTTATCCATATTATATTCTTCCGTATATTTTTCTACATATTCACTATATTTTAGTGGATATAGCTTTTTCATTATAATGTCATCTATTTTTATAACTTTAAATAAAATAAAGATTATAGATGCTAATATTAATAATGTTATTAAAAATTTTAATAATCTTTTCAATTTTTTCTCCTTTTGTTTTTAATTGATGTGGAAGGTGTGATTCCAAATCTTATTTGGCTTCGTACCAATTATACCCTTCTTCCACTTCTGCTAGCAATGGAACTTTTAATTTTATTACATTTTCCATTTCTTCTTTTACAATTTGTTTTACCTGTTCTTTTTCACTTTCTAATGTTTCTACCAATATTTCATCATGTACTTGTACTATCAATTTAGATTTTAAGTTGTTTTCTTTTAGTTTATTATATACATTTATCATTGCTATTTTCATAATGTCTGCTGCTGTTCCTTGTATTGGAGTGTTCATTGCAACTCTTCCTCCAAACTGTCTTACCATATAGTTATTTGATTTTAATTCTGGTACATATCTTCTTCTATGGTAAAGAGTTTCTACATATCCTTTTTCTTTTGTCTCTTCTACTATATTAGTCATAAACTCTTTTATACCACTATATTTATCAAGATATTGTTCTATATATTCTTTGGCTTTTTTTCTAGAAACTCCTAATTGTTCTCCTAAACCAAATTCACTAATACCATAAACTATTCCAAAGTTAACTGCTTTTGCTTTTGTTCTTTCTTCTTTTGTTACTTCTTCTAGTGGTATGTTAAATACCTTTGAAGCGGCTTGTGCATGTATGTCTTCGTTATTGCAAAATGCTTCTATCATATTTTTATCTTCAGAAATATGTGCTAATACTCTAAGCTCTATTTGAGAATAGTCTGCATCTACAAAAATGCGTCCTTGTTCAGGTTTAAATACTTTTCTTAATTTTCTTCCTAATTCCATTCTTGTAGGTATATTTTGAAGGTTTGGATCTGTTGAACTTATTCTTCCTGTTGTTGTAACTGTTTGATGAAATTTAGAATGTATTCTTCCTGTTTCATCTATATATGGAATAAGTCCCTCTACGTAAGTAGAATTTAGTTTTTGTAATTGCCTATATTCTAATATTTTTTCTATTACAGGATGTTCATATTTTATTTTTTCTAATACATCTACATCTGTTGAATAACCTGTTTTTGTTTTCTTTTTAACTGTAAGTTTTAATTTTTCAAAAAGGATTTCTCCTAATTGTTTTGTAGAGTTTATATTAAATTCTTCACCTGTAAGTTCATATATTTCTTGTGTTAAAATATCTATTTTTTCTTGCAATTCTTTTCCGAAATCTAAAAGTTCTTGTTTATCTATATATATTCCTTCATACTGCATACTAGCTAATACTTCTGTTAATGGCATTTCTATTTTATTAAATAAATCTATACTTCCTGCCTCTTTCATTTTTTGTGTTAAAACATTATATAATTTATATATTGTATATGCATAAATATATGTTTTATCTTCTTTTGGTTCTTCTGCATTATCAAATAATGTAATTTGTTCTGCTTCTGTTTTTTTTGTATTTGATAAGTATTCTGCTATATCAAAGTTTATATATTCATTTGCTAGATATTCTATTGTATATTTATTTATATTTGAATTTAAAATATACCCTGCAATAGCTATATCAAACATAAGGTTTTTAGCTTCTATGCCTTTGTTCCATAATATTATAAATTCTTCTTTTTGTTTGTAACTGCATTTTGGTATATTCTTGTCCTCAAATATATCTTTAAAATCTTGTACGTTTTCTACTGAAAAACATTTATTAGTTTTTGGAGAATAAATTATAAATTTTTCTTCTGTTAGATAATAATACATAGCTTTATTTTCTTGTATTTCTTGTTTTAATTCTGCTAATTTTGTTTTGTCTACAATTTTTTCATGTTCAATTTCAGTATTGATTTGCGATTCGCCCAAAGATGTCCCTCCTACATTGTCTTGCAATGCAAATCTATCTATAAATCTATTAAATTTAAGTTTTTTAAATATTTCTAATACTTCAGGTTTGTTCCATTCTTCTACTTGGAAAACATTCAAATCTTTTTCTATTGGAGCATTTGTATCAATTGTTCCAAGGGTTTTAGAAAGATATGCCAAGTCTTTGTTTTCTGATAATTTTTCTTTTAATTTTCCTTTTTGCTCATCTATATGGTTATACACTTCATCTATACTTTTGTATTGCTTAATTAGATTTAATGCTGTTTTTTCTCCTACTCCTGGTACTCCTGGAATATTATCTGATGTATCTCCCA
>OIZL01001427.1_pt1 | contig 12925 bp, 11 predicted proteins | sample 1588541 | NCBI WGS metagenome assembly OIZL01 (sample SAMN03283285) | human gut metagenome | biome: human-associated habitat; material: feces | host: Homo sapiens | place: Peru | collected 2012 | reverse complement strand
GACAACGCCGCCATCGACGCGATGCTGGCGCTCATTGACTAAAAGATCTCGTATCCCGCAGGGAACCGTCCTTTCACGAGGGCGGTTCCCTTTGCGTGTCAAAAACGTAGCTTGGAGACACGCAGAAGGGGCGCTCATAAAGCGCCCCTCTTTTGCATTGCAGCCAAAACTTATTCTATGGTCAACTCAAATACTCTTTGGCACAGAACAACGCACTGATTGCGAATCAGCGCCTCGATGTCATCGTCCACATTCTCGACACCCTGCAGCTCCAGCGCAATCCGTTGCTGCTCCAGCCAAAGCATGAAGAACGCCTGATCGGAGGCCACGGCGGCGCGATCCTCCTCCATAGAGAGGTCGATACACGCCTTGTAGAGATCGTTGAGCTCGTATGCCCACTTTTCCAGCCCTGGCAGCGTCTGATTTGCGGCCAGCTGGGCGTGGAATCTGCACAGCACGATGTGCTCGTCGCCCGCATCCGTCGTGTAACGATAGCAGTAGGCCGGGTAATCGCCGTAGTTGTCGCCGTAGTCTTCGCCGGGGTAGTCGCCGTCGCCGTCCGGATTATCCCCCGGCGCGACGCCCGCGGTCTGCGGCTCCAGATCATCGTCCGGCGCACCGGCGCCGTTTTCCTCCATGATCTGAAGCCAGCAGGCATAGAGCGAATCGATGGTTCTGTCGTCCGCTACGCCGGTCTGCTCGAGCAGCGCGTATTTCTGGAGCCGCTTCACGGCCTTTTCGGTGTTTCGGCCGAAGACGCCGTCCGGCTCTTCAAAGATAAATCCGGTATCCCAGAGCATCTGCTGAAGCTGGCGCACTTCCTCGCCGCTGTCGCCCCGCCTGATGTCGGCAAGGGCGCAGAAGGGGGCCAGAAGCAGGAGAACCAGCAGCAGGCTGACCATTCTTCTCAAGGCTGCACTTCCTTTCCTTCAGTCACAGAAGCCGGGTGTCGCCGGCCCGTCATCTTGCGTACGGCTGGTCGCAATATCTGCAGCGCATGGGGCCGCCCCTTCGGACGAGGTTTTTCGCGCCGCAGCTCGCGCAGACCCATTGCACGAGAGCGCCCTCGGGCATATACAGTCCTACCGTGCTGTTTTCCGTGTCGATCCTCAGATTCTGCAGGTACCCTTTGCCGATGAGCGATTTGAGCTGCTCAAGCGCCTTTCCGGAGGAGAGGACAGTCCCCAGCCGGTCAAAGGTCAGGCTCTCCTCCGTCAGCGGGAGCAGCGCCCCCGCGATGCGGTGCGCGCAGGCTCTGCGGTATACGCGGCGAAGAATGCGAAAGACCGGCGTCGCGAGCGCGGCGAATATGAGAATCCCCATCACGCCGGCCAGCGTTTTCCCCTGCGAAAACATCTTGACCGTCGAGGATGCGGTCGCTGCCGCAAAGATGGCGCAGACCAGCGCAACGGGGGGATCCGTTTTTTTCCTGGCGGCGGCCTTTGCGGTCAAATACGGATTCGTGCTGCTCGTCATTTCGCGTCCACCGCCGCCTGACAGGCTTCAAACGCCTCGTAGGGATCGCCGCCGTCGATCACCGCCAGGATGCCGTCGCCGTAGTCCTCCATATAGCTCTGCGGCATGGCGAACAGGTAAAACAGCTCGTTCTCCCCGGGGATGACGTCCTCCACCAGATTGCAGGAACGGCAGGAGACGTAGACCTTGTCAGCGTCGAGCTCGACGCGGAACTGCGCATAGTAGATCTCGTTGTTGGCAAGCGCGACGAACACCGCCATCTTCTCAAAGACCTCCCCGGTTCCCTCCACCGGCGCGTCCGCAGACACGGCCAGCATGTCGCCGTAGATGTAAATCGTTATATAGACATATTCCATCGAGTTATCGACGGCAAAGGGCACCGTAAACGTATAGTCGTCGTATTCATAAGGGAATTCATTCTCTTCCAGAAAGCTCTTCACCAGACCGACCATCTGATCCTCTTTGCTCATCGGAACGGAATCGGCGAGGGCGGCGGAAAAGGAAAGCGTCAGCAGAGTAATCAGCAAAAATGCGATGGTTTTCTTCATGAGAAAATCCTCCTCTTTATTATTCAGTGAGAATCAAAGCTCGAAGGGAACCGCGTCGCCGCACTCATTTTCGGCGGTGCGGGAGGAAAGGCGCTTATTGAGCAGAGTCTTCGGGGGCAAAATGCATCAGCATGGAGCCAAAGTAATCCATGTCGAAGCCCTTCTCCGTGGGAACGAGGCGCAGTGTCTGCGTGTAATAGTCGATGATGACGCCGTCGACCTCGCCTGCCTCCGCGGGCACCTTGCCATAAGCCCACGTAAGGCCGGGAATGTCCGCGCCCGCCATGACGAAAGCCGCCTTACCGTCCTCATGGAGCAAAATGGAATACTCATAATTTCCCAGCTGAGCGGCGGTCATGCTGTAGCCGTTCACATCTGCGTCCGTCATGACATACTTTCTTCCAATCATGGCTACAGCGCCGCTGGCGGCGGGTTCAGGCATGGCTGCCGGTTCGGACGTGGTCTCGGGAACGGGTTCCGCAGTGACCTCGGGAATGGGCTCCGCGACCGACGCTTCGGGCGCGTCGCCGGTGCGCTCGTACCAGAGCGTGAGGTCGCTCATTTCAAGGCCGAGCGTTCCATCCTCGCGCAGCGTGACGGCGGCCTCGCCGTCCAGAATGGAAATAAGCAGCGCGTAGCCGTCCATGCGGCAGGTCAGGCTGTCCATCGTCATGCCCTGCAGCGTCAGATCGCAGCTGTCGCCGTAGATGACCAGCGTGTCGCCGGCCATTCCCGCGGCCTCTGCAGCCAGCGTCACGCCGTCCATTGTGACGCGCGCCAGCGTCCAGACGCCCTTGAGATCGTCGATTGTGGCGCTCTCGTCTATGACCGGTATGGGCGCGGCGGAGGCTTCCGGCTTCTCGCGGCGCAGCGTTATGGTCACGCCGTCGACGGAAACCCTGAGCCGGCCGTCCTGCAGCGTAAGGGGCATGCCGTCCGCCATGAGCGCGCCGTCCTGCATGACGCAATGGATGCTGTCCACGTCGCCGTTCATGTTCATTTCAGCCGCGCCGTCCGCGCCGATGGCGACGGTCACGTCCAGCCCCATGTCGGCCAGCGGATAGGATACGCCCTCTATCTCCATGCTCACGCCGTACCACGCGCCCAGATATTCCTCGGGGATGGCGGCGGTCTGCGCGGCAGGCTCGGGAGCAGGCTCGGCGACCGGTTCGGGCACAGGCCCGGGCTCGGGAGCGACTTCGGAGGCGGGCGCGGCTTCCGCTTCAGGCGCGCCTTCGGGCGTGCTTGGCTGCGGGGACGCGGCGGTTTCCATGCCCGCGTTCCGCTTCAGTTCGGGAAGCAGCGCGGTCACGTCCGGCAGAACGGGCAGCGCGTGGGCGCAGGCTTCGGTGACGACGGTCACTTCCACCGGCGAGCTGTTCCAACTCACGCACTTCTGCGCATGGTTCCGGTTCTCCTCGCTCATGCCCTCGGGCACGCGCACAGTCAGCTTGGGCGCAACGTTCATCATCAGTCCCATGGGGGACGTGGTCAGATCGCAGCCGTCAAAGCAGATCTCGGTGAGATTCGGGCAGTTGACGATGCAGTTTTCGCCAAAGCTCTTCATCTTGCCGGTGAAGTGCAGGCTGGTCAGGTTCTGGCACTCGGTGAACGCGCCGTATTCCACGCTCTCCGCGTCGGCGACGAAGGAGGTCAGCCCCGCGAAGTTGAACGCCTGCTGGCCGATCTTCATGAGATGCTCGCCAAAGTACAGATTGCCCAGCGGGCCCGCGCTGTCGAAGGCGTAGTTGCCGATCTCGCGCACGCCGTTGACGAAGATCACATTGTTCAGGCTGCGGCAGAGCATGAACTGATTGCTGCCGGTGCTCTCAAGGGGCGCGTAGCAGACGAACGTCTCCAGCTGCTGACAGTAGGCGAGCATCATATCGGGCAGCTCCCTGATGGTTTCGGGCAGCACCAGCGTGCGCAGATGCACCCACTCGGTGCGGTTGGTCTCCACAGAGGAATCGGTGTAGTCGTGGCAGGAATCAAAGGCGTTGTAGTTTGCAAAGCCCACAACGGTCACGCCGTCGATTTCGCGCGGCACGACAACATCCACGTCGGTGCCGATGTAGGCGGAGATCAGGCCGGTCTTCGGATCGAACTCGAAGTTCTCGGCGGGCGTCGGCACGAAGGGCATCTTCACGAATTTGCTCGCTTCGCCCTCGCGCAGCATGGGGTCGTACCACGGGCGGCTGAGCGCCTCGTTCCACGCGGCAAGCTGCTCGTCGGTCGCGTCGGCGGGCAGACGCAGCTCGGCGCTCGTGCCCTCGACGGCGGAAAGCGGAAAGCTGCCGGCGGTGGGGATGACCATCTGCGTCAGCTTTGTGTTCGCGAAGGCTCTCTCGCCCACGGAAGCGGCCGCGCCCAGACGCACGCGCTCCAGCGCGGAACCTTCAAACGCGCCCTCTCCAATGGCGGCGGCTTGCGGCAGGTCGACGCTCGTCAGCGCGGTGTTGGCAAACGCGCCCGCGCCGATGGTGGCCACGTTCTTCATTTCAGCGGCCTTCAGCGCCGTATTCGCAAAAGCGCTCTCGCCGATCTCGGTCACGCCCGCGCCCAGCGTGAGCGCGGTCACGCCGCTGCCCTCGAACATGCGCGCCGGAATCGCGCCGGCTTCGACGGTCACTTCGCTCAGATTGGGCATATTGGCGAATGCGCCCGCAGGAATGAGCGCGGGATCGCACTTGACCACCAGCTTTTTGAGCCCGGTCAGGCCGTCCAGCGCGCCCTCGCCGATGGTGGTCAGCGAGTCGGGCAGGGTCAGCGCTTCCAGCTGCGTGCAGTTTGCGAACGCCCGCGCGCCGATGGTGGTCACGGAGTCGAACAGATCCACGTCCCTGAGGGAGCTGTTCATGAAGGCCTCCGCGCCGATGGTGGTGAACTCGTCGTTGTGGGCGACGGAGAAGTATTCGATGGTCTGGCTGTCCTTGAACACGCCGTCGCCCAGGCCGACCACCGGCTCCTTCGAAACGGTGAGATGGGGGTGAATGCGCGTCCTCGCGCCGGTGTATTCGGTCAGCACGCGGTTTTTGTACTGATACGCGCCCTTCTCAGGCGATTGGGCGGTCGGGTCCTGCGCGCGCCAGACGCGGCAGGGAAGCCCCAGCGCGTCCACGTACGCCTGCCACTGCTGCATCTCCTGACGGGTGCCGTGCGCGTTCAGGTCGATGTCGTACAGATAATCGCAGCCCGCAAAGACGTTCTCACCCAGCACGGGCGCGGTCGGGCTTGCCAGAACGATGTACTGGATGTTGTAATCGCCCTTGAACGCGTTGGAGCCGATCGACTCGAGGGTCGAGGGCAGATAGAGATCGGCGCCCATGTTGGCGCAGGCTTCAAACGCGTTCTCGCCAATGGTCTTGAGCCCCTCGGGCAGCTCCAGAGAGCCCTTGAGCCCGGCGAAATAGAAGGCGTAATCGCCGATGCTCTCCACGCTCGTCAGCTCCAGCACGCTGCTCTTATAGGCGTTGTAGAACGCGTTATCGCCGATGGTCTTCAGCGTGGAGGGGAAGCGGACGCGGCCCAGCGTTTCGCAGTTATAGAACGCGCGCTCGCCGATGGCTTCCAGTCCCTCGGGCAACTCCAAAAACGCCAGATAGGTATGGCGCGCGAACGCCTCGGGGCCGATGGCCTTCACCGGCGCGCCGCCGATGGTCTCGGGGATGGCGAGATAGGTGGCGTAGCCGTTGTAGGAGGTGATGGTGCCGGTGGAGGCGTCGAAGTCGAACTCCGATTCCACATAGCCGTTGTTTTCCACGACCACGGCGTTTTTGCCGCTGGGCTGGACGCTCACCGTGCTGCCGGCGTTCTCAAAAGCCGCCGTGTACGCCTCCAGCTGATCGTCCGGGACATAGGCCACTGCATCCTCGGGAAGGATGCTGAAGCAATCCATGTCGATCGCCGGGCACACGCCCTCGAAGGTGATCTTGCGCAGCGCGTCGCAAAATCTGAACGAGGTGTCGCCGATGTAGCGCACGCCTGCGGGAATGGTAATCTCGCTCAGCGCGTTGCAGCTGAAGAAATTCATGCGGTTGATGACCACAAGGCTCTGGGGCAGCGTAACGCTGGCCAGATTTTCGCACGAGGAGACGGCGTTGCTCCTGAGCTCAAGCACCGTCTCGGGCAGCGTCAGAGACGTGATCGTATCGCCCTTGAACACGCTGATGCCGATCACGTCCACCGTGAAGCCGTCGATTTCCGCGGGCACGACCACGTCGCCGCCCGCGCCCTCATAGCCGCGGAGTATGGCGTAGTTCGCGTCATAATTCCAGTCGGTGGATTCGGCCAATGCGGGTGTGCAGAGAACCGGCATCAGCAGGGCGAGAATCAGGATTAGCGATCTTTTTATCATTCGATACCTCCGTCCATGTCTGTTCTATTGTTCGTTATGGAGCATACTGCAGAGCAATGCGCATTGACGCGCAAGCTCAGCGTTGATCTGCAGGGCAGCAGTCTCTTCGTCGCACTGCTGCTAAAGTACCGTCTCCTGAACCGACAGATCGTTCATGAAGGTTGCCTGCGCGGCGATGATCGCGCCCTGCTCCTGCGCCGGAGCGCCCTGCGGCCATTCGCCGTAAAGCCCCTCCTGCTCCGTCTGCCACATCGCGCGGATCTGCTTTTGCGCCCGCAAGGAATTGCTCTCGTCTGCAGAAGCCGGAAGGGTGGCGGCTATATTGCGTCATAGCCAGAGGTCGTTCAGGTCGAAGCCGTATTCCTCCATCAGCTTCTCAAAGAAGTCTCTGATCGCGGAGGCCTTTTCGCTATAACCTCTGGGAAAACAGTTGGAGCCGCTGGCGTCGATAACTCCGCCGTCCTCAAAAACGACGCCCAGCGAGAAGCTCGCGCCGTCCAGCACGTCGCGGTCAGTTTTATGGTAGCCGTTCCATTCGGCCAACCCCAGCTCTTGCACCAGCGCGGAGAAGGAGGACATGTCCTCGTCGGTCAGAGGCAGCACGTAGTGATCGTCGTGGTGCAGTTCGATCCAGACGAAGCGGCCGCGCGCCGTTTCCTTGATCTGATAGCGGTTGAACTCCTCAATGCACATGCCGGAGGTGGCGTACCGGAAGGTTTTCACCGCCGGCAGATCTTCAGGTGGCGCGGCTCCAGCGAAGCATGGGCACAGGCACAGCGTCAGCGCGGCGAGCAGTCCAGCGAAAATGCGCTTCCATCGTCTTTGCATGGCGGTCGCTCCTTTCTCACAGCGCATCCAGCGCGGCGGTCAGGTAGGCAGGGGTAACGGAAGCGTAGAGAAAAGCGTCGATCAATCGATCCTGTCGGGCGAGCACCACCCGGCGCGCCAGCTCCGCGTCGCTGTTCTCGTCGCACAGCAGCACGAGCTTGCAGCCCGGCGCCGCTCCGCGCACGCGTTCGATCAGCTTCAGTCGGTTTTCCAATGTGTAGGCCGGAAGACGGCTGACCTCCATCAGCAGAATATCCGCCTGCACGGCCTGACAGAGCGAAAAGGCGTCGCCCGTCTTTCCGGGCGGAACCTGCTCCACGCGGAAATCGCCCGTTTCCGCGAGCGACCGGGCGATGGATTCCGATAAAAGCGTGTTTTGCATGCTGACCACGATATTTCTCATGCCTTTCTCCCCCTTACATTTAAGTTTATCAGAAACCGCCCCGCCGCGCATCCACCGTTTGGCTGTTTTTTCATTCGCGCGCAAAAAGCGCCCCGCCAATCATCGGGCGGAACGCCTGTCGTATACAATTCAGTGATACGGGCCGGAACTCACTTCGGCAATATTCCATGCTTCAGCGGTCGCGCGCTTCTAAGAAGCGCACGAGTATTTCCACGTTTTTCTCAATGGGCAGCGTCCCGTCCACGCGCAGAACGGGGCAGCGCATGCTTTCGAGCCCCTTCGCGGCATAATCCTCCGGCCGGCTGTCCGCGAGGGAAAGCCACGCGTTCTCCCTTTCAAACAAATCGCCGCCGGCAAGGATTCTATCGCCGAATTTCTGATAGGAGCGCTGTCGGACGCGCTGCATGCGAATGGCCTTCGGCGCCTCAAGCAGCGCCGCGCAATCGAGGGCCGCGATCAGCTTGTCGCCGTAATCCCCCCTCACCGCGGCAAAAACAAAGCGATTGCTCCGCGCAATTCTTTCCTCCAGAATCCGAACCGCCTCTTCCCGGCTGCGCGGATTGGCGAACGGATAGGCCGCGTCCTCCTTGGCAAAGAACAGATCCTCGTCGTTGATGAATTCGAAATTCAGGCGCCGGGCCAGCACCCGCCCCAGCGTGCTTTTGCCCGTTCCATTCATTCCGCAGATCAGGATCCCCATGGCCCTCCTCATTCCTTCCAATGGTTTTCGCTCTTCCGATTCAGGATCACCAGCCCGCTCTCCCTCGCGCGGACGGCCAGCTCGGTACGGTTGCGGAAGCCGGTTTTCGCCAGCATGTTCAGAATATGCGTTTTGACCGTGGCCACGGACAGATGCAGCCGCCGGGCGATTTCCGAATTGGTGTCGCCGCCGGTCATCTCGCGCAGCACCTCCAATTCGCGCTCGGTAAAATCATAGCTGCTGGCCAGCCCCAGCTGCAGCTCCGGCGTCGCGTCCGGATAGACGGATTCGCCCGCCGCCGTGCGCTCCATGACGTCCAGCAGGCTCTCGCGCTGCTCCTCCTTGTACCAGAAGCTCTCCACGCCGGCCTCCCGCGCTCTTTTCAGATAGGAGCATTCGGGCATGGAGGTGACGATGATGATTTTAATCTGCGGAAAGACGCGCTTGATTCGCGCCGCCGCGTCCAGCCCGCTTTCTCCGTTTCGTGTAATCACGTCCATCAGGATCAGATCCACCGGGAAGCGCAGGCAATACACGTCCGCAAGGGCGGCGTTGTCGATGGAAAGAATCGTCTCAAAACGCGCGGAGGCCTGAATGCGCAATTCGAGCAGCTCCCGCAGCATGGCCTGATCCTCGACGATCATTACTTTATACTTCACTGCCATCCCTGCCTTTCCGGCGCTAAAATCAACGTCAGCTGGAAGCGCGGGGCGTGGGCGATTTCCATCGCGCCGCCCGCGGCCTCAACACGGGCGCGCAGCGCGGTGAGCCCGCTGCCCTCGACGATGGGGCCGGACGGCGCGTCGCCGTCGTTTTGGTAACGGACGCGCCAGCCGGACGCGGTTTTCTCGCCGATGATTTCCAGCCGCGTGCCGCTCGCGTGGCGCACCAGATTTGTCAGGCACTCGTGCGCGGCGGCTTCTATCATCTGCGCGCTTTCCGTGCCCTCCTCGGGGAACGCGCCGCTGCGCGCGATGATCACGCCGATGGCCTGCGCGGCGCGGGAAAGCTGCTCAAAGCCGTCCGCGCGCTGCGCATCCGCGTATTTTTGAAGCAGAAGCCGCGTGCTTCGTCGCCACGCGGCGCAGACGCTTCCGACATCGCCATGCGTACCGGAGAGAAATTGTCTGGTTTGCAAAAGGGCGTGGCCGATTTCATCATGAATGCGGGTCTTTGCGCGCAGAATTTCCTTTTCCCGCGTCGCTTCCTGCACGTCCTGACCATATTGCCGGAGCCGCCGGTTCATGGCCTTCAGGCGAAGATTGTCCGCTTCCAGTTCGCGTTGGAGGCACGCTTCCTCAGTGATATTCGTGCCGGTGATCTGGTAAACGATTTTCCCGTTCATCTCCATCCGCACGCGCTCAAAGCTCCACGTCTGGCCATTCTCCAACGTAACGATGGGCTGCGATTCAATCGTTTCCCAGAAAACGTTCGCATTGAGCAGCGCCTCGCCTGTGATTTGATGGCTCAGCTCATCCATTTTGAGGTTTTTCAGGCAGGGCTGGCCGTTTTCCCACGCAAAGCACAGCGCGCTGGGCAGGTGGTCGCAGCTTTCCTTGATGGAGACCGGCGAGAGCTGCCATTTGCCTTTATGCCACAGCATAAACGACGCAAAAAAGCTGAGAGCCGTCAGGAACAACGCCGCCATCCAGAGAATGGGAGAGAGTCTCTCGACTGCTGGCAGACGAGCGAGCAGCACGGCCAGCGGCACAAAATCCAGCGAAGTGATCGCCAGACAAATTGCAAACGCCGGGCGACGATGGCAGCGCACCGCGCTCATGCAGCCGAACAGACCGGCAATCATTCCGACCAGCAGCAATGTACACATCAAACCGGCTTGAAACGTGTTCATGCGCGTTCACCTCCCCGATCGAAGGAGAGCGACGCGCACAGCGCGCTGTCCGCGTCATCGATGGTCAGCCGTCCCATCCGAGCATATTTGTCCGCATCCGGCTGCCCCGCCGCGTCCTCCATCATCAGCCGGATGGAAAAGCGCTTGCCGCATTCCACGCGCACCATCAGTGCGCTGAGCGAGGGCAGCGCGGCCTCCAGACAATCCTCGAAGAAGTCGTAGGCGGTCTGCGCGTCGCGGCTGCTCACGCTGCCTTTTCCCTCCTGATGCAGCGCGCAGACAGCGCCATACTGCGTCAGATACGTCAACGGCTCCCGGATGCAGTGCGCCAGCTCGTCCTCGGGGACGACTGCTTTCTGATCGCAGATCAGCGCGAGATTGACCCGCCGCTTGACATACGCGCCCAGCAGACAGACCTGTTTCAGATTTTGAACGCTTCCTTCTTCCAGAAGCCGATTGATTTGAAGCAGCTGGGGCCGCACGAGCGCGATCATCTCGTCCATAAGCCGGTTCTTTTCTTCGATCTGTGCGCGTTGGCGCTTCAGCGCGTTTTCCGCCTGAATCAGTTCATTTTCCTCCGAAAGCTGCGCGTTGATTTCGGCAAGCCGTGCCTGAATCCGATTGATTTTCGAAATGTCCTCCACCCAGTATACGCGGCCTTCCTGCACCGGCGCACTTTGCAGCCGTGTATCCGCATTCAGAAGAAGCGATTCGTGCGCCGCCGCTTCCTTCTGATCTGGCGTAAGATCGGGCGCATTTTTCGCGCGATACACAGGCGTTCCATGCCCGTCCACGATCTGCGCGGCCACGGTGGATTCGGAAAAGAAATAACGGTAATGTCCGTTGGTCGGCAGGAGCCCCACCTGCAGGCAGCTCTCCCAGAACGCCGCGAACGTCAGGCAGAAGCACTCCGGCATCTTGTGGAAGGCGTAGATGTTCGCGAAGCTCAGCGCGCACAACCCAAATCCGCCCAGAAAAACACAGAGCGGCACCCACGCATACCGCCTGCTTTCAGACACGCGGCACTTGCGGTAAACGATGATTCCTGTCGCCAGCAGCAGCCCAACAATCCACGTCATGGCGAGATAGTATACCCAGCCGTGGGTATAGTCCGCTTCCAGCGTCGCAGCGCCCGGCATGGCTCGAAACGCCATCTGGTGCAGGTCGTTGCTCAAAATGCCGCCGATCAGCAGTGCAGCAGGAATGAACAGCAGATACCACCTGCGAGAAAACGCATCGCCCTCCCGCCGCCCCAGCTGCAGCGCCGCGAACAGGCTGAACAGCGGCGCAAGGATCTGCGGCACATAATACAGATACCACAGGTGCCGGGTGATCGTATGATCTGTGAAAAAGCGATATTTGACCGCACGCAGAAACAGCCAGAGCACGGCCATCGCGCAGCCCAGCAGCAGCCACCGCCGGTCGCTGCGGTGCAGCGTCCGATGCGCGATCGAAAAGCCCCACGCCATGGCCAGACCCAGATAAATGACATTGGTCAGCAAAAAGCAGACGGCGGCGAGCAGCGGACCGGCCATGCGATCCAGCTGGCGAAAGATACCGGCAAGAATGAACAGCCCCAGCGCAAGGCAAAGCGCAGCGACAGATTTTCGCTTTGCAGCCACCATGCGTCCACCTCCTGCCGTCCCCTAAAGCACTCATACTATACCATACGCGCAATGGAAAAGCCAGCGTTTCCAAGGAAAAACAAACGAACCGGGGTGTAACAATATATAATAAAGGCGAGTATAGGCAATGCCGTTAAGCTCGACAATTGCGGGCTTGTTCCTTGCTACGGGCATGGAAAAGGCGGAGCTTCGAAAAAAGCTCCGCCAGACTGTCAAAAAAGCAGCGGAGAAAGGAGCGGGCTGCCATGAATGCGACTTTTTTGACGGCCTCGGCCCCGTGCTCCATAGGCTCAGGGCTTTGGGCCGGGGGAAACGCGTTCTTCGCCGTCGGCATGCTCCGGCGGCGGTTTTAGAGAAAGCGGAAGGCTGCGCTGCAAAATATCGGTTGACAAGCGCTGGAATCAATGGTAAAATTTTGATGAACATAACAAGGCCGACGCGAAAACGGCGCGCGGGCGAATCCGCGCCGCATCCGGCGGCATGCGCATCAAACCAGAGAAAAGAGGAGCGTGCGAATGAAACAGGGATATCGGGGCGTTTGGGTGTGGCTGGCCGTGGCGGCTGCGCTGCTGCTGCCCTGCGCCGCGCTGGCCGACGAAAGCTTCGGCGATTGGACGTATACGCTCAATGCCGACGGTCAGGCGGTTGTCACCCGCTATAACGGCCGGCAGACGGACGTGAGCCTGCCATGGAACATCAAGGGGCATATGGTGGGCGAGATCGGCCGGGCGGCGTTCGCAGGGAATACGACGATTGAGAGCGTGAAGCTGCCCGCGGGCGTGACGGTGATTCGGGAGGACGCGTTCCGGGACTGCGCAAGCCTGCGAAGCGTGCAGATGCCCTCGCGGCTTGCCACGATCGAGGACGGCGCGTTTCTGGGCTGTGCGGCGCTGACGGAGGTGGAGCTTCCCGAATCAGTGGCGGAGCTGGGCGAGGCATGCTTTGACAGCCGGACGAAGCTCATCGGCGGCTCCGACAGCATCGTGGCCGCCTACGCGCAGGCCGTCGGGCTCGCCTATGCGGACAAAGCGGCGGAAACGCCCGCGCCGCGTAACGATGAAAAGGATTACCAGTACGAAATCCGTAGCGGCGGCGCAGTGATTACCAGCTATATCGGCGGGGACAGCGAGGTTATCATC
>OIZL01001426.1_pt1 | contig 12961 bp, 12 predicted proteins | sample 1588541 | NCBI WGS metagenome assembly OIZL01 (sample SAMN03283285) | human gut metagenome | biome: human-associated habitat; material: feces | host: Homo sapiens | place: Peru | collected 2012 | reverse complement strand
TTTGATCTTTAATTGCTCCTAAGTAACCAAAGTATAACCATTGAACGGCTTCTTTTGCATTCTTTGCTGGAACTGAAATATCGAAACCATATTTTGCAGCCATAGCTTTTAAATCATTTAATGCTTTTATTTGATCAGAAATTTCTTCACGTTCACGAATAACTGACTCAGTAAATTCATCAACATTAAGAACATCTAGTTCTTCTTTCTTTTCAGAAATTAAAGCATCTACACCGTATAGGGCGATTCTTCTATAGTCACCTATAATTCTTCCACGTCCATAACCATCAGGTAGACCAGTAATTAAGTGAGAGCTTCTAGCAGCTCTTATATCTGGAGTATAAACACTAAATACCCCATCATTATGTGTCTTTCTTAAATTGTGGTAAATATAATCTGTTTCTGGATCAACTTTTAATCCATAACTTTCTGCTGATTTTTCTACTATTCTAATACCACCATTTGGCATAATAGCTCTTTTTAATGGAGCATCTGTTTGAAGACCTACAATTTGCTCTAAGTCCTTATCAATGTATCCTGCCTCATAAGCATTAATTGCAGATGGAGTTTTAGTATCAGCATCTAAAACGCCTCCATTTTCTCTTTCTTGTTCATATAATTTAAGAACTTCGTTCCACAATTTTTTAGTTCTATCTGTTGCATCTACTAAAAAACTGTCATCTCCTTCATAGGGTGTGTAGTTATTTTGAATAAAATCTCTTACATCTATTTCTTTTTCCCATTTTCCACCTTTGAAATTTTTCCATTCATCAAAATTCATTTAAATGACCTCTCTTTCTATCGTTTTTATTATACATTTTTTTGAAATGAACAAAAATATACATTTATAATATTAGCACAAAAGAACAATAATATCAATAAAATTACAAAAAATATGAAAAAATATTTTTAATATTATTATTTTATGATATACTAGCAATATAATTGATGGTTATGGAGGAAAAATTGAAAGAATTAAAAAAGAAATTATTAAAGGCAAAAAAATTTAAATTTATAAGAAATATATGTGTTAGTTTGGTTGCTCTTATACTAGTTGCATTAATTATAAATATTGCTCCAGGATACAAGAGAGACAAATATAAAGATATTACAAACTTAATAATAAACGAAGAAAATAAAACAGAAGAGTTAAAACATAACATATATATAAATGAAAATAACACGGTTTATATTTCCGAAGAGGATGTCAAAAATTTATTTGATGATAATATTTATTATGATTCTGAAAATAATCAAATTATAACAACCTCAGATACTAAAGTAGCTAATATAGTAATAGATGAAGAGAAAATGGTAATAAATGATACTAATACAGAATTAATTGACTCTATAATTAGAATTGACAATAATATGTATCTTCCTATCTCAAAAATGGGCATAGTATATAACATAGATGTTCAATATATAGAAAGTTCAAATAGAGTAATTATAGATAAACTTGATAAAGGAATGATAAGGGCAGTTGTTGCAGAAAATGCTAATATAAAATTTAAACCTAGAAGAATGTCAAAAGACATTGGAACATTAGAAAAAGGCGAAACTGTTTATTGTTTTTATACTACAAGCAAGGGATGGAGACAAATAAGAACTCAAGATGGAACCTTGCGGATATGTGAAAGCAAATAAACTTACCTCTGAATATATAATAAGACAAGACATGCAAGAAAAGGGAAAGGCTGAAACAATTTCAATTGAGGATTATAGAAGTGGAAGTTTTGATTTGACAGAGAATAATAATACTAAAAAAATAAATGTAAAAACAGTATTTAATATAAAAGAAAATAAAATAGAGATTAAAGACAACTCTGAAGGTACCCAAAGCGATAGCAAGATATGGGTTTGTATATCAAACAAATTATTAGAAAAGCAAATAAATTCAATACTAAAAGAATATAAAACTAGAACAAATGTAATAAATACGATTGTTAATGAAGTTATAGGAAATAATGTAAATGGGGTAATTATTGATTTTGATAATATCGAGGATGACGAAAAAGAAGTTGTAAAAAGATTTATGATAGAGCTTACACCTAAATTGAGAGAAATTGGAATAGATACTTGCATAGTTTTGAATAAGAACATCGAAAAGAACGATTATATAAATGTAGTAGATTATATTATAGAATAGGAGAGAAAACAAATGATAAATTTAATAAAAAACAAAATACTATTGGCAATTATAGTAGTAGTTTTAATTATTATAAGTTCTCTTATATGGTATTTTGTTTCAATATCACATGTAAATAAAAATGAAACTGAAATAGAAATTACAATACCATTGGGAAGCGGAACGAATAAGATAGCAGATATACTAAAAGAAAACAAATTAATAAAAAACAAAATGTCTTTTAAGATATATGTGAAATTAAATAAAGTATCAAATTTCCAAGCTGGGACTTATTACTTAAAACAAAGTATGAATGTCAAAGAAATTACTGAGATGTTGCAAACAGGAATAATGCATGACCCTAATCAACTTAGTATAACATATATAGAAGGCAAAAATATGAGATGGCTTGCAAATAGGATAGAAGAAACAACAAATAATACTCAAGAAGATGTAATGAAAACTTTAGAAGACAAGGAATATATAAATTCATTAATTGATAAGTATTGGTTTTTAACTAATGAAATAAATCAAGATGAAATATATTATTCATTAGAAGGTTATCTATTCCCAGATACTTATGCAATAAAAAATAAAGATGTTACAGTAGAAGAAATTTTTGAAAAAATGTTAGATAAAATGGGAGATGTTTTAGAACAGTATAAAGATGAAATAGAAAAAAGTAGATACAGTATACATGAAATACTAACAATAGCCTCTATAATAGAAACAGAATCTATGAGCAGTAACGGAAGAAAAGACGTGGCAAGTGTTATATATAATAGATTAAACAGAGGAATGGCAATACAAAGCGATGTTACAACATATTATGCTGTAAAAGTAGATATGGGAGAAAGAGACTTATATCAAAAAGAATTAGACACATATAATGCATATAATACACGTGGACCTAACATGGAAGGAAAACTACCAATAGGACCAGTAGCATCAGTGAGTAAATCGAGTATAGAAGCGGCTCTTGAACCAACAAATACGGAGTATTTGTTTTTTGTAGCAGACAAAAATGGAAAGTTATACTTTACAAAAACTTCAAGTGAACATAATAGAATTATAAATGAACTAAAATCAGAAGGATTATGGTTTGAATATTAAAAAAGCCCCTCTACAAAATATTTGTAGAAGGGAAGAAGGGTAAAACATTAGCAATTGATTACCAACGTTCTAGTACGTATGGATTAGCGTCATTAGAGAAGCTTTCTAATGACGTTTTTTCTTTAAACTTGATATAAATATCAAGAGTACAAAATGGACATCCAATTGTACTAAAAACAATGTTCTTCTCAGAAACACCCGAATTCAATGCTAATAGCTGTAATTTCTCAGAGTACTCCTAAGAAATTCTTGCACAAAAATAATTTGGCACAATTAATCCTCCTTATTAAAAAATTAGAACTAAATAAATATATACCAAAAATTGGAAAAAGACAAGAAAAACTCATCGACCATAAGTAACAGAAAAAGACAAAAATTGAATTAAAAAAATTTAAAAAAAATATTGACAACTAATATAAAAGAGTAGTATAATCATTTTTGCCAGTAAGAAATGCAGATGTGGCGGAACTGGCAGACGCACAGGACTTAAAATCCTGCGGTTGAATAAACCGTGCCGGTTCGATTCCGGCCATCTGCACCACTAGAACACCAAGTGTTTGAGAGAATCATAACTTGGTGTTTTAATTTAAAAAATTGCAGATTTCCTAACATTTTTCCTAACACTTGAGCAAATGTGTTGTAATTTAGAAAATGTTTTGAAAAGCACTTTTGAACATTTATCTAGTACCAATAGATATTTGTTCTTTTTTATTGCCATTTGCTAAAAATGACATATTGAATTTTGTTTCAATCATATTTGCTGGAATTGTTTTATCACTTTTATCTAAATGGGAATATCTTTGAGTAGTAATAATATTAGAATGTCCTAGCCATTTTTGAATTTCAGTAAGTGGAACTCCATTCCTTAATAATAAAGTTGCACAACTATGTCTTAAATCATGCAGACGAATGTGCCTAAATCCATTTGTTTTTAATATTCTACTAAAAGTTCTATCTACATAGTCTGGTTTTACAAGTTCACCATTATCCATTAAACAAATATAACTTTTATAGTCTTGAACATAAGTGTTTCCAAAGATTTTTCTGTCTTGTTTATATTTTTCTTTGTATTTCTTTAATAAGTCAGCAATAAAATCAAACATTGGTAAAGTCCTATAACTAGATTTGTTTTTTGGAATATCTTTAATTAAAAATTGTGTAATACCATCGTATTTACCTCTACCTACAGTTTTTCTAATTGTAATGCTCTTATTATTAAAATCTATTGCCTCCCAAGTTAGACCTAAAACTTCTTCTCGTCTTAAACCATAAATAATTCCTAATGTTAAAGGTAATTCTAATTTTTCAGTTTTTACAACTTCAACTAAATCTATAAGCTCATCATCTGTATAAAAATCTGGAATATATTCTTCCTTTTTTATACTTTCAATCCTATCTATTGGATTAGAAGGAATGATTTCAGCAATAACAACCTCTTTTAGTGCTGTACTCATATTAGCAGTATAATGTCCTATTGTTGTGCCTTTTAGATTTGCTTTATATAAATAATTTATAAATTCCTGTATATCTCTTGCTCTTAAATCAATTAGTTTGATATTCTTTTCTTTAAAATATTTATATAATCTGCCTTTAACAACTTGTTCATAACCTATAAAAGTTGATTGAGCTACTTTAGGCTTTTTATTTTCTAACCACTCTAACATATAATCACAAAAGAGCATATTAGAATATTTTGAATTTCTTGCAACAGAAGTCATTTTATTACTAAAACTATTTTCTGCATTTACTCTTACTAACTCTTCATTTAGCATTTTTTCAGCTTGTTTTCTAATTTGATTATTCTTTCTTTCGTTACTATCTACTTTTAAGCCAGTAGAATGCCATTCAGGTTTTCTTTTTCCGTATTCATCATACATATTGAATACTAAAAAATAATAACCTTTGTTAATTTGTACGCTACCTGTTATCATAACTTGCTCCTTTCTTATAACAGTTTAAATTTAGCTTACCATTGACTTTTTTATAATACCATATAAGCTAATTTAAGTCTAGTAAAAGCCATTATCATAATGGACAATGGCTATACTTGTTTAGTTAAATAATAAATAATATTTCCTTTTGGTATTTTATACTCTCTACCAACTTTTAAAGATGGAATAGTTTTATTTCTTACTAATTTATAAGCAAGATTAATGCCAATTCCAAGCATTTCTTTTAATTGAAAAATATTTACTACATCTGGATATGTGGTAAACATTATTTCATAGTTTTCTTTAACATTACCCATAACATTGCACCTTCTTTCGTCGCAATAAGCTTCAAAGCACAGTTCTTTTCAAGAATTTTTACCTTTTCGCTTTTGCTCCTCTTTCCCAAAAACTTCGACTAAAGTCTGCTGTTTTTGGAAGCCTTATATATAATAAAAGACTTTATTAAAACTAATAAAATCTTATAATTAACGACTATAACAATATTTCTTTTTATACTTTTGAGTCGGAACTTTCTTTTTCTTATTTATTGTTTTAGGAACATCAGAACCAACTTTTAATCCTTTAACTAATTTTAAATTACCATTTTTATCTCCTTCATAGGCATTTGGATTCCATTTTGCAAAGTCATTATCTGAAATAAATCCACCTACAAATGATAATTCTAATGAATCCTGTCTTAGTTGTGCTTGTAATTGCCTATACAAATCATCATCTTTTTTAGGTCGTTTATAGTTTTTAAAGAAATCCTTTAAATAGGATTGTCTATTTTCTTTACTCAATTTTTTACGATATGCTTTTTCTTGTTCATATCTGCTATCTTTTTTTACAACCTTTGAAATATATTGAGTTGAGAGTTCTACAATTTCTGCTATTTCTGTTTGCTTTAGATGATTATTATAAAATAAGTCTAAAATCTGTTCTTTATTTTCCATTTTCTTAATCCTCCTTTGGTTGATTTTTTGTTTGCATTATTTTGGACGCAAAAATCCTATTGGCTATTCCTATAAAATAGTCAATAATGTCATTTGATATTGGTTAAATATGTTCATACATCAATATTATGAACAATACAGCTGCGCCATTTGACATTGTTATTATACTATGATATAATATTCTTGTCAATACAATATTAAAAATATTTTCAAAATTGTTCATAAGAATGTTAAAGGGGGAAAATTAAAAATGAGAGAATTGCCTCGTGCAAATATATTTGAGGACTTTTATATGTGGTTTGATTTGGAAGAAAAAAAAGAACATTATGCAACACCTTTATACTTATATCAGGTCAAAAGAGAGAGAATTAATCCTGATGATGAGACCAAAATATATTTAAAATTACAAAAAGATATTTCAAAAGTAAAAACAGGAATAGATAAAGAAATAAAAAAACACCCATCTACTATATACATTCATTATGTAGAAAATATAGGTGCTATGCTAATAAACTTTTTAAATGCTGATTTTACTAATTATGAAACTGCATATAATACTTTCTTTTATGCTTATGGTTTTGAATTAGTAAAAGAATATACACCATACTTATATACAAAAAATGATGGCTCTATTGATGATATTCAATTTAAAAAGATTATTAAAGACATATATGATACAGGTAGTGATAGATTTATTGAATGGCAAGATAATTTTAGAAAATGTGTAGATTTTGTATATAATCTGAATGGAAATGAAGAATTAAAAGATGAAGAAAATAAATTTGCTAAATTTGTAGCATATACAATAAAAGATAATGAATTTTATACATATTCACAAGATATTGAGATAATCACAGATAATTACATAAACATACATAATTACAATAGAAATGAAACTATTACAGCATTACTAAAAAGAATAAAATATAAAGATTCAAAATTAGAACTTCATAATGTTTATACAAGTACAAAACTAACAAGTATGTGTTTTGCAATATTAAATCAAATTGTAAGACACGAAAACTTACAAATTAAAATTTGTTTAAATTGTGGTAGATATTTTATACCAAATTATAGGCAAAATGAAATATATTGCGATTTAGCAAATCCAGACCAAAGTCCTACTTGTAAAGAAAAAGGAGCAAATGAACAATATAAAAAGAATTTAGAAAATAATGAAACTCAAGCTCTTTATAGAAGAATTTATAGGCAAAAATTTATGATAGCGCAAAGAAATAAAGATAATAAAGCAATTCAAAAAGATTTTGAACAATGGAAGAAAGAGGCTAAAGATAAAGTAAAAAAAATGAAAAAAGGCAAACTTACAGAAGATGTAGTTTATAAATGGTTAGTAAAAAATAAATAATATAATATTGAAATGAGGAATTAATATTGAATAGAACAGAAATTAAACCTAGTACAGAAAATATAATAAATATGTTAGAAATGGATGCTATTGGAAGAAATAAATATATTGCTACATTTTTAGAAATGCTAGATAATGTAGAACAAAATTTTACAATATTTATAAATGGAGATTGGGGAACTGGAAAGACTTTTTTGGTTAAACAAATAAGTGTATTATTAACATATTATAATCAATTTATTAATAAAGAGATAGAACAATATAAACCCAAAATAGAAAATGTTTTAAAAAGGAATGAGTTTAAAGATTTAAAATTAGAAAAAAATTTTGTTCCAATTTATTATAACGCGTGGAATAATGATTCACATATTGACCCCATTAACTCTATTATTTTTAATATTATAAAAGAGCATAATATTTTAAAAGATTATCAAAAAGAATCATCTGATGTTATTGATAAAATTGCTAGTGTATTAGATATGGCTAATATATGGTCAAACGGAAGTATTAAAGAATTAGTGTCAACATTTAAAGGAACAGATATTATACCTGAGATTACAACAATGGAAAATCTAAAAGAAACTTTAAATGTATTATTAGATAAGTTATTAGAAGAACGCGGTGATAAATTAGTTATTTTTGTTGATGAATTAGATAGATGTAATCCTGTATATGCAATAAAATTATTAGAAAGAATAAAACATTTCTTTGACCATGAAAATATAATATTTGTATTTTCGGTAAATGTAAATGAATTAACTAACACTATTGCTAATTATTATGGACAAAACTTTGACTCTCATAGATATTTAAATAAATTCTTTGACGTTTCTATAGATTTGCCACAAGTCAATATTACTAATTTTATGAAATTTTTAGGACTTGATAAAAATTCGTATTATTTTAATGAAACAGTATTTGAAATAATAAATCATTATCATTTTACTATGAGAGATTGTATAAGATACTATCAATCTATTAGTATACTTGAAGAATTTGCTAACACAAATTCTGGATATGGTTTTCATGAAGATAAAGGACGAATAATTATAAGAATATTTTTATTACCATTATTATTAGGGATTAAAATTATAGACTTAAAAACATATATAGACATTATAAATGGCAATGGTTATGATAAATTCATAAAAGCTGTAAAAGAAATAGAAATTGTAAGAGATGGTTTAAAAGATTATATGAACAGAGATCAAGAAGGAAAAATTTCAGATGAAAGTTATAATAAACAAATATCAGGGATATACAATGCAATTTTTAACCATAAAGCTGATTCATATAGGGAATATACTAATGGTGTTATTGAATTAAATATGTATTCATACGATTATATGATGGAATCGTTAAGTTTATTAAAAAAAGGCTTGAAATATTAAAAAAATAATTGTATTTTATCAAAAAATAAAGTATAATAAGGTCGTCCTTTTCAAAGGAAATCTTTGAGAAAGGAGGTGCTATTATAGTATGTCAGGCTACATGTTAGTATGGATTCTGCTTCAGAAAATTGAAAAATTGGAAGAAGAATTGAATACATACAGAAACCAAACAAACAAAAACTGATTTATCAGTTCAGAGCAGTTCTCTACCTGCTCTGTTTTTTTGAACATAAAAAAAGATATGTGTCTCTACACACATACCTGTGCTATTTAGTCTGTCAGACTTTATGCTTAAGCTATTATTAGTATAGCATGATTTTTTGTATTTGTCAAACAATTTTCAAAAATTCCCATTAAAATTTGGTGCTAATATCTTTTAATAAGTCATTTACATCTATTCCAAGCACATGAGCAATTCCAAACAATTCATAATCTTTAACAGTTCTTTTATTATTTTCAATATCATATAAGCTTTGCTTATGAATACTAATACCCATTAACTCTAATTTTGCAGATAATTTCTCATAAGATAAGTCTTTCTTAATTCTGTATTCTTTTAGTAATCTACCTATTACATTCATATTTCCATCAAATCTTGCAATCAATGACATATTTATTCCCACTTTCGTTATTTTATATGTATTGATTTTATAATTTTTTTATGTTATATTTATAAGTGTTAACACTTTGTTATGTTTATATGCTAAAAAGAAATGAAAGGAAAAAGATAAATGGAACAAATAAATGAAGAATTTAATGTACCTTATTATATATTTGAAGAAATTATAGAATATGTGGAACTTACAGCAAAAGGTTATTGCAAATGTATGAAATGGGAAAATATAAGGGCTTTATTAAGATTAGCAGTAGTAAATAACAGACTAACAGAACAACAAGCAGAATTTTTAGAAAAACAGTTTTGCAGAGAATGAAATATTACAAAAATATTAAATTTATATTACAATTTTGTAATATTTTCATATTTGTTGCAAAAAAATGGATTTTATGAGATAATATAGTTGTATTATTGTAAATAGGCTTAATACCTATTATTGAAAGGAGAATTTATATGGCAGAAATGAGTAGAGAAAATGCTCGTAAAATAGATTTCTATGGTTCTACACTTGAAGAATGTGTAAATGCACTTTTAAAATTTCAAAATCGTGGAGAATCAGTTTATGTAGATTTTAATGGACATCAGTTATATTCTTGTGATGTAACTATGGATAGTGCTTATTTAGAAGTTTGTGGACAAACTAAAGCAGACTTTGATAGAGCTCAAGAAGAATGGAGAGAAAATTATAGAAAAGAACAAGAAGAAGCAAAAGCAAAGGCTGAAGCAAAAATTCCAGAATGGATAGAAAAAGGTGAAGCATTCATTTTCCCAGAAAGAATGGAAAAATGGGAAGAATGTGTTAGAGCTAGAGCTGGAGATTTATATCATGGAATGGATTTAGATTCAGCATTAGAGCTTATGGAAAAATTAGAAAGTGGAGCTTCTATGGATGAAGTTAAAGAAATATTTGATGGACAGGGACATTCAGGTATGTCTGCTGGTATGGTTAGAAATATTCTATTCCATTTTGCAAAAAGAGGACCAGAATTTTATGAAAGTACAGCTTGGAGAGAATTATCAGATGAAGACAAACAAATAATAGCAGACAAGAAAAAAGAAAATGCAGAATTAGAAGCATTACATACTACAAGAGAATCAAGTGAAGAAAAAGAAACTGATGATCCATATAGTGAATTAAAAGCTTCTGCTAGTGAAGTAAATATAAATTATAGATATGGGAACACTATTGAATCAGCTGTAAAAACACTACAAGAATATAAAGAAAGAGGAGAATCTGTTTTTATTGAATTTAATGGACACAAATTATATTCTTGTGATGTAACAATGGATAGTGCATATCAAGAAATTACAGGAAAAACAAAGGCAGAATTTGACAAGGCTCAAGAGGAATGGCGAAAAGAATATGAAGAAAGAGAAGCAAGAGAAGAAGCTGAAGCAAAAGCAAAAATTCCAGCTTGGGTAGAAAAAGGTTCAGCTTATATATATCCAGAAAGAATGGAAAAATGGGCTCAATGTGTTGAAGCAAGAGCTGGAGATTTATATCACGGAATGGATTTAGATTCAGCATTAGAATTAATGGAAAAACTAGAAAGTGGAGCTTCTATGGAAGAAGTAAAAGAAATATTTGATGAGCAAGGACATTCAGGAGCATCTGCAGGTATGGTTAGAAGTATGTTATTCCACTTTGCAAAAAGAGGACCAGAATTTTATGAAAGCACAGCCTGGGGAGAATTATCAGATGAAGATAAGAAAGCAATAGCAGATAAGAAAAAAGAAAATGCAGAATTAGATGAATTGCACAGAGATGATTCTACTAAAGAAGTTTCTGCTGAAAGAAGAACAGAAGAACAAGAAATAACTGATTCATCTACAGAAAAAGAACAACTTACAGCGGAAATTAGTGATATAGAACGACAATTACAGGCTTTAAAAGCGAAAGAAGCAGAATTAGAGAAAGCTTTGGGCGATAAACAATCTCAACTTAATGGATTAGAAGAAAAATAACTAAAGAGGTGGAATATGGAAAGTAAAGAAAATATTTTTACAAGATTTATTAATTTTATTAAAAGAATTTTTGGAAATGAAGAGCCAAAACAAATTCCTGCAAAAACAGAAGTTGTTACAAAACAAGAACCAAAATCTAATTTTTTTGACGAATTAAGATTATACAAGGAAGAAGATCCTGCGTTATTAAAATTACAAAATCAGTACGAAAAAAGTGAAATTGATTTATGTGTAATGTCTAATGAACAAATACATGACCTAAATTCATTATATAAAAGACAAGTTTCTGAATTAAAGAAAAAATTAAATGATAAGAAAACAGAATTGAGTATTATGCAACATAAAATAAAAGGATATTCTGCAAATATGTAAATAGTAAATAATAAAGCACCAGAAATGGTGCTTTATTTGTAATCATCTGTCAAACTCAATTTCTTTTTCTCTTTCTTCCTTTTTTGTCTGTTTTACTGGGTCAATAAATGTGCGAGTTTCATTTTCAAAATCTTTAACTAATTCTTTAGAATCTCCAAAATTAAACTTATTACAAATCCATTCTATAAATTTATCAATGGTTTTGTAAAATTTATCGATAATTTTGTTTAAACGCTTATTTTCATTTTCTAAATGTCTTATTTCATTTTGAGCATCCCATTTAAAATCAAATTCCTTTTTTTGATATTCTTTCCTTATATTTTCAACTTCTAAATGCAAAGCTCTATTATCAGCCATAATGGTATTTCTTTCTTTTTGATACTTTACAGCCTCATCAACAACTTTAGACTGTTTTGATAATTCCTTATTCAAAGAAACATTTTCACGATATAGTTCTTTAATTAAGTCATCTTTTGGTTTTATAATCTTTTCTAGTATTTTTTCATCTCTCTTTATTGTAAATTTACCAATATCAGTTATATCTGGAACTTCTGGTAATTCAAGTTTCATTTCACTTAAAAGTTTTTTTGTATTATCATAATTTGTAATTTTCTTGTATTCTTCGATAGAGTAGTGTTTCCTTTGGGTATCTTCAATAAACATACCTCTTTCTAAATCAAAGCCTTTTGACTTAACATAATTAAAATATGCGTCTTGTAGTTTTCTATAACTATCACGACCTTTCCAAAAATCTCTTGCACATATTTTATCAATAGCTTTTCCTTCTTTATCTTTTGTATGAACGACAGGAACAAACATTAAGTGCATATGTGGTGTTCCTTCATCAAGATGGACTACTGCTGATATTACATTCTTTTCTCCAAGATTTTTATAATTACAAATAAATTTATAACATTCATCAAAATATCTTTTTGTTTCTTTTTCTCCAATTTTATCAAAAAATGATTGGTCAGAAGTAAATATCATTTGACACATTATAATGCTATTACTACGAAGATGACCTTGTAAATTATTTTCTTTCAAATACTTATCAAATTCTTTTGTATATGTGTATTCATTTTTCTTAATGTAATAATTCAAATGTGTTCTTTCTGGATCAATATCC
>OIZL01001425.1_pt1 | contig 12976 bp, 16 predicted proteins | sample 1588541 | NCBI WGS metagenome assembly OIZL01 (sample SAMN03283285) | human gut metagenome | biome: human-associated habitat; material: feces | host: Homo sapiens | place: Peru | collected 2012 | reverse complement strand
CTACATGGCTGGTATCGCCATATACTTTTTTGCTGATTTTCGCCAGTGTATCGCCTTTTTGTACAATGTAAATGTCTTCGCTCATTTCCTGCATGGTGCTGGCTGCGGTTTCATCGGATCCTTGTCCGGTTTCCGTTCCAGTATTTGTGTTTGTATTTGCATCCGGATTCTGCGTTTCTTCCTGATTCTGGTTCGTCTCTTCCGGTGTGATTTCTACATTTTCCGTAACTTCCCCGTTAGTTTCTATGGAATTATTATCATTCGTATTATTTAAAGTTGCCATTTCTTTCATCCGTTCCAATGAGGTCTGGACATCCTGCATTTTCCCATAATTATTCACCGTAGTTACTCCAATCGCAAGGACCGCAATCACCAGTACGGCACTGACCGCTTTCATAAAGCGTGACTGCTTCTTTTCTTCCTGAATAATAATCCGCTCTTTTACAATATTGCGAAACTCCTTCGCAGCTTTATCTTCCACATTTTCACTGGGTGTCACGCCAATCTTTTTCCGCTCCAGAATCATATAATTCTGCATGGACGGATTTTTTTCATAATATATATGGGAGGAAGTTATGATAAGAAAATTTGCTTACAATAAAATATTTAGAACTAGTGGAATGTTGTTTCTTTTCCTTTTTTTATTATTGTTTCCAGTTTCTAAAGAATATTCTCTTAAAGACAATATTACTAAAAATACTATTATGACTACAAAAAAGAGCTACATATATTTAATTGATAAAAATGGTTACGTAGCTAGAAGTGAAGTACAACTATCTTCTTCTGATACTAAAACATATATTGAAAACATATTAAAATTATTAGTAATAGGAGGGAGTTTAGAGGATAAGTTACCTAATGGTTTTAAAGCTATTTTACCCATAGATACTAAAATATTAGATATTATACTTAAAGATGATTTTGCATCAATAGATTTTTCTTCAGAATTTTTAGAATTAGATGAAGTTGATTTTGATAAAGCAATAAGTGCTATTACATATAACTTAACAAGTTTGGATAAAATTAAAAAGGTTTATATAAAAGTAAATGGAAAATTGCTAAATAGTATGCCGAAATTTAAAAAAATTATAAATCAGCCTTTTTCGAGAAAAGATGGGATAAATAAAGTGTATGATTTTGACAGTTACAAGAATGTCACAGGTGTTACCGTTTATTATTTAAATAAGAATAATAATTATTTTTACTATGTTCCAGTTACTAGAATGGTTAATGATGATAGGGAAAAAATTAAAATAATAATAGATGAATTAACATCAAGCAACATATATGAAACAAATTTGATGAGCTTTCTAAATTATAATGCAAAACTTTTAGATTATAAATTTGAAAATGAAAAACTTATATTAAATTTTAATAATTATCTTCTTGATGATGAAAATTCCATGAAGGTATTAGAAGAGGTAATCTATTCTATTTCGTTTTCAATTCAAGATAATTATGATGTAAAAGAAGTAGTATTTAACGTAAATGGTAAAGAAATTACAAAAAGTGTATTAAAAAATATTGAATAATTCTTATTAGTTTGTTATAATGGATATGTTCCTTGATGAACAATCACGTCCTGCTAGCTCAGCTGGATAGAGCAACGGCCTTCTAAGCCGTGGGTCAAAGGTTCGAATCCTTTGCAGGACGCCATTATAACAAATAAATCACTACCTGAGTAGTGATTTTTATTTTTTTATAGGAAAGTGCGTTTTAATTTTTATTCTTTTTTCTATACTTTTATTTATTATTGATTAATACTCTTATTTTTTTAGCTGGCTTAAAAGTTAATTCACTGTCAATATAATTTGGTAAAATAAGTGAATTTTCACCATCAATATCAACTGGATATTTAGGATAAACATCATTAAATTTAATTTTAATTTCACTAGAAGAATCTACAATCATACAATCGTTATGTTTATTTAAGTCAACGTCATTTTTTAAGTACTCTTTAAATAATTTACATATTGTTTTAGCATTTATATTCTTAATTATAAGTAGTTCAAGTTTTCCATCATCTAAAGCTGCGTTTTTAAATAATTCTACTCCAGCAAAACCTTTTGAGTTTGTAACAGCACCAATTATGCAATCACAGTTACCACTCATATTGTTAGTCTCATAATCTATATTATATATAACAGGCTTTTTAACTAAATCCTTTAATGCTGTTATAACATATCCAGCATGGCCGAAATTTTTCTTTAATTTAGGATTCGTTACATAAGGTATATGTGCTAAATGTCCAAATACAGAAGTATATGCAGCTATTTTATCATTAACACTGTATGAATCTAAGTATTTGATTTCACCATTTAAAACGTTTTCTATGATTTTCGAAACGTTTTTTTCATTTATGTTAAAATTTTTAGCCATATCATTAGTAGTACCTGTTGGAACGTGTGAATATATCCCTTTTTGATTTATTTCATTTAATGCTTGATATGATTCACTAACTGTTCCATCTCCTCCAAGAGTTATTATTATGTTATTATTATCATCATAGGTTTTAACTAAATCTTTTACATGTCCCTCATACATACTTTTCATAAAATATGGTTCAATTCCATAACTCTTAACTGTTTTAGCTATTTGACCAACACTGCTTTCTTTAAATCCAGTAGATACAGGATTATAAATTATAATACATTTTTTTAAATCATTTCTTTCCATATTATCCCTCTTGCTATATATAATATCATTTTTCAGAAAAAAGTCAAAAAAAGCGAGGGTTTTTATTAATTAAAACATAATAATATGATTGAGGAGGTGATAAAAGACGAAAAATAATTTTTTTGTAAAACAAACTTCATTTAACGATTGTGGGATAGCATGTCTTACCATGATATTAAAATATTTCGGTATAAAAGTAGAATTAAATGAATTAAAAGAAAAGGTGAAACTAAAAGGTGATGGAGTAAGTGCTTATGAAATAGTAAAAACAGCTGCAAAATATAATGTTTCTTGCATTGGATATAAAAATGTTGAATTAGAAAGTTTAAAATTACCAGCTATAATTCATACGGTAAATAGCGATGGGATAGGGCATTATGTTGTATTAATAAAGGTACTAAAAGATAAACTACTTATAGCAGATCCTTTAGTTAAAATAATGTATGTTGATAAAGACAAATTTTTAAAAACATATTCTAAAATAGCATTGATATTTGAAAAGAAATGTAATTTTCTTAAGATTCTTACTAATAATAAAGGACTAATTTTTAAAATTATATTATATACATTAACTATAGTTTTATTCAATTTATTATTCTCATACTCAATTTCCACTATATTAAGCAAAAGAATTAATCATAATTATGAATATATAATTATATATATATTAACTGTATCTATACTTAAAGTATTATTTTCATATATTAAATCTATTTATTCACTTAAATTCAGAACTTCACTTGATGAAATAATAACAATTCCAATTATAAGTCGTCTTTTAAAACTTCCTTATGAATATTATCAAAATAATGGCTCTGGTGCTTTATTATCTAAAATTACAGATTTATCATACATAAAAGACATGATTGTGAAAACGATAGAGATAGTATTGATTAATGTAATTTTTATTTTATCATCAGTATTATTATTGCATTCTAATATTAAATTTATATTTCTTAATATTGTATATATTATTGTAATGATTATAATTAATAAAAGAAAATTAAAATATCAATTATGTGATTTTTATGATTTGCAAATTAAAAATCAAAATTTAAATAATAAGATCATAGATTACTTTAATTCGATTTTGTCTATTAAAAATGTAAGTAGAGAATCTTACTATGAAGAAAAATTATCAAAAACTTATAGCGAATACATATATGATTATGAAAAAATGGGTAAAAAAATTTTAAAAAACGAATTATTTGAATCTATAGTGACAAGTTTTTTTCTTGCATTATTTATACATTACTTAATTAGTAGTAATATATTATTTTCTTATAAAATTTTTTATTTTACACTTGAAAATTTAATTATTGATTCATTAAATGAAATATTACGTCTACAACCTTTATATGCGAATTATAAAGTATGTAAAAAAAGAATAACGCATATATATAATCTTGATTATATGAATAATTATAATATTTTAAATATAAATAAAATATGTTTTAAAAATATAAATTTCAAATACAATGATAAACCTATACTTAAAAATATATCATTTGATATAAATAAAAATGATTTTGTTTTAATAACAGGCTCATGTGGGTGTGGTAAAACAACGTTATTTAAATTATTAATTAAAGAAATTGAATATAAAAATAAAGGTATATTTATAAATGGAAAAAATATTAATTTATATAGTGAAGGTGAAATTAGAAATAATATTTTATATATGGATAATAAGACAAAATTATTAAATGAAAGTATAGAAGAAAATATTTTCATGGGAAGCGATATTGATAATAAAATATTAAGAATAGCACAGATAAAACAACTCTTAAGAAATAATAAAATAAATTTAGATTACTTAATGGATAATACCAATAATAATTTATCAAATGGGCAAATAAGTAAGGTTTTGATAGCACGAGCTTTATCATCAAACAAAAAAATAATTATTTTTGATGAAATAACTTCTTCATTAGATATAAAAACAGAAAGAAAAATATTATCTAATATAAAGGCTTGTTATAAGGATAGAACAATAATTATAATTAGTCATAGAAGAGAAAACTTAGATATTTTTAATAAAATAATTAATATTGATGAATTATTTTGTAATAAAAATACCGAAAGGAGAAATGCGTGAAGTTAAATAAAAAAGAACTGAAAATGATTACGGCTGGAGCATCTGGTGGATGGATTACTGCTGGAATAGTTGCAGGTATATCATTTATAATAGGTATTATTGATGGTTTCGTAAGACCATTTAAATGTAAATAGGAGGAATATGATATTAAATAATAAAGAACTTAAACAGGTAATGGGAGGAGGTAAAATTTCAGCTACACTACTTAATTACATAATAAAAGGGTTTAATTCATTTTTAGATATGGGAAGATATTTAGGTAGTAGTATAAGAAGAATTTCATCTAAAAACATGTGTGATATGTAATTAAAACTATAATAAAAAGTGATTGTTTGCGAAAAAACTGTCACTTTTTGTTATAAAATAGGAAAAATATATTGTAATAAACAAAAACAAGTGTTATAATTATTGCAGTAAAAAAAGAGAGGGGGGGAAAGAAAAATGATAACTGTTAAAGTTAATGGTAACCTTGAAGGTGCATTAAAAAAATTCAAGAATAGAGTTGCTAAGAGCGGTCTCCCTTCAGAAGTTAAAAGAAAAAGAGAATATACTAAACCAGGAGTAGAAAGAGCTCAAAAACGTGCTGAAGCTAAGAAAAATGCTCGTAAAGCTGCAAGACGTGAAAGAAATAACGGATAATTTTTCTTTACCTTATAAGATACTTCATAGTATCTTTTTTTTTGCATATTATTTATTGGTGATTCGGTTTGAATATAAGAGAATTAATTGATAATTATGTAGAGTGCAACACGTTTGAAATAAAATTTAAAAAAAGAAAATTATATGTTTATTATTATGATAATATAAGTCATTTTTCCAGTGACAAAATTGAATTAATAAGTAACAAAGACGTATTTACTGTGCTTGGTAAAAAACTCATAATAGAAGAATTATATAAGGAATTATTAGTAATTTCTGGAGAAATTTCTAATATAAAAATAAATACATCAAATGAATAGTTATGTGCTTATAAAAGTTACTGGAAAAAACGTCAGATCTTTTGTTAGAAGATTAATAAATAATAATATATCCTATAGTAAAATAAAAGAAAATAGTTATAAAGAACTATATATTAAAATGCCATATTCTGAATATCAAAAAATGTGTAAAATAAAGACAATAAATAAAATTGAAATTATAAAACTAATTGGTCCAATAAAATTAGTTGATTTTTGCAAAAATAATATAACATATGTATTATGTCTTTTAATATCGCTTACATTTCTTATTTTATTATCAAAGACTTGTTTCAAAATAAACGTAATACATAATAATAAAGAAATTAGAGATTTAGTTACTGATGAACTAAGTACTTTTAATATAAAAAAATTTAGATTGATACCAGGATATGAAAAAAGAACAAAGATTATAAATAAAATTATTAAACATAATAAAGATAAGATAGAATGGATGGAAATAGAAAGAAATGGAAGCATACTGTCAATTAAAATAGCAGAAAGAAAGATCAATAAAGAAGAAGAAGTCTGTCAAAATAGAAGTATAGTAGCAAAAAAAAGTGGAGTTATAAAAAAAATATTTGCATCAAACGGAGATATTGTAAAAAATGTTAATGACTATGTAAAAAAAGGCGATGTAATAATAAATGGAAACATCATAAAAGATGATGAAGTAAAAAAAAGCATTTGTGCTAAAGGAAAGGTTTATGCAGAAACATGGTATAGTGTTAATATAGAGTATCCGCTATATTACGAGGAAGTAAAATACTTAGATGATATAAAAAATAATTATATAGTAAGTATATTTAATCATAACTATTCAGTTAGAAAAAATTTTACCACATATTATTTAGAAAAAGAAAAAGTATTATTATGGGAAAAAATATTTCCTTTTAAAATTAGTACCGTAAAGCAAAGAAAAACAAGGACTTTTAAACAGAAATTAACCTATAATGAAGCTTTAAAGAAAGTAACTTCTATTGCATATGATAAGATTTTAGTTAAATTAAATAAAGATGAATACATTATTAGTAAAAAAGCTTTGAATTTTTCAGCAAATAATAGTAAAATAGTAGTAGATGTTTTTTTTAAAGTGTATGAAGATATTACTGATTATCAGAATATAGATGCTTTAGAAGATATAAAAACACCCGAATAATTTATTTGGAGGCTTATTATGTTTACTAATATTTTCCTAAAAGCAATAAATAATATATGGCCAATGTTATTTATATTTACTGTTATATTAGTCTCAATTAGGATTATATATCTTATAACAAATAAACAAAAAATAGTTTTATATAAGGAAATAATTACATATCTTTTTATAATATATATATTGCTTTTATATTATATTGTAACGTTTCAGGACAATAATTATGGTACTAACAATTTTACTCCTCTTAAAGAAATATTTAGATATAGCATAACTTCTAGATTATTTTTTAGAAATGTTATTGGTAACATTTTATTATTTATACCGTTTGGTATATTTGTTGTTCACTATACAAAAAATAAAAAAATATATATAACTGTCATCCTTTCTATTATAGTATCATCTGCTATTGAATTTGCTCAAAGCTGTATTGGTAGAACGGCTGATATAGATGATATTATATTAAATACAATGGGAGGTATTATTGGTTGCACTTTATACAATAGTGTTAAAATAATTGTAAACAAATTACCGAAGTTCTTAAAAAGTGAATTATTCTGGGATATAATGACGTTAATTTTTATCATAATTATAATATATATTTTATTTAAGTATAACTTTTGGAGGTTTTTAGTATGAATTATGTTGAATTTTTTAATAATTATGGTAAGGATATAGATATTGACATACCAAAGGATTTTATTAATTATTGTTTAGATAAACTTTGTTTGAAAAACGTACTTTTTAATGTTATAATAGTTAATAATGAAGATATTCATAAGATAAATAAAGAATATAGAAATGTGGATAGACCAACAGATGTAATTTCATTTGCATTAGAAGATAATAAAGATGTAGATGTTCCAGGACTTAGAGTTTTAGGGGATATATACATATCTTATGATAAGGTAATAGAGCAGGCATTAGAGTATGGTCATAGTGAAAAAAGAGAAATATGTTTTTTATCGATTCATGGATTACTTCATTTACTAGGATATAATCATGAAAAATTAGATGATGAGAAAAAAATGTTTAGTTTACAAAAGGAGTTGTTAGAAGAATATGGCATCAAAAAATAAGGTAAAAGTTGAAATATCAAGAGGAAAATATGTAGAATCTCAGCAATTTAAAAAATTAAGTCCAAAAAGAGTACTAAGAAGTTTTAAGTTTTCTTTTGATGGGCTTAAATATGCATATTTGCACGAGCAAAGTTTGGCTCTTCACGTTATTGTTATGATAATTGTTGTAACTTGTGGCTTCGTATTTAAAATAACACCAATTCAGTGGGTAATAACGCTTGTTATGGGAGCCCTTATATTAGTTTCAGAGCTATTTAATACATCAATAGAAGCTGTTGTTGATATGGTTACAGAAGAATTTCATCCACTTGCAAAAATTGCTAAAGATACTGCATCAGCTGCTACTTTTATTGCAAGTATTGTTGCAGCTGGTATGTGGCTTACAGTATTTTTACCAAAAATCATCGCATGTTTTAGGTAATTAAAATGGATAAATTGAAAAATTTTTTTAATAGAGAGCAAAATCTACTAGTTCATATATCAGTATCTATATTAGTTATAATTTTTGGATTTATATTTAAATTATCTACTACTGAATGGCTTATTATTTTCTTTTTTATATCATTTGTAATAACTTGTGAACTTATAAATTCTGCAATTGAATTAGCGGTAGATTTATATACAACTAAATTTAATCCACTAGCTATGGTTGCTAAGGATACAGCAGCAGGAGCGGTTGTTATAGCAGCTATTACATCGGCATCAGTTGGATTATATATATTTTTACCAAAATTTATTCATATGATAAAATAAAAATATAAATACAGATTTAGCTTATATTAACCTCATCTCTTTTAAATAAGAAATGAGGTTTTAATGTGTAGATAAAATATGATAAAGAACAAAAAAAGAATATTAATAAACATTTATTTAATTTTCTATAAACTGAAATAAGGCAAATTAAAAGGATAGTTTCCTGTTTATTACAAGTTACAATCCTAACTAATAAACTACCTGACTTTTAGATTTTAGTTTAATTTACACTGTTGTTTTCTTCTGCAAAGTTTTTTCCAATTATACCCCCTAGCATACTAAATATTAATAGTACAATAAAGTAAATAAACATACTAAGATTAAAATCAGACCTAAATATAAGTGATAATAAAATAAGTATTACAAACCATCCTGTAAAATATAATGTGCCACAAGTTATTCCTCTTTTTTTTGTATATTTTGATAGTATTAATGATCCAGTGAACATAGATACTATACTACTTAGATAAATTAATATCTTATTTAATTTATCACTAGTTACATTGAAATAATATAAAACTGATGTAAAAATTAAACTAATTAGTGCTATTAAAACAGTATAAAGCACAGATTTCATTATTTTTTTAATACTAATCACCTCTAATTAAATATATTATATGAATATAAATTTATGTATCATAACATAATAGAAATGGTGATTATTATGCATATATTTCAAATTATTGTTAAAACTTTTTTTATCTATGCTTTAGTTGCATTAATATTTAGGATTATGGGAAAAAGAGAAGTCGGTCAACTTGGTACCTTTGATCTTGTTGTATTTATTTTAATAGCGGAATTAGTTGCTCTAACACTTGAAAATAAAAATCAATTTTTTATAAATTTGATTCCTGTTGTAATATTAGTATCTCTTCAAATCTTAATATCTAAAATATCCCTTAAAAGTGCAAAATTTAGAAGATTTTTAGATGGTAAGCCAGTGGTAATAATAAACAAAGGAATAATTAATTTTAAAAATATGATTGAGCAGAGATACACATTAGATGACTTATTGTTACAATTAAGGGAAAAAGATATAAGAAGTATAGATGAAATAGATTATGCTGTATTAGAAATTAATGGAAAATTATCCGTTTTTAAAAAAGATGATAAAAAAGACAAAGATACATTTCCACTTCCAATAATATTGGATGGGGAGGTTCAATTTGATAATTTATATCAGATGAAGAAAAATAAAAGTTGGCTTTTAAATATCTTACTTGATAAAAATTTAAAAGTAGAAGATATATTTTATGCTTTTTGTAAAGAAAATGAATTATTTATCATTAAAAATTCTGATGTTAATTAAATTTTATTGTTAATTAAGTATATTGTTTCTACTAGAGACTTGTGATATAATAGTTTATATAATAAGGAGGGTGCTTGTGAAAGATAAGGATAAAAATATAGAAGAGGCTATTGACAATATTTTTGGAGAAGATGTATTGACAATTAACACTGATAGTGATGATAGTAATGATAACGATTTATCTAAAACTTCTTTAAATATATATAATTACGAAAATAGTGATATAGACCTATCAAAATTAGATGATGAAACTAAAAATCAATTAGAAAATGATCATGAAGCTTTAGATAATTATGATACTAATGATGAAAAAAGCACAGATGAACAAAATGAATCAAATAATGTTATGAGCTTGGATTCTAGCAGTGACGATGATATTGAAGTTGAAAAACAAACTGATCTAAACGGTAAAAGAAAAGGTATATTAATAATTTTACTATGCGCTATATTATTAGTTATAGTTATTTTGACATTATTTATATATAATCTTAATTGTGAAAAAAACGTATCTTGTGTGTATAGTGTTAACGATAAAAACTTTGTCTTAAGTGATACAGTTAAAATAACATATAAAAAAGATAAGATATCATATGTTAATAGTAATTACAGTTATGCTGCTATAACAAAAGATTTTAAAGATCAAATAGATAATATAAGACAGGAAAAAATACCTGTTATTGTAAATTCAAATGGTATGAAAGGGTTTACTTATATCTTGAATGAGGAAAATGATAAGTTTTCAATTACTTCTTCACTTGATTTTACGTCTTTTGATTATGATGAAATATCTAAAATAGATCAAAAAACAAAACCTATTAGTTATTTTGAAATTGATTCAAACTTAACCTATAAAAAACTTAAAAACATATTAGAAAAACAGGGTTATACTTGTAAAAAGTCTAAATAATAAATCAGAATGTGATCTGATTTTTTTTGGCAAAAATTTTAAGTTTAATTGTTAATTATTAAAAATTATGTTATAATTGCTTACAAGGAAGTGAAGACATGAGAAAATTAACTGAACAAGAACTAGTTAGAAGACAAAAAGCACAAAATATAAGAGAACTTGGAATGGATCCTTTTGGGCATGTTTTTAAAAGAACAGCCTTTAATAATGAAATAAAAGAAAAATATAAAGATGTAGATCATGATGAATTTGAAAACATTAATGACGAAGTAACTATTGCAGGAAGAATTATGTTTATTAGAAAGATGGGTAAAGCATCATTTTTCAGTATAAAAGATAAGACTGGACCTATGCAAGTATACATTTCAATTAATGATGTTGGAGAAGATACTTATAACTTATTTAAAACAGCTGATTTAGGTGATATAGTAGGTGTACGTGGTAAAGTTATGAAAACTAAAACTGGTGAAGTTACCGTTAAATGTTTAGAGTATACTCATCTTGTTAAAGCTTTAAAACCATTACCAGAAAAATTCCATGGTTTAACTGATAAAGAAGAAAGATATAGAAGACGTTATGTTGATTTAATTATGAATGAAGATTCTAAGAATATAGCTTTCTTAAGACCTAAAATTATTAAATGCATAAGGGACTTTATGGATGGTGAAGGCTTTACTGAAGTAGAAACTCCAATTCTTACATCACTATTAACTGGTGCTTCAGCTCGTCCTTTTATAACTCATCATAATACTCAAGATTTAGATATGTATTTACGTATAGCTCTTGAATTGCCTCTTAAGAGGTTATTAGTAGGTGGTATGGAAGCTGTTTATGAAATTGGAAGAGTATTTAGAAATGAGGGTATGGATTTAAAGCATAATCCAGAGTTTACATTAATGGAAGCTTATTTAGCATATAGCAACTTAGAAGGTATGATGGACTTAACTGAAAAAATGTATCAAACAATTGCTAGAAAAGTATTTAATAAAATGACTTATAATTTTAATGGTTATGAAATTAATTTAGAGGGTCCATGGAAAAGAGTTAGTATGACTGATGCTATTAAAGAGCAAACAGGCATAGACTTTAAAAAAGAAATGACTGTTGAGGAAGCTTTAAAGTTAGCCGAAGAACATAACATAGAAGTTCAAGAACACGAAAGAAGTGTTGGACATATAATTAATTTATTCTTTGAAAAATACGTAGAAGAAACTCTTATTCAACCTACGTTCTTATATGGTCATCCAATAGAAATTTCTCCTCTTACTAAGAAGAATCCTGATGATCCAAGATTTGTTGATAGATTTGAATTATTTATAGCTGGTAAAGAGTTTGCTAATGCATATACTGAGCTTAATGATCCAATTGATCAGTTAGAAAGATTTGAAGAACAATTAAAAGAAAGAGATTTAGGAAATGATGAAGCTAATGATATTGATATGGATTTCATAGAAGCTTTAGAGTATGGTATGCCTCCAGCTGGTGGTATTGGTTATGGAATAGATAGATTATGTATGTTATTCTTAGAACAAGATTCTATTAGGGACATACTATTATTCCCATTAATGAAGCCAGAAAATGATAATACAAGTGCAAAAGAAGAAAATTAATTCTTCTTTTTTCTTTATATATTTTTTTAAATATGATATATAAATGTAATTAGAGGAGAGGAAACATAAATGGGAGCGTTAAATATCAAGCGTGGGACGAAGATGCAGCTTGCGAAAGAAGCAGTTGCAGGTCGGGAGCCAGAGTTTAACATGATTAGTACATTTAATAAAGAATTGGATGAATCTGCATTTCTGGTATCAGTCCCGATGCTGGATGGAAAAGCGCTTCCTGCAGATGAAACGCAGAAATTTTTGTTCCGCTATGAAGAAGGGGAGGAAACCCGAATTATTGCCGGGTATGTGGATGATGTAGTAAAAGAGGGAATCCGCCATTACTGGAAGATTCGAAGGGTATCGGAGAACAGGCAGTTTGTCAAGCGTGTCGATGTCCGTATGAAAGTAGAATTTCCGGTACAATTTATGCAGGATACC
>OIZL01001424.1_pt1 | contig 12979 bp, 14 predicted proteins | sample 1588541 | NCBI WGS metagenome assembly OIZL01 (sample SAMN03283285) | human gut metagenome | biome: human-associated habitat; material: feces | host: Homo sapiens | place: Peru | collected 2012 | reverse complement strand
AATCTTATCATAAAATAGTTTACTTGTCAAAAACTATTTCACAACGCTATCTATACTTCCATCACTCATTTTAGTAGTTAATGTATCTCCTGTTTTAATATCTTTAACACTCTTAACTATTACGCCATTACAAGTAGTAACAGAATACCCTTTTTCTAGTATATTCAAAGGATTTAATAGTTCTAACTTAGTTTTTAAATTATCTAACATAGTTTGTTTTCTTTCTAAATCATAACCAATATTTCTATTTAATTTTTCTATTAAATTATCTAGTTTTTGTTCTTCACTTTGATACATATTAGTAGGATTATTTAAAATATAATTATTTTTATATTTATCTAAAACTTCTTCATAATTAGAGAGTTTCTTAGTTATAACACTAACAATTCTTGCTTTATAATCATTTAAATATCTAGTAATTTCTAATTTATTTGGAACAACTAATTCGGCTGCTGCGGTAGGCGTAGGTGCTCTTAGGTCTGCTACAAAATCACTTATTGTATAATCTATCTCATGTCCAACAGCACTTACTACAGGCTTGTTTGTCATATATATTTGTCTAGCCACTATTTCTTCATTAAAGGCCCATAAGTCTTCAATAGATCCTCCACCTCTACCTAAAATAATTACATCTACATCACTTTCATCAGCCTTTTTAAGCATTCTAACAATATTTTCTTTAGCTCCTTCTCCTTGTACTAATGTAGGAAATAAAATTATTTCAGTTAAAGGAAATCTTCTGTTAATTGTACTTATTATATCTTTAACAGCTGCTCCGGTAGATGCAGTAATTACTCCAACTTTTTTAGGTATTCTAGGTAATTTCTTTTTAATATTTGGATCAAATAATCCTTCACTTGCCAGTTTTTTCTTTAACTCTTCAAACAAAATATATAAGTTACCTACTCCATCTTCTTTCATATCAGTAACAGTTATCTGATAATTTCCACCTGACACAAATACACTAATTTTGCCCTTAACATCAACACTCATTCCATCTTTAGGAACAAAATCTAATCCATAGTTTTTATAATTAAACATAACTGCATTAATCTTACTATTTTCATCTTTTAAACTAAAATATAAGTGTCCTCTAGTATGAAACTTTAAATTACTTATTTCGCCTTTAACATGAACATAAGACAAAAACTCGTCTCTATCCAAGACGGTTTTAATATAATTATTTACATCACTTACACTCAAATAGATATCTCTATTCATTAATTTCTCCATCACGAATATTATCTAAAACAGCATTAAGCATTTTAGTAACTTTTTCATCACTATATTTTTTAGATAATTCTATACCCTCATTTATACTAACAACATGTGGTGTATTTGTATATAATAATTCATATGTACTCATTCTAAATATTGCTTTATCGATATTTCCTAATCTAGATACTGTCCAATCTTTCATATATTTATTAATTAATTCGTCTAACTCACTTTCATGATTTAAAACACCATTAACTATTTCTAATATAAATTTATCTTCATTAGCTTTATTTTCTTCTAAAACACTTTCTAATTCATATTCCATATTTTCACTTCTATATACATTAATTTGATACAGAATAGTCATAATATTTTCTCTTAATTCACTTCTCGTTTTCTTCATAATTCCAACTCCTACATAATTATACCAGTTTTATTTGAAAATATCTATCACAAAGTGTAAGAATTAATATCATATTCTGAATTTTCATTATTAGTAAATGTATTATTATGTAAGTTTAGATATCCAACTATATTTTCTTTAGGTATTACATACATATTTCCATGCTTTTTTACTAATGTATTTTCTTCTCCTATCATGCTTGCCACGATTACCATTAAATCTTTATTTCTTGTTTGAGGACTACCTAATTTATTAGTTACGTATCCTTCAGGATCTAAATAAAAGCTTTCTTCTAATGGATTAACAGCACTAAATAGTCTATTATCTTCTAAAATAATTCCATTATCATTTATTTTATCTCCTTTATCAATTTCAGTTAGATGAACATAAAATGTAACATCATCACTTCTTAAGGCATCCATTGCTTCACTTAATTCATAAATATCCATAAACTCTCTCCTATATATTCTTTAAACTTTCTAAAACTCCTTCAAAAGTTTCTGCTTTAATTAATTTTATTTTATAATTATTTTCTTTTACTAATACTTCTGCTTCTTCATAATTTCCAGCTGGTACTATAAATACATCAGCTTTATTTTTAACAGCCCCACTTAATTTATATTTAACTCCACCTATTTCTCCGACTGAACCATCAAGATTCATTGTACCAGTGCCAGCGATAGTTTTACCTTTAGTAATATCTTCTTTCACTATACTATTATATATTTCTAAAGTACTCATAAGTCCACCAGAAGCACCACTTTCATTATTACTATAATTAAATTTAATAGTTCTATCAGTACTAACTTTAATAGCATTTACTAAATACATTCCAATTAATTTCTTTCCATCACTTTCATAAATAGTACCAGTCTTAATCTTTTCTTTTCCATTATTTATAACACTAAATTCTAGTGTATCATTTACTTCATGTTCATTTATAATATTTGTTAAATCTTCAAAAGTACTAATACTTTTTCCATCAACTTTTTTAATTATATCTCCAACTTTTAAATCAGTCTTAGCACTTTCAAATACATAGTATACAGTTAAATCATTTTTATCAATTTTATAAGGCTCTTTAGCATATTCAAAAGCAACTTTAATAGCTATTTCATTAACATTCTCTAAATCTATTTGTCCTCTTTTTAGAATATCTTCATAGTCTTCATTTTCTATTCTTTCATCATCTAAACTAACTAAATCCCAACTAGGTATAACTTTGCTTAAAAGTACAAATGGAATAATACCTTTCTTGGCACTTACATAAGTTAAATTAAAAGTTCCTTTATTTTTATATTCATTATCTATTTCTATTCTATCGTTTAAATCACTTAATCCACCGGGTGTATATATTTCATAATCTAATTTAAATGTAAATAAAAATATTAAAATACCATATACTATCAATATTTTATAATTATCTTTTATAAATTTCTTAATTTTATCATATACTTTATTAGTCATTTTTACTCTCCATTAATAATTATAACACAAAGGTGTGATATTTATGTTAAATAAATTAAAAAAATTATTTATATTTCTAACATTTACTTTATTGATTTTTACATTTATAAATAATTCAAATATTATAATTTATTCAGTAAATGTAAGTATTAACTTATTTATTAAAAATTTATTTGTAAGTTTGTTTCCATTTTTTTTATTAGCTGATTTCCTTATTAATTATAATTATGTCTATTATTTAAGCAAGATATTTAAATTTAAATATAGTTATGTTATTTTAATGTGTATGCTTTCCGGTCTACCTAGTAATGCAAAGTATATTAGTAAACTTTTAGAAAATAATCAAATAAATAAGGAAGATGCAGAAATTCTTATGAGTGTAACATTTTTTCCTAATCCAATGTTTGTTGTTGTTTCTATTGGAGTACTAGTATTTAATAACACTTTTACAGGTATAGTAATGCTTTTAAATATATATTTATCTAATATAATATTTTATTTAATAAAGTATAAGAAATTAACTAAAAATAATATTAAAATAAATAATAATCAATTATCTTTTTCTAGTCTATTAAAATCATCTATATTAAATAATATGAATACTTTAATAGTAATTCTAGGCACTATAGTTTTTTTTACTACTATAACTAATATATTGTTTAATTATATTGAAATACCTTTAGTATTTGAAAGTATTATTACATCAATATTTGAAATGACAAGTGGTATAAAAAAGATTAGTGATTTAACTATATCTACTAATCTTAAATATATGCTTATTTCATCTTCTTTATCTTTATCAGGGCTTTCTATACTTGCTCAAGCATCAAGTATGTTAAGTAATTATAATCTTGATTTTAAATCAATAATAAAGAACAAATTAATTATATTATTACTGAATATAACTACCAACTATATCTATATTAAATTCTTGATGTAATTGAATTGGTAAAGTTATGTAAAAAAATTGTTGATATTGATTTATTTCAATTGGTTCAAATGAATATTTGTCAGGTAGTTTTTTTCTAAATTCAACTATAACATTGCTAGTATCTGTGATGTTTTCATATTGAATTGTATTATATACACCATCACTGTTTTTTATAAGTGATATTTTTTTAACCATATCATCGCCTAGTGAAATAGCCACATTATCAGTTGTTGCACTACAAGTATAAGTACAATTATATCCGTAACAACAACTTATATTAGTTACCTGCTTTTTTCTAATATCTTCATTTATATATTTAGCTATTGTATTTCTTAAAATAACCATTTCTGTATCATCTTTTACTCCATCTTCATTTTTTCTTATAGTTATAAGAAAATTGAACAAAAATGCCATTATAAGAGAAAGTAAAGCAATTGAAATTGTTAATTCTATCAAAGTAAATCCTTTTTTATTCATAATTAATGTGCTCCTCGCCATAACTTTAATGAACTATAATAGTTCTTATTATTTCTTCTATATTGAATAATTATTGTTGAACCTTCACTACTTATAGTTTTCAAATATTGTTTTAATGAATTCGGTAATTCATCTGAGTTTTCATCTAGCAATGACTGAGTAGAATATTGTACCAAATACACATTTTCTGCTCCGTAGAAAGGAAGTATACCACTGCATTCACTAGACATATATGTTGTACAATTACTTTGATTAAGTTTTACATAATTAGTAGTTACATCCCAAAACCAATTTGATATTACATAATCTCTTATAATATCTGTTTTATATAAATCACCAATAGAATCATAATTAGCACGTGCATCTATATTACTTGTTACTTTTACATATGCTGAATAGATAGTTAGGACGGAAACAGTAACTACAACTACAACCAGTAAAGTTTCTAAAAAAACAAACCCTTTTTTCATTCGTGATCCACCTTCTCATTAAGTATATTTTTAACTTCCATAACTTGTTTATTAACAATCTTGTCTCTATAAGTATAAAGTTGAAGTAAAGAAAGCATAATTATCATAAATACTATTATGAATGAATACACAAGTGCTGTAGAAACAAACCCTTTTTTCTTCATATAATCACCTACTATACTTATAGTATATCACAAACATATAATAATTAAAAATATAAAAAGAAACTTTTTTTAAGTTTCTTTAGTTAACTGCGCTAGCACATGTACTATCTATTGATACTTGGTAAGGATTTGTTGGAGTACCATTACCACTTGAATATTTAGTACAATATTTTAAACTTATTACTGGTCTTATCAAAAAGTCATCAGTTACAACAGTTAATATTAATCTTGCTGGTGCTTTTGACGCTAATACACAATGTACATAAGGGTATGTAGATTCAGGTTGCCATGCTTCTGGAGTCATTAACCACCATCCATCATATCCGGCTACGTTTTGACCAGCACTGTTTGTATAGTACCAAGCATATGGACTATCTAAACTAACCATTCTCACACCACCTGCATACATAACTTCATCTCCAGTCATTAATGCTATTGGATATTTTAATTGTCCATTTCCTCCACCTACTGTACTTGCACTAAATTTATCTTCTATTGCTTGAGTACTTTCAAATAATCCACCGGTAATATTAGATCCGCATCTATAACTTGGTGTATCACGATTTAATCTTCTTTGTCCTGCATATCCAAAGAAACTACCAGAATTAGACCATTTACCAGACCAAATGCTTCTGTCACTACAATATATTGCAGTTTTACTTATATATTTATCATAATTAGTTAATAAATTGTTTTTATACCATTTATCAATATAAGTTTTAGCAGTACTACTTGTAGTATTTTTTCTGTTATCAGCTAAACTAGAAGTTCCACCATACATGTAGCCTACATATCTTGATTGACCAAGAGAACTATTAAATGCCGATGCACCAATATAACCTTTTGTTGTGTTATGACTTGTACCTAGATAAAGCATTCTTACACTTCCATCTTCATTTATACGTATTATTCTCCAATAGAACCCTCCGAACTTTACCCAGTTATTTGTTGTATTTCCTGAATAATAGTATACATCTTCTCCTATACCATCTCCATCAACATCTTCAGTCCATTGTTCAGTTGATGTACTACTTCTTTTATATATTGTTCCAGTTGTATTTGATATATTTGCTTCTCCCACGTCAGTTCTTTCTTCTACATTAGGATTATCTTCTAATATTTTAGCGGCTAAAGATCCTTTTTTATAAGGCGATGATTCCATAAACGTTACACTACAACTTATGTTAGACAATATATTATTAATTGTTAAAGTGCTACCACTAATTGTTCCGTTACATGTAGTTGTTGCTCCTTCAATTGTATATCCATCACTTGGAATTAAAGTAAATGTTTTATTTGTACCATAGGCAACACTACCACTTCCTGGACTTACAGATCCACCAACAGCAGTTATCCTATATGTATAATAAATTCTTGGGAATGTTACTGTACAACTTATATTTTGTGTTACATTTGATATGGTTAATACATTGCCACTGATTGTTCCATTTTTACAAGTGCTTGTGACACCTGTCAAAGTATAACCTGTTTTGGGAGTTAAGTTAATTCTCACTGATGTCCCATAACTAGTGTATATGCTTGAAGGACTTACAATACCAGTTGAAGAAGAAACACTTACATAAAATGTTTTAACTGAAAAGACAACTTCACATTCGACATCTTCTTGTACGTTTGATATTGTTAAAATATTTCCATTTATATCTCCATTACATGTAGTTGTTACCCCTTCTAACTTATGTGTTGAATCAGGGGCCAATGTAATTGTTAAAGTATTTCCTTTAATAATTTTACCAGTATTTGGAGTAGCGCTTCCACCCGTTACATTTATATTGTAATTAAAGTAAGTTTCTTCATAAATTATCCATGGATTAGACTCAGTACCAGCACCAGTAACTTTTGTATCAGGCACTAAATATGTAGTTGGTCTTACATGACTATCATCATCAGTTCCATTTAACACTTCAATATGATTATTATTAATTATAAAATATGGTGTAAGATTATATAAATAGGAATTATTTCCACCAATCACATCATATTCATATTTACTTAGTAACCCTAAGTTATTAAATGAACTTGATGTACATCCGGTACTACTACAATTGAACATATTATTAAAATATATTTTATTTTCTGTATCATATAAACTATTAAATACTAAATTTACACTATTGTTAAGATTAGCCTTGGTAGTTGTATCAACTAATTTAGCCTCGACTACAGTTAATCCAACTACCATAGACATAATTATAAATATCATTTTTCTTATTGTTTTCATAGCATCACCTAATTTACTGCACTACTACAACTTGTACTTGCACTTACTGTATATGGATTGCTACTACTTCCATCTCCACTCGAATATTGAACACAATATTTTAAAGAAATTACTGGTCTTACAAGCCTTTCAGTTGTAACACGTGTTCCCATTGATCTTCCTGGATATTTAGAACCATAAAGCATAAAATGATTAGCTCCTTGATTGAAATACATAGGAGTCAATGTCCACCAAGCTTTTTCTCCCACTATACTATCTCCATTACTATTGGTATAAGTCCATATAGTCGTACTTCCAGTTGTTGGATCTACTCCTGCGAATACTGCCTCATCCAAAGTAATTAACGCTATTGGATACTTTAATTGTCCATTCCCACCACTTGCAGTACTAGAACTAAATTTATCTGCTACCGCTTGTGTTGTTTCAAATAGTGAACCATTCTTTTTAGTTCCACATCTATATGAAGGTCTTCCATTTGCATCTTCGAGTCTTCCATATATAGCACCTTTATATGCTATTGCTCCATTTACATCTTTTGCACTATCAGATGAAATTGCTCTATCGTTACAATATATTGCTGTCTTGCTTATATATTTATCATAACTTGATAATAAGTTATTTTTATACCAATTATCTACAACAGTTTTAACTGCGCTTGATGTAGTATTTTTTCTCCAATAAGCTAAAGATGTTGTTGTTCCATACATGTATCCCGTATACATAAAACTTTCTTTATTACCATTGTATGTTGAAGTTGCAATATATCCAGTTGTTGTACTAGGCGTTGTTCCTGAATATAAAAGTCTTACACTACCATCTTCGTTAATACGTATTACTCTCCAGTAGAATCCTCCAAACTTAACCCAGTTCTTAGTCATACTTCCTGCAAAGTAATATGAGTCTTCTCCCATTCCATCTCCATCTACATCTTCTGTATATTGTCCTTCATCTGTACTGCTTGCTTTAAACATAATTCCATTAGTTTCTTCACTAAATGGTTTCATAAATCCTTCTCTTTCTCTTTCCCTAATATCACTGTTGTTATTCATTAGTTTATGTGCTAATGTACCTGGTAAATATATATCTGGGAATGTTATTGAACAATTTAATGTAGATTGTACATTCCTTATAGTTAATACATTTCCTGTTATTGTACTATTTGAACATGTTGTTGTAACACCTTTGATTTTATGTATTAAATCTGGTGTTAATTGAATAATCAAGTTTTGTCCTGAACCAATTGATCCACTACTTGGAGTTATTGTTCCTCCACTTGCTGTAATATTATAGGCAAATACTGATTTAGAGAACGTTACCATACAATTCATATTCTGCGATACATTTCTAATTATTAATGATGTTCCACTTATTGTTGCATTCGTACATGTGGTTGTTGCTCCAACTGCTGTATATCCTGTACTTGGTGTCAAACTTAATGTAACTGAATTACCATGATTAACTACTACACTTGATGGGCTTACACTTCCAGTTGATGATGAAACACTAATATAATACTTTTTAATCGGAAATACCACTTGACAATCTAAATCACTTTGTACATTACTTATAGTTAAAATGTTTCCATTTATTACTCCATTTGAACATGTTGTGGTTGCTCCATTTGTTGTATGTGATGAATCGGGTGTTAAGGTAATTGTTAAAGTGTTTCCTTCTAATACTTGTCCATTACTTGGATTAACACTTCCTCCGCTTACACTTATATTATAATTGTAATAAATTATATCGTATATTTTCCATGGATCATCATATGTTCCGCTTCCTGTCACTTTTGTATCTGGTACTAAATGTACACTTGGTCTAACATAACTATTATCTCCTGACCCATTTAATACTTCAACATTAGTTCCATTCAATACAAAGAAAGTATTCATATTATATAAATAAGAATCATCTCCACCAACTTTGTTATATTCATACAAACTAAGTATTCCTATATTATTAAAATTACTTGTACTGCATCCAGTAGTATTACAATTAAACTTATTTGTTGTATATATTTTTCTATCTGTACTATCAAAATCACTATATATTTTACTTAAATCATTTATAAGATTAGTCTTAGTTGATGTATCAACCATATCTGCATTTAATAAACTAAAACTAAATATCATTAATAAACTAAAAATATATTTAATAAACTTTTTCATATAACACCCTCTTATCATCTATTCTAATATAATTTTACTATTTAAAAAAAACTAAGTCAAGAACAACCTAAATATTAGAAACTAATTATAAGAAGATTTAAATTTATTTCATTTTTCCCTTAATTCAACTTTATCACATAGTATATATGTTTGTCAATAAATTGTTTGTTTTTTATAAAATAAAAAAAGTCTAAGTATCACTTAAACTCTTCTATACATATACTAAATTAGGAGTCTATATGAATAAATTTAATGAAATTAAAAATTTATATAAAACTAATAAGAAGTTATTCAACACTATACTTCTAATAGTTAACATTGTTTTAATATTTTGGCAATCAATATTTTCATTAATATCTCCATCAAGATCAAATGTATTTTTACTTTTAATACTTATAACATCTTTACTTTATCAAATAATTAAAGATGGTTCTTAATAAAATCATTAGTTCTATACATATAATCTATAAATAATTTAGTATTTCTTACATTATTAAATTCATTATCAGTTTTTTCTAACTTTTTAGGCATACTTATCATTATAAAAAATAGTTTTAATTCTTCTTTAGTTAATTTAAAAGTATCATTATACACTTTAAACATAGACTTAAAATCTATGTTTTTATATTCATTTTTGTATAATTTATATATATCTAAGATGGGTGTATCAACCATATAATTTTCCCAACCTATAAGTAAATCCTTATCACTTCTTAAAAAATTATCTTTTCTCAAATTATTATGCACTACACTAACTCTTTCTTTAGTTTTATCTTTAACTAAGTTATACCAAGCATTAAGTTCTTTTTCTATGTAAAACAAACTAGAATTAACTATAGAATAATTTCTAACAAATAAATAATTACTTGGAGACATATATGTTTCAATATCAGCCTCACTTATATACTTTTCATAATAGTCTTTTAAATAGTCTATATTATCTATTAAAGTATTATAAATATCTTTATATTTAAGTCTACTTACATCTTTATAATATGTTGTTTTATAGTGTAAATCAGCAATTGTTCTAATAAAGTCTTCATCATCGTTTTGGTTAAAATATTTCTTTTCATTATAGTATTCATATTCTACATCATTTCTAGTTTCTTTTTCTATGTTAGGATAACATAAGAAATTTCTTCTATTTAAATAGTCAAATAAACTATTCATATCCTTACTTTTCTTTTTAATAACAACTTTTTTGTCTTCAGTTTCTATAATTTTTACATTTCCCTTGATTGTTATTTTATTAATTTTTTTCATTTTCTAAACAAGGAATAACTATTTTATCTCCAATTTTTATATTTTCTACATCATTGTATTCTTTAATGTCATTAATTTTAACATTATATTTAATCATAATACTTTCTAAAGTATCTTCTTCTCTCATAATATAAACCTTAAATTTATTATATCCACTTTCAGGCATAACATCCAATACTTTATTAATTGTTTCTTCTTTATCTAACTTATCATCAAGCATTAATTCATTATGATATTCTTCTTTGATAGGTTCTTTCTCTTCATTTATATTTTCAAGCATTTCATTAATACTATTCACTTCTTCCCCCTTATTTAACTCTTCATCTACAAATTCACTAGTATGTTCATCAATAGTTAATTCTTCATAATCCATACTTAATGCCATCTTTAAATGAAGAATATCTTTTTCAACAGAATAACTAAAATCACTTATAGTAATATCAATAGTATCCTTATCAATCATACTAGATAAAGCAATAGTAAATGGTATAGTATAAGAAAATTCCTCTGTTGTTATACTAGATTTGGTTACTTTATACTCTCCCACTAAATCAAAATAGCCTTCAATAGTATCATCAAGTATTTTATAATCATGTGTTAAAGAAATATTAGTAATTTCTGCTACGAAGGTTTTCATAATACAATCTTTTTTAAATTCAATAATATTATTCATAATAAAACACTCCTTTCATTTAAATATATGATGGAGTGTTAATTTAATACCTATCTTTTTAATAATTTTTTATATGGAGTTTCATAAATAGAAACGTATCCTTCTTGTTCTAATTCATCTATAATTTCTTGTTTCCAAATACCATACTCATCTAATTTAATAAGTCTAGAATACATATCATCTAAAATACAATAAGTTCTGATTCTTCTTAAATTATCAAATGAAACATATTCTTCATAAAAGTATCCTTTTATTTTATTATCTTTACCATAAATCATTTTGATCCATCTAGTTCTTGGTTTATCTCTCATCTTTATTCCCCCCTTTAAATAGATAATCAAATATTTCTTTATAATTATCTACGAAAATAAATTTAATTTTGTTTTTTATTACAGGTTCTAATTTTACCACATTTCTTTTATTTTCGCAAGATAAAAAGATAATATTAATATTGTTTTTAACCGCTGCATAACATTTTTCTCTAATTGCACCTACTGGAAGTACATCACCTAAAAGTGTTATTTCCCCGGTCATGGATACGTTATTAGGTATTTTTTTATCAAGTAAATAACTTAGGATTGTTGTAGTAATAATAGTGCCCGCACTAGGTCCATCTTTTGGTATCGCACCTTCTCTAAAATTTAAATGAATAGTTTTATTAAATTTAGATGGTTCTATATTAAAATACTCTTGATTTGATTTAATATAACTTAAAGATATTTTGATACTTTCTTTTAAAACATCTCCTAAACTACCACTTGTAATAAATTCTTCTTTACCAGGATAACTAGTTACTTCAATCTCTAATATGGATCCACCATATGCATTCGCAGCAAGTCCTTTAGATAAACCAACTCTACTTTTAGTATTTCTTGTAGGTAAATACTTAACAGTACTCAAATACTTTACTAAATCTTTTTCTTTAATTTCAATATTAGATAATTTACTATTATTAATTTTACTCTCAGTAATAACCTTCCTAATAATTTTATTTAAAAGTCTTTCTAATTCTCTTACTCCACTTTCTTTAGTATAACCATCTATAATCTTATAAATAACATTATCACTTATATTTATATTAACATTATTTATACCATTTTTATCTTTAACTCTTTCTAATAAATAAGATTTAACTATATTTACTTTCTCATAATCAAGATATGCATCTAAATATATAATTTCTAATCTATCTTGTAAAACTGGTGGAATAAGTTCAATATCATTCGCTGTTAATATCCAAGTTACATTATTTAAATTTACTTTTTCTTCTATATAATTATCTATAAAACTGGAATTTTGATTAGAATCAAGTAAATCTAATAATGCGCTCGCAGGATCTCCTTTATAATCTTTACTAAGTTTATCAACTTCATCTAGCAATATAACTGGATTCATACTACCTGATTTAATTAAAGATGTAATTATTTTACCAGGACTACTTCCTATATATGTTCTTCTGTGTCCAATAAGTTCTGCTGGATCATTTATTCCACCAAGACTAATTTT
>OIZL01001423.1_pt1 | contig 12980 bp, 14 predicted proteins | sample 1588541 | NCBI WGS metagenome assembly OIZL01 (sample SAMN03283285) | human gut metagenome | biome: human-associated habitat; material: feces | host: Homo sapiens | place: Peru | collected 2012 | reverse complement strand
AAATTTTGTTTCATTTAATGAATAACTACTTTTATGTTTAATAAAAGTAGTTATTGTTAGAGAGTAAATTAAAATTAATATAATTAGGGTTAAATACAGTTTATTTGACAGTAATATATTCCTTAATTTGATCATATTTCTTATCTCCGATGCCTTTTACTTTCTTAATATCTTCAATACTTTCAAACTTACCATTTTCTTCTCTATATTCAATAATTTTTTTAGCTGTTGATTCTCCTATACCGTTTATTTTGCTTAATTCTTCTATTGTAGCAGTATTAATATTCACAACCAAGTTCAACTCTTCTTTTGTTTCTTTAGAATTATTATCATTTTCTTCTACTTTTGGTTCTTGAAAATCATTAGTTATAATTTCTTCGCTTTTAATTGTTATAGTATTATCAGTTTCTTTTATTATTTCTTGATTTTTTCTTGACTTTATTTCTTCTATTTCAGTAATACTATTTACTATAATAACATTTTCGTCTTCTAGCTTTTTACTTAGATTTAAATATCTTGTATAAGAATCATTAGTAAATCCTCCAGCTGCATTTATTGCATCAATTACTCTTGAATCATTTAATAATTCATATACACCTGGATTAATCACTTCACCTTTAATGTCAACAAATATATTATTGTTGCTTTCATTAGCTATAGTTTCTATTTCATCATTCTTAGTTTCTTGTGGTTTATTATGTTTAACTATTTCTTCACTAATTATTTCTTTTTTTACATGATTATTATATTTATAATTAATAAAATAAAAACTCATAAGTCCTATCACAATAACAAATAAACAAATTACTGAAATGATAATTTTCTTTTTATTCATATAAAAGAATTCATATAATTTAGACATTTTTTCCTCCTTTCATTTCAAAATTATCATACTTTTAATCCGTTGTCAATTAAGTTCAAAATTAAGAATTGACCATTCAATTATTAATTTTAACTAGCTTTTTTTAAAACAAAATTAACATTTGTATATATTTTTAAAAAAATTGACTATTCAACATTAAATTTTGAATCTATAAAAAAAATGAAATTTTTTTCAAATTTCATAATTTTTCTACCTTTTTTCCCACTAATTGTAAATCACTCATTCTTTTTTCTACTTTTCCAATAACTTTTATAATATCACCTTTTTTCAAAAAAAGATTTTGTTTATATAATAGTGGAAATAATATTAAAGTTGTTTTAGCATATTCATCACTTATATTAATAAAAGCCATTTTTTCGTTATTTTTAGTAGTTATTTCTTTTATATTATCAATCAATGCAATAACAGTAATATTTTTATCAAAATATAAATTGATGTTATTTAATAAACAAGTATTATCTCTTTTATATTTTGTCACAGGATGATTTTTAACATAAAATCCAAATAAATCATATTCATATTTTATTATTTCTGCATTAGAATATTCGTCATATAACACAATTTCAGGTTTCAAAACAAGTGAATCGTCTATCGTTTTACATAATTCTGAATAATTTATTATATTTTTTAAATTATTTATCATCGTTTTTCTATTAAGTCCGAAACTATCTAAAGCTCCAGATAGAATTAAACTTTCAATCGTTTTTGTATTAACCTTATTTGAATATATTCTTTTTATAAAATCATAATAATCTAAAAATATATTTTCTTTTCTAACTTCTAATATCATATTTACAGCTTCACTTCCTACATTTTTAATAATAGTTAACGGTAAATATATTTCTTTATTATATAGAGTATACTTATTAGTACTAATATTTATATCAATGGTTTTTATATCTAATCCATTTAGCTTTGCTTCATCAATATATTCTTTCGTTTTAACAGTACTTCCAATAACCATATTTAAAAGAGTCATCATAAAATATTCTCGAAAGTGTGCTTTTAGAAAAGCAAGTTCATACGCAACTAAAGCATAAGCTACAGAATGACTTTTATTAAACCCATAGTTAGCAAATTTAAGTACCAAATCATATATATTGATTGCTATATTTTTATCATACCCATTTTTTACTGCTCCAGTAATAAATTCATCTTTATATTCTAAAATAACACTTTCTTTCTTTTTGCTCATCGCACGTCTAATGATATCAGCTTTACTATAAGTGAATCCTCCAATTCTTTTTAGAATTTCAATTATTTGTTCTTGATATACTATTATTCCGTATGTGTCTTTTAAAATATCCTCTAATTCAGGCAAAATATAATTAACTTTTGTTTTTCCTTCTCTTGCTTTTATTAACTCTGGTATATTATCTCTAGAACCTGGTCTATACATTGCAATCGCAAGTATTAAATCACTAAAATTTTTCACTTTTAATACTTTAAGAAAGCTTTTCATCCCTTCACTTTCAAACTGAAATATACCTGTGGTATCCACATTATAAAATATTTTTAAAGTTTTGTAATCATCTAAAGGTACTTTATTAATATCAATATATAATTTATTATTTTCATTTACTTGTTTCACTATTGTATCAATAATTGTTAAATTCTTTAATGCTAAAAAATCCATCTTAATTAATCCAAGACTTTCTAAATATTCCATAGTATATCCTGTTAATATTTGATCAGAACTCACATATAAAGGAACTTTATTCATTAAAGGTTCATCACTTATAACAACCCCCGCAGCATGTATACTAGTATGCCTTTTAAGCCCTTCTAGTTTGCTACATATTTGAACTAATTTTTTTAATTCAATATCTGAATTAACAATATTCATAAACACATTATTTTGATATAATTCTTTAAAAGTATCTTTATCACTGATACATTTAATCAATTTTTCAATATCAATATTAGATATTTTCAAAACTCTTCCCACATCACGTATAACTTGTTTTGGTAAAAGTGTTCCAAATGTTATAATATTAGCTACTTTATCTCTACCATATTTATTTTTGACATATTCAACTACTTCATCTCTTCTAAGATATTCTATATCAGTATCAATATCTGGCATAGTTATCCTATCTTTATTTAAAAATCTTTCAAAACTCAAATTATATTTAAGAGGATCAATTTCAGTTATGCCTAATGAATAACTCACTAAACTTCCAGCCGCACTGCCACGGCCAGGACCAACTACAATACCATTTTTTTTTGCATATAAGATGAAATCATAAACAATTAAAAAGTAATCAGCAAAATTCATATTTATTATAACATCTAATTCTTTAGCTAATCTTTTTTCATATACTTCATTAATATTATTATTAAGTCTTTTATTTAACCCTTTATAAGAAAGTTTTTTTAATAAATCTATACTATTTTCAGAATATCTAGGAAGTTTAAATTTAAATTCAGGAAAATCAATATTTATTAAATTAGCAAATTCAAATGTAGTTTTCGAATCGGCTTCATCAATGTTTTTATCCATTTCGTTATCAAAATCGTAATCAGATATATTTTCAACAGTTTTATTATCTCTAATCATCACCAAATATTTCAAATATTCTTTGTCAATATCTTTCAAATAATATGTTTCATTAATATAAACGATTTTATCGGTATATAACAATGCATTTTTCTTTTCATCAATATTTTTATAACTAATATAAGCAATATCATAGATTTCTTTATAATTCAAATATTTTTTATAATCATTAGTAACACAAATTAAATTAGACTTATGCTCTTTTAAATCTTTCATTGTTAATCCACGAATATTTTTAATACTAACTATATTTAACAAATTAACATATCCATCATAATTTATAGCATACAAAAGCATATCTAGATTATTTATTTTAACAGGTATTCCTATTATAGGTTTAATATTATATTTTTTACAAGTATTTACAAATTCCATGACACTAAACATATTAGTATCTGTTACTCCAAGAGCATTAATATTATTTTTATTTGCAAATAAACACAAATCATCTATTTTAATAAGACTACTTAATAATTCATAATTAGTTTTAATGCTTAATGGTATGTAATTCATATTTTCTTCTCCTTAATAATATTATATATCATTTATATTATTAAGAAAAGCGAACAAAGAAAAAAAGAAGATTTCTCTTCTTTCATCAATTATTATTAATTACCATTAGATTCTGTTGGTTTTGGAGTATAACTTCCACTTCCCGTACTTGTACCGCAATTAAATTTGTCACCAGCTGTGTATTCATGTACATCATTATTTAAATCAATATCAATTGAAGGTTTTATTTCATTTCCATTTTTATCCTTCTCTGGCTTTGAATAATAATAAGTCCCATTTGTAACAATTAAAGTACTTATTTTTCCTTCTTTATCAAATTCAACATAATACGCTAATGATTTATTATCACTAATGTTTAATGTTGCTTCTCCACTTGCAGTAGCCCACTTATTTGTAGAATCAGGATTAAGTTTTTCTCCAGCATAACAGTAAGGCCCAGGTGAATCATTAGTTAATGCATCACTTATATACTTAGTTTCAGCTGCTTTCCATACACTTTGAACTTGAGTAGCAAATGAATTTTTTCTTCCTTCCGTAAATAATCTTAAAATATTTGGAGTTACTAATAACATCAATATTGCAAGTATTGCTATAACTGCTAATAATTCAACTAAAGTAAAACCTTTTTTATTTAGTTTTTTCATTTCCAATCATCCTCTCCTCTTAGTTTAAAGATACACTTGGAATTATATATCTTTATTTTCTTACCATAGTTTCATTATAACAAAGCTAACACTTTAAGTCAATTATTTAAACGAATTTTTTATTTTTTTACATTTAATCTTTTGTAACATTCATAAATGCATTTATCAAATCCATTCCAGTACCAATCTTATCAATCTTATCTTTAAACCTCATACCATATCTTTCTTTCATCTCATTAATCATTTCTTCTATTGGAGTACCACGATTCAGTTTTTTATACCAAACTGAATTTTCTCTTATATATTTAATATTTATTGGATCACTATATAATTTTTCTCTAATTTCATATCTCATTAATCATCAAAAAACCTTTCTATATCATTTATACTTTTCTTTTTTTCTTTCTTAGGTTTATCCTCTTTTTTACTATCTTTTGTAACAACTATTTCTTCTAAAAAACCTAAAGCCTTTTGTAAAGAACCTATATTTTCTTCAAGTTTGTCGACATCTATTTTTTTAATATTATCAATTACACTTTTTACTGTACTTGAAAGATTCTTTTCTTCTTTTACTTCTTTAAAAATTTTAAAAGAGTTCCATATATCACTTTCTTCTCCATAAATATCAAACATTTCAAATAATTTCTGCCATGTAGTTTTTCCACTGTTAACTGCATTTGCTAAATATTTATTTTTACTGGCAAATATTTTAAATTCATCTTTCTTAGTCATACTGTTCACCACTATATTTTATGAATTAGTATTAACATTAAGACTATTTTCATAAAAACTATAATAACTATTTTCACTTATAATTATATGATCCACAACATCTATGCCAACTATCTTACCTGTTTTTATCATATTATTAGTTAATTCAATATCTTCCTTGCTAGGTGTAGTATCCCCAGATGGGTGATTATGCATTAATATTATAAAAGATGCACTTTCTTTAATTGCCTCTTTAAATACTTCTCTGGGTCCTGTAGAAACCTCACTTATAGTTCCTTTTCCTATCTCTTTCTTTAATATTAAATTCATCTTTCTATCAAATAATAATATATACATCCTTTCTTGCTTTAAGCCTATGAATTCATGTCTAAAAGCATTATATATTTGCATTGAATTATTTAATTTAACAAAGTTTTCTTGTTTAAATACTCTTTTTCCTAATTCAACACTAGCAAGTATTATACTAGCCTTAGAAAGTTTTATTCCTTTAATATTTGTCAAAGTATTTAGACCTACATTTTTCAGATTAGAAATACCGCCAATACTCTTAATAATATTATTAGATAATTCTTCAACAGAATTTTCTTTATTTCCAGTTCTTAAAAGTATGCTAAGTAATTCAGAATCACTTAAGTTTTCTACACCATTTATTTTTAACTTTTCTCTTGGTTTATCTTCGTTTAGCTTATCTCTATATTTCATATTTTTCCTTAGAAGATTTAAAATGATTTTTAATGCACTTTAATTATACAATACACATACAAAAAAAGAAAGAAAATTTCTTTCTTAATTACAACTATTGTCATAATCGACCTCATATGGACTTTCTGATGTTCCATTTCATCCTTTCTTCTAGCACTAAAAGCTATAGACTGATGCCTATGAATTTAATGTAAAACAAAAACTATGAGAGTTAGTTAGTAATAACCCCCCCCGAAATTCGTACCAAGTTTGGTACTTGATTCAAAGAGAATTAGTTCTTTCATAGTTTCGTTTACTCCTTTATTTTTTACAATTCAATTCTATCAAAAAAAGCAGTTGCTTTCAACTACTTTTGTGAATTTATACAAGTAAATTTAATTTTGTATTTGCTGAAGATAAATTTCTTTGCTACAGTTATATCAGCTGCACAAATATTTTTATCAATTTTAATTTCTTTAATGTAATCTTTTTCTTCTAAAGTTTCGCTAGTTATAGTTATTGGAAAGGAATTAATTTTGTTATCTTTTATATATTCTTTTGTTGCTTTTTTTAATTCATTTTTAGCCTCAATATATTTTAATTCATCTTGTTTGGTAATTCCAATTATTCCTATACCTAAAGTTAAAAGTACTATTAAAGACACCCATATTACAATAGTTTTATTATTCATTAATCATCTTTTCTTTCTTCGTAGCCACTTGTTTCATATTTTTTGCATTTTAAATAAGGCTTATATATCACTTCTTCATTTTCTTTATATACAGCAACATATCCAGAACAATTTTTATTATTATTATCTTTTAATTTCTTTAAATAACCATTATCTTTTAATTGACTAACTCTGATATTTAAAGTATCTAAACCTAATTCATTATTATAAAAATCATTTATATATTTTTTTGTAGCAGTTACCATATCATTTTCTAAATCACTATATTTAAATTCTTTTTTAGGTTCCTCTGTTTTATTATCTTTACTATTGTTTTTACCATTATCGTCTTTTGTAATTGAACTAGGGTAAAATTGCCAGTTCTCATCTACTAATCCTAATTTTCTTAATCCCCAAAAACTAAATAATAAACATACAACAAATACTAATAAGAACAATATTGCTTCTACAATACCCCATCCATTTTTATTTAACATAACTTTACCTCCCTTAGGTTAATTCTATCACAAGAATTTATTTTTTACAATTAGGACAGAACTTTTTACCTTTCTTTTCTACAAGTAAGTTCCCACACTCTGGGCATATTTCTCCAGTTGGTTTATCCCAAAAAGCATTTTTACATTTCGGATAATTACTACATCCATAAAAATCTTTACCTCTTTTAGTCTTTTTAACAACTATATCTCCATCACATAAAGGACACTTACAAATAACATTTACTTCTTTTTCTACTTTAGGTACATACTTACATTCAGGATACCCGGAACATGCCACAAATTTACCATACTTTCCATATCTATAAACAAGCGGTTTACCACACTCTGGACACGTTTCTCCAGTTTCTTCTGGTGCTTCCTTTTCCATATTTTTAAATGCTGTTTCTAAAAGTGGTTCAAAATCTTTATAAAATTTATCTATTAAATCATACCAAACCATTTTACCTTCAGCAACATAGTCTAAATCAGTTTCCATATCACTAGTATATTTAACATTTATAATACTAGAAAAGAACTCTTGTAATTTATCAGTGACTTGAATACCAACTGTAGTAGGTTCAAACTTCTTATCAACAACACTTATATACTTTCTTTCTTTTAGTACTTCAATTATTTTAACATAAGTACTAGGTCTACCTATACCTAAACTTTCTAATTCTTTAATTAATTTATCTTCTGTAAATCTAGCAGGTGGTTCAGTAAAGTGACTTGTTTTATGAATATCTTTACTTACTAATATATTTGATTTATAAGAACTAAAGTCAGGTAACACTTTATCTTCTGATTTTTCATACTCTTTATAAATCTTTAAATATCCATCAAACACTTGAACTTGCCCACTAGCTGTAAATTTATAATCATTATTATCTAATGTAACTGTAGTCGCAAGTACTTTAGCATCTGCCATTAAACTAGATAATGCCCTTATATAAATTAAATTATATAATTTGTATTCATCACTAGTTAAATGAAGCTTCATACTTTCTGGTGTTCTATTTAAACTAGTAGGTCTTATACCTTCATGAGCATCTTGTACATTTTCTTTATTTTTAGTAACTTTTACATTTCCAACATATTGTTTACCATAATTATTAGTAATAAATTTCTTAGCCTCACTTACAAACACATCACTTAATCTTGTACTATCAGTTCTCATATATGAAATTAAACCTACAGTTTCATTACCAATATTTTTACCTTCATATAATCCTTGTGCTAATCTCATAGTTTTAGATGCACTAAAGCCTAATTTAATACTTGCCATTTGTGTTAAAGTACTTGTAGTAAATACAGGTTTACTTTTCTTAGATTTTTCTTTACTTTCTACACTTTCTATTGTAAATGCATTAGATAAAGAATTTAATATATTATCTGCTTCAACATTTGATTTAATCTCAATCTTTTTATCTTTATATTTAGATAAACTTGCTTCAAAATCATTAAATTCTGCTTCTATAGTAAAATACTCTTCACTATTAAAAGCCTCAATTTCTCTTTCTCTATCTACAATTAATTTTAAAGCAACACTTTGAACACGTCCAGCACTTTTACCTTCAGTCTTATTTTGCATAAGTTTACTTAATCTAAATCCAATAATCCTATCTAATATTCTTCTTGCTTCTTGACTATGTACTAAATCCATATCGATATCTCTTGGTTCTTTAAATGCTTCTTTAATTGCATTTTCTGTTATTTCATTAAACACTACTCTACCATAGTTTTTATCAATACCTAAAGCATCCTTTAAATGCCAACTTATTGCTTCTCCCTCACGGTCTGGGTCGGTTGCTAGTATAACATAATCACTATTACTTATTTCTTTTTTTAGTTCTTTTACTAATTTTCCTTTACCACTTATAATCTTATAACTGGGTTTATAATGATTTTCTAAATCTACTCCTAATCCATATTTACCAGTTGTAGTTAAATCTCTAATATGTCCCTTACTAGAAGTAACTTTATAATCTTTTCCTAAATATTTTTCAATAGTCTTACTCTTACTAGGACTTTCTACTATTACTAAATTTTTCATTAAACTCTCCTTTAGATAACTATATATTTAATGCTTAAGTTCTCTCAATAACTAAAATAAAAGAAATTTAATACTTTGTCAATAGTTTACAATTAATTTAATATTATTTATGTAAACTTAATACTTCACATAGTATTTTTAGATTGTTATAGAAATCAAATGTTAATTGTTTATATCATATACTTTCATTCGTTTTCTTTAAAGTTTTAACTAGTTCTTCTTTTTCATCTATATTTAATTTATACCCTAAAAATTCTTCAACACTTCTTACTGTTTCTAAACTTATCTTACCAGTTAATTTAATTGTAATTGTATCCATAACTTTTTTATAATATTCTTCAATAGGCATTTGCTTTTTATTATATTCTTTTTCTTCCATCAAACTTTTAAGTTCACTATATTTTTTAATTTTTTTATCAACCTCTGTATCATCAATCATAGATAATTCTTTTAGTTTAATAGATATTTCTCTATCAAATGAATATTCTTCTTTAGTTACATCTATTTGATAAAGATTTATTAAACTACTTACATTTCCATTTATTATCCCATTTATAATATAGTATAATTTTGGTTTTTCATACTCTATGTATGTTTTCTCATAAATAGGTACATCTCCGTAAAAGTCTTCCCTATACCCTACTTCTTTAGAATCTATTTCATAAATAAATTCATCAGGTCTTTTATACAATACTGACACATGAGTCTTCTCACATCTTTTTCTCCCACAAGCTATAACACATTCATTTTGTAATCTTTTAAGATCATCTTCATTAAAATTAATTTCATACTTTAAAGCATATTCACCATTTGCACAATAATATATCATTAGTATCTCTCCTTAAACTCTTTTATTAACTTTTTATTAGCATTTTCTACTTTATTAGTTGATAGTAATTTGTAATAATATTCTCTTAGTCTTTTAATATTAACAAACCTATATGACTTTAATACAAAATGTTCACTTTCAAATCTTTTATAGTCTTTTATTTCTATTCTTTTATCACAATCTAAACAAGCATAAATGTTATATTCAAATCTTCTGTCTTGTTCATTTGGCACTACATAAGAAGATAATTCATAGCTATTACTAGAATCATAATAACTACCAGCATATATCCATATATCATGTGTACACTTATTTTCACGAGCATAAGTACTGAATGCAAGACTATATATAATTTCATCTCCATTAACTTTATTGTAAACTAAATCTTTTCTAGAATTAATACATTCTGTTAGTTCAATGTATCTCTTAACTTTTGGATCCGATAATAATAAACTAAGTTCTCTTTTATAGCCAATAAATTTCTTTCTTTTATCCTTTAATTCCTTAACTTTATTTATAATTTCTAATCTATCATTTTCTTTCATAATATCATTCCATTTCTAAAGTCTTTTATTAATTTTTTCGATACAGATTTACAGTCTAAAGTTCTAAGCATTTTAAAATAGATTTTTCTTATTTTTTCAACATCAGTAAATTGATAATTTTTTAATACTAGATGTTCACTTTCAAACTTTTTGTAATCTTTTACTTCTAATCTTTTATTGCAATCTAAGCAAACATAGACATTGTAAAGAAATTCTTCATTTTGTTCATTGGGTATATTTTTAGGAGATTTTAAATAATCAAAGTTGTTTCTGCAATTAGAATAACTTCCGGAATAAATCCAAATATCATGATTACATTCATTATAATCTATTGAATTATTGAATGCGAAATCATTGATATTTTCTCCCTCTATATCGTTAAGATAAACATTATATTGTAATAAATAAATGCGGTACCTTAAAGAAATCGCCCTTTCAACCTTAGGATCTCTAATTAACATTTCATATTCACATTTTAAATCCTGATATTCCTTTCTTTTAAATTCTAGTTCCTTAATTTTTTCTAAAGCGTTTAGTCTTTCATTTTCTTTCATATTATAATCCTTTCTTGCGTATTTTTTACACATCTATATTTATTTTAAAAATGTACTTAAAATACATTTTCATTTCTTTTTATATTTTTAAATTTATATACCTTAGCTGGTTTAGTTCCATCAAATATCTTTTCTTTGCTTGTATCTATAAGTAATCCCGTATTAAGTAATTTTTTTCTAAAATTTCTCCTATCATATTTTTTATCTAATATTGTTTCATAAACTTTTTGTATTTCAGGAATAACAAATCCATCTGGAAATAAAGATTTTAATATATCGGTACATGTTATTATGTCTCTTAAAGTTTCAATTGCTTTATCTAATATTTCATTATGATCATATGCTAGTTCTGGAATACTTTCGATACTAAACCAATCGGCATTTGAAGTTTTTAATGTTTCATTCAAAATACTAACTCTTTTATTATCTATAACTCCAATATATGTAATAGCAACCATTCTCATGACTGGACTTCTATCAACTTTACCAAATACATTTGATAAGTATAAATCAATATCTGTTATACCTGTTTTTTCTTGTATTTCCCTTTTCATTCCATCAATTAAATCTTCATTATTATAAAGAGCTCCACCAGTTAGTGCCCACATATTATTAAACGGATTATTTTTCCTTTTAATTAACAAAACTTTTGTAATTCCTTTATCTACAGTAAATATAGAGCAAATAACATGAATGCCTTGATTACTATATAAAGGATTTTTTATTTCCATATCTATCACATCCTAATTACATTATATGTGTATTTTATACACATGTCAATATAAAAAGAAAAAAAACAAAGTAGCATTAATCATCATGATTGTATTCATATACTTTTTTAAATAGTAGTTCAATGCTTTCCTTTGGTATTTTAATCACTAAATTCTTATTTCTTTGACGACCACTATCATCTCCACTCCTAGTTACTCTACCACATATCGAAATATCAAGTTTATTTTGTTTTAATAAACTTATAAAAGTTTCAAAAGATTTTAATTTGTATAAAGTTAATTTATAATATCTAAATTGTACATCATAAGAAGTACTTTTTTTGCTAGCATATACTAGAGCTAAATTAGATAATTTAACTTCCAGTCTTTCTTTTAACGTCGAAAAATCTATATAAGTTTTTTCTTCAATTAAATTCACCTTTAAATCATAAACTGCAAGATATAATCTTTCTTCTTCATAATTAATTTTTAATTTAAAGTAATTATCATTTATTCTATATAAGCAATTAACATAAAGTGGTCCATTTAATTGATATTTGTTTTCATAAATTATATCTTTTTTGCCATATGTAGTAAGTAATCTATTCATTTCATAAAGATTTGGTCCATCAAAAGCTATACTAAAAAGACTAATTGGAAATCTACTATATCTACTAGTACATTTAATTTCTATATTTTTATAATCAGGAAAATACATGCTATCTGCATTTTTACCTAGTAATTTTTCAAATGTCAATCCAATAGAATTAGTATTTTTATTAATTCCTTTTATATAACCTTTTTTCGAAATATCTTTAAATTTAGTAATAAATTCTTCGAATTCTTTTTCCATATTTTTTTCATGTTAAATAACGTTGTCCAAAAAGTATAATAACATCAATATATGTAAAAGTCCATTATTTTTTATGACATTTATAAAATATATGAGTAATTAGAAATACTTATCAATTCAGTTGGTTAGAGTAATTAAAATTGTAACCGGGCGGCAATAAAAAAAGACCAATCAAGGTCTACAATACAAATTGGTGCAGGCGAAGGGACTTGAACCCCCATGGATTGCTCCGCTAGATCCTAAGTCTAGTGCGTCT